>Ga0307515_10010460_pt1 | contig 17778 bp, 6 predicted proteins | sample 17_EM_MG_FD_194513 | JGI IMG/M metagenome (GOLD analysis project Ga0307515, IMG submission 194513) | Populus trichocarpa ectomycorrhiza microbial communities from riparian zone in the Pacific Northwest, United States - 17_EM | ecosystem: Host-associated > Plants > Roots > Unclassified | place... | reverse complement strand
ACGAGCCAGGTAGTCGTACATCGGGTGGTTTTCGTATCCCAGTTTCCCTTGATAGCCCCCCTAGATGGTAGAGCAGGAGCCCCAGGCGGGGGCAGTAGGACTCCTGGTGTTGTTGAGGGCGATGCTTTGTACGATGCTTCGTACGCGTCGCGAGCTCAACACCACAGAACCGCGACGACAGCGCGCTGCACGCGCTGCGACGGCTCTCTACCATCGCCTCTGCACTTGGCCATCATAAGAAACGGTTTCCTGATGATGTTTCCACCCGCGGCGACGTGGACGCGTGCAGTAGGGCTTCGCGGGCTTGACATATTTATAGCCTCATCTACGAGGCCTTGGTTTTCTGGCAGAACGATTGACCGCCTGCGTGTGCAGCTTCCTAATTGGTGCGCACGGAGCACAGCTCTGAGGGGTTTATTAATGCAAGGGATATTGCATTCATCAAGATTACGAAGAGAGCTACTCAACAAAGTTCCATTACCACTTTCACATATTCCTTACTCATCGTAGTACAACTTCCAAGTACTAGGGAACGGCGTCCACTGGCTCCAGTCCTCCGTCATAAACACCTTAAACGCCCCATTCACCGTCGTACTCTTCAGCTGTCCCGCCGGCCCAGCCGCCCTCCTCAGATTCTTCAGGCGCGCAAACGCACGAAGCTGCACCGCCATCGCAATCATCACAGTCTTTTGTCCAAGACATACGTGTTCCCCGTACCCATGATGGATGTACAAGTCATCTGGCCGATCGAGCTTCACCTCCAGCGGGTCCGGGAACACGGTAGGGTCCAAGCCAGCAGTATTGAAGTCGGCGAAGATCGTGCTTCCCGTGGCGGGAGTGAGGGTGTTCTTGCCGTCCTGGATGGAAGCGTTGGGCGCGGCAACGACGCGCAAAGCACCAGCGGCCGCGGGATCGAGACGGAAGCCTTCGAGGGCGTATTTGCGGAGTTTTTCCAGTGCCTCGGCGGAGTCAGAAGCGGCGAGAGCTTGGATTTCAGCCCAGTGGGCGGCGTTCGCGGGCGAGAGATAGAAGTCGAGCAGGCGGGAGATGCCTTGTGTCTGGATGGGAGCCGCGGCAGCCGACGTGGGTACGATGGTCCAGATCACCTCTTCGAGGGACATGCCGGAGTCGAAGAGACGCTGGATCAGCTTGGTGCCGAATTCTGGGAGCGCCGGGTCTCCCTTGTCTGCATGTAGCTTGGAAAACATGCTCTCTAAGAAGGAGAGGTTGCCGCCCTGGACGTCGGTGCAGGAGGTGGAGACCGCAGCAGCTAGAGCGGCTGTGGCTTTCTTCGCTTTGGCCTTAACGGCGAGGGTCTTTGCTGCGTCAATGTCGAGGAATGTGTACCAGAAGACGATGGCCGTGGCTTCGTAGAGCTCGGTAGGCGTGAAACCGACGCCTTTCTCGTCCTCGGAGTCTTTGAGCGGAATGCCCCAGATGTGCGCGGTGACAATGGCATGCGAAGGGATGGCAACATCGCGAACAAGGTCGATCTGATAGCGATCACGCAACTTGATACTCTTTTTCTTGATGAGATCGGTCGTAACAGTATCATAGAAGTCGCGGATCTGGCTGAGGCCTTTGACAGGATCGTAGAGCGCGTGTATGCATATCTTCTTCTGCTTTGCGTTCCACGGCTTGTCGCCGCTGAGCATCCAGTCGTGTTTGATCAGCTCGCCCACGTGAAGACCCCACGGAACCTTGAAAGACTCTTGGTCTTTCAGAACACCCTTGACGCCGTTCCAGCTGAGGATTGGCGTTGGCTGGGGAATGAAGCGTGGCCGGTCGTAGTCATAGTCCGCTTCCACGCCCTTCGCAGCCAGAATAGCTCTGTTCTCAGACGGGACGGTCAAAGGGAACAAGGCATAGACCGAGTTGCTTCGGTACCATCCGGGATATGCTCGCTGAAGAAGCTTGTAGATGGTCGTTCCAAAGCCGACATTTGGATCCGACGCGATTTCATTATATCCGAAAGACGTTAGATTGGCGGGAGAACTGTCGATGGTGTAGTAGCGATCACCACGGACTAGAGCGACAGCATCCGAGAGAATAGCTTTCGCAACAGTCAAGCCAGCACAGAGGCCAGAGCCTGGTACCTCCAGCTTCTTAGTATCCTCGCAAACCAGGCCAGGGTAGAGTTCCACGTTGTCAGGTTCTTGGTACAAAGCCTGGAGAGACGCAGCGACATCTGGATCCGGATTAATGTCATGAAAGGTGGCATGCGGTTTGAGCTTGAAGAACTTGCGAACTTCGTTGAGGCTTGCTGTGCCCCAGTTACGACCCTGGTTGATGCCGAGGATTTCAATGGCGCGAAGGGCTGTAGGTACATTTCTGGCTCCAAAGGCTCCAGCGACATCCTCAGTAGTACTAGACAGTATCGAAACCAGCCTAGCATCGTCAAAACCACCAGCGGCATTGCGTGTCAAGCCACCAAAGGTCCACTTTCCTGGGTCAGAGTCCAAGGAGTGTCCCCATTTCTTGAAGCCCTCGTACAATTGCGTCTGAGTAAGCGTCGCTGGATCCTGTCCAGGCCACAACTTCTTCATGAAATCGTTGACCCATGCCTCGTTTCTGTTGCTGATGGTGGCGTGCCATCGGTAGATCAGGTTGAACTCCATGCTGACCTGGTTGCCGACACCCTTGGGGATGCCCTCTGAGTCAAACGCATCGAAAGCTTGGGCGCGAGGGTCCAGCGTCCAGGTGGTATCAGTACGATTGAGGTTCAGGATAACACGGACGTAGTCGCGGAGGATAATGTTGATGTAGAGGCCGCATGTGATGAGTCTTCCGGTCTGGAAGAGGTCGTTGTCGCGCTTCGCTTCCGCTTTTTCGCCGTCCAAACCCTGGGAAAGTGTTAGCAAAAGATCATCAGTACAACAGTAGTTTCGAAGGCTTACCTTGGCCTTGTCGAGCTTTGAAGCAGTGAACCGACCACCCTCATTGATCTCGGCCAATTGCGTCACAACATAATTATGAAACCTGTTAAAGGAAACCAGCAAGGCACCAACACCGGGCGGCTGTCCCAAAATTCGCGGCTCAGCAAAGGTATCTGGCTTGAGTTTTCCATCTTTGAACGTCCTCACAGTATCCTGCATAGCCTGATTATGTCCATAAAGCGGCCCAAGATCCAGGTATGACGAGGACGCAACCTTATTCGGATCAACATCATCTGTGCGAAAAATATCATGAATGATGATGGTGGCCGTTGAGATTGCTATGCTGGAGAACTTGGCCGGATGCTCCTTTGCCAGACCTTTGCGGGCGAACAATGCATCGAAAATGTCCCCTGGATCTGGTAGAGCAGCAGGGGGAGAGCGCTGCGGGACCACGCTGCGGGCGTAGTACGAGCCGGCTTTTCCGAGCTCGGGATAGAGGATGTTGTTATGAGAGCCATCAGCCGTACGGTAGCGCCAGGCATCGCCCATGTACGAGAGCGGAGGGTGTTTGAGGTTGTCCCAGAGGTTGCCAAGCATGGCGTTTGTTAGGAGACCGGCGGTGGGTGAGCCTGCGGGATATGAGGAAGCCCATTTGACGGTGTTCTCTAGAAGTTGTCTGGAGAGATCAGCTTGAGCGAATGACTGAGGTGCAGCGGTCTTACTTTCGATCATCGACGACGTTCTCTGTGAAGAGACCGTCGACCAATGACTTCACGACGCCGAAATCTTCCGGGAGACGGTCGAGTTGACTCTTGATGTCAGTGATGTAGCTATGGATGGTCTCTTTAACGGTGGGCACGTCATTGGAGTGGCCGTTGGAGGGACCGCTGGTTAACGCCATGCCGGGCTGTGGGGTTGTTGGCGCAAGCAAAAATGGGTGAAATGTAGTCAATGTAGCAAAGCTTTGAAACGATCAGTGCAGGCGGAATAGGTGAACGTGCCTACCAGACTGCTAAGCAACACGAAGGGGTGAGAGCGGTCTCCTTATGACAGGACACAGCTTCTGCCTCCGAGCTCATCGCTTTCACATGACCATCCCTCCATGTCGTTTATTAAGGCGTTCTACATAAGCGGCGTCAGCCATAATGCATAGGCTGAGAACAGCTGAGGTCTTGGCCGCTTCCAGCATCTCGCTGGCCGGATCTGGCTCAGACGGCGGCGTCCTACCGTAGGCATCTCGTTCGTAAAGGTTACTCCTAGGACAGCCTCCAACGGATGTTGGAAGGCGGTAGGATGGAATAAGATAGTAGCAATTGGCTGGAAGCTGTTCATGTGAAGGGTCGGGCCAGTTGGACAATCTTGCCGCCCTTTAGAAGCTACCCTTATGAACAACATCGTACGGTAAGCATGGAGAGCTTTGAATCGTAGGCCTCTCGTATTCGACAGCCCCAGAGGTACGCATAAAGAGACTCGGGCTGTGGCATAGGCAGAATGACCTGGGAACGTGCTAGCCAAGTAACTTGAGGCTAAATGCAACATGTCAGCTATGGGCAGAGCATATTGAGGTAAACGCACCTCGCTTATGTCATGTGTCTGGCAAAAGCTGGATGCCATTGGCTGGCGTTTCTTGGACGGTGTAGTGTATGGAACAATCACATTTAAAAAAGTGATTACGCCATGCATTAGAATCAACATGCCAGGCGCAGCGTGACAGTGGGGCAGCTTAACGTATCTTACCACTCATCCGCCCACACCAGTCACCCGCCCACCCTAAAAACCCACCAAAAATTGGAAAAACTGCACCTTAATATCTTAACAACGGCTTAATAATAAATTCTGAAATTGTATAATTAGCCTTTTATATATATTTTAAACCTCTTATTAGATTTAAAAAGGAATCTATTAAGTAGCTCTAGAGATATTATAATTTAGCTTAAGATTAGGGGCTAAAACCTAATATTTTAATAATGGCCAGGCTTATTACGCTAGAACTTTATTAAGAGTCTTAATATAGGTATAAAAGACTAATTATAAAATTTCAGAATTTATTATTAAGCCGTTGTTAAGATATTAAGGTGCAGTTTTTCCAATTTTTGGTGGGTTTTTAGGGTGGGCGGGTGACTGGTGTGGGCGGATGAGTGGTAAGATACGTTAGTTATAGAGGCCTTATTACTAAGCGCAACCCCCCATTTCACATGCCTTCTATTGCACATGCCTGACGCGTCGCGCACGACCCCGCAGTTGTCGAAATCGCACCGAAGTCCGTCGCGCCTATGGTGACCGTCGGCGCGATGTTGGTCATTGCTGTCAGGGAGACCATGCGGATTGTAAAGGCGATTACGAAGTTATGAAAAGAGCACACAGCAACTAGGTTGGGCTGGGCTGTGCAGGGCTTAGCTGTGCCGGGCTGGGCTGAGCTGAACGGTTATCACAGGGCGATCTGCACGGTCCGTTGTGATGTAGAAGTACCTTGGTCACAGAGGCGCCGAGACATCCTTTGGCACGCTCCAAAAATCCCGCAACCCCTTCTACTAGTGGAACTGGTTTGCGCCCAGACTCTTGCGACCACTCTGGTCGCTGCCGTCACATAAAAGCTCAGCGGCACTCGGTGACAATGGTAGACTTGTCCTTTTATCCAGTGAACCCGAGATATAACAAGGCAAGTCGCAATTAACACGTGCGGGGATTGTCAATTTAGGTAGAGACCATACCTTCATCCCACACAGCAAACTATAATGATCTAAAAGAGCCTTGAAGACAGGACTACCCAGAAGGATTTGCACTCGTATTAATGCTGTGATGTTTAAGTAACTTTCCGGCCTGGCAGCTCTGTAGCTGACCGACTTGCATTTGTGAACCCGTGAGTGACAATCGGTTCGTTTTTAACGGGGCATTCGGCTGCAGAACTGTGTCATTCCCAGGATTGCGCAAGGCGCGGTAGAGTGTTCACAGCATGCAACGGTGCTGTCCTGAATCATGCCTTCCATGGCGGCAAGTACTTGGGCTATTCATTCGTAAGAAAGAAAATGCGCTAGCCACGCCCAGTAAAGCCGAAGCCACAATGCATTCCCCAAGTTCTCCGGTTCCCCGTCTTCGAATCCCCGCTGCAGATAATGTTGAAACTTTAATCTAATAATGGGACTGAATAAAGGTGCATCTGACAGAAGTGATCTGCTTACGGCCTCCATGCATGAGCCTTGGGCGCTAGGGTCTGATTTATTGGCTAAATACAGGTAAGCGTTCACTCACATTTAAGTTGAGTGTGCCCTAAAATTCCTGCAAAAGCGCCACGGCTGCATCTTTCACACAAAGCACTTAGAGCTCCTTCCACGTCCTCCAATCCTTCTTATAACTATTATACTTACTTTTAACTTGCTTTAGGTTAACTGCCTAAGGGGTAATAGCTTGCGTACAATTAAGAGTAAGTCTCAGTTGTCTATTTTATACGCGACTTCCTTAAACTTGCAGGTGTTGCGGCCCTTACGGGTGTCGCGGCCGTTGCGGCCGTCGTCGTAGCTCTACTTCGGCTCCTACGGAAGGTAAGGGAAGGTAAAGAAAACGTTAACTAAGCGGAGGGCGTCAATTGAGGAACGGTAGGAGTAGGAGACTCCATTATAACACTATAATAAAAAGTCGCGATAGAGGCCTAATGGGAGAGGTGTTTATTTAATCGCTTACCAAAATTAATTACGTATTATGCAAAGTCAAATTCTAAACCTCATCTAGAGCCTTACCAAACAATTAACTTAATTTTAGATTTAACCGAGCCTCAGTAGTAGACGCCGCTAATTACCAACTAGTTAACACTAAAAGGTGCACAGATCAAAGAGTTTCTGATCTAAAGTCAGATTGCAACCGAATATTCCCTTAATTAGGGTGTGTTCGGTTGCAATCTAGAGCTTTTTCAATCTGATATTGATCCGTGCTTTCACCGGCGTCAATTAGAAGATAATTAGTGGCGCTTAATCTAGTGGTCGTACTCAATCTAAAATAAAGCCGACTATTCGGTTGATCATTCTAATAAAAAGGCCTTCTATTATTCACACGCTTGCGGAGAAGAGGATTAAGAATTAATCTGATTGGTGGGTACGGGCTCAAAGGCATCAATTAAGAATGGGTATATTCGCAAGGCCATTTACAGGGGATTGCCCTGCCTTAACTAAACGTAATGCCCATAGACCCGTGCGCAAGCATATCGCTGCAGTATCTATTTATAAAGCCCAAAATATGCAACTAAAGAAAAAGGTGCGGGTGGGAGGGAAAGCAAGTAAGTAAGGCTTAATTTTGTGAATATTAATGATGTTAGTGTTGCTGAGATGCAGGGGTGCTGCTGCAGTGCTCGCTTGGCTACATAAATATATCCATTTATTATTTACACGCTTGCGGAGAAGAGGATTAAGAATTAATCTAATTGGTAGGTATAGGCTTAAAGGCATTAATTAAGAATGGGTATATTCATAAGGCCATTTATAGGGGATTACTCTGCCTTAACTAAATATAATGCCTATAGACCTAGAAGCGCAGCGCCCGTACTATATAAGGTAGAGTAGGGGGAAGAAAAAATAAAAATAAAAATAAAAAGGGGGGGGAAAGGAGAGATTTAAGTTAATATATTAGCGTGCCAAAATAGGCACTCTTACACGCTATTGTGCCTAAATACCTTCGCCTATTATATCTAGGGCGAGTAATAATAAGAACGGTATTAGCGTTCCATGTTAGAAGTTTATACTTAGCTAGAATAGGTCTTTTAGGGATAATAAATAGTAAAGCTGGAACGCTTATAAGGACCACCGGCCCAGTTACTATATTTAGCCGTCTATAAAACTGTTATCTTAAGTGTATTAAGCAGCGCCTTTCTAAAATAAGTGTCCGTTATAGAGCTTAAAGTAGAGATTAAGAGTAATAACTTTATACTTTAGCTTATTCCTAACTATATAGCTTATAAAGGCCGATCTCTTAAAGTAGAAGAGGGGGGCGTTTTTAGGTTAGGGGTTGTTTTTAAATAGGTATTTTATAGCTTAAACTACGTATTTAGGTTACCCTAAAGCGGTAATTATAATTAAGACTCCTTAGTAATTAATATCTATTTTATTACGCTTTAGATATAATATTATATAGTCCTCTACTAGTATTATATCGTTTTTAGTACATTTTATAGTAGAGAAGGCGTGGCTATCTTTCTAAGCCTTAGTATAGGTAATCTCGCCTAGATAAAGGAATCCCGTAAAGGCCGTAGTAACGGCGGCGTTAAAGTTAAGATCCTTAACGGATTAGGCATTTAGGGTAACTAATTAGGTAAAGATATCTTTAGTAATTAGCAATCTTTTAGCTATAGTAAAGGGGTTTATAAATATTGTACTATTTAGGATCCTCTTAATAATAGGATTATTAAAGACGGAGGTATTATAATTAGTGTTAATATAGTGGGATTAAATTGCGGAAATATAGGCTCTAACTATAGTAGGCTTAATATAGCTTATTCCTAGACTAGTATTACTAAAGATTTATTAGGTAATTTATTCTCCTAGGTAATAGAAGAGCGCTAGGTACTTTACCGCTCTATAAAGGTCGTAGTAGCCCTTCTAACTTTTAATTACGGGATAGTATAAATCTCTTGTTCTATTAGAGAGGCTATGCTATAATAGTTGGCCAAAGTATTTTAAGAGGGCTTTTACCTTTATCTAGAAATTGGGTAGGGGGTCTTTAAGAGGGACTATGTCTCCTATTTTAGTGTTAGATTTAATATAATAAAGAAGCGTATAGTAATAGTAAATTAGAAGTATCCTAATGCGGGTATAGTAATTGTCGGAATGTATGTGTTAGAATATATGGACAGAGGTACGCGGTCGCGCGTCTCTGATTAGTCACCCTTATGGTGACTTATCAGCCCCCTACTTAGGCACTGCAATCCTTACGATCTTTTGCTTTCTATATCAACAGAACAATCATTATACTATCTACGAACCGTAGCTACGTAATATCCCCTTATGTAACCAACACTAATTAATGGTTAACTTTACAGTTATACTATAGAACAGCTAGGTATTACTAAGAAGAGACGAGCCACTGTACCAGTGCTACTCGTGCTAGAGGAAGCTGTCTTTTAAGGTTAAAACTGGTCCTAAACCTTAAATAGAACTCTTCCACGAATCTAAGGATTTAAAGGCTAGAACTGGTCCTAAGCCTTTCTAAGATTACGGATTCTTACGTCCATTACGCAGAACAACACGCTTTATAAGTCTTTGCGATTTAAGGCTAGAACTGGTCCTAAGCCCTATAATTACAAATATACGTCTAAACGCGTACTAAACAACGAACGCGTACTAAATAATAAATATATATTACGAACGCGTACTAAACGACAACCCCTATACTAATAATACTTCCCTTTCTCCGAAAACATGGCTATTCTAAACGACTAGAGAGACTCCCTATTACTAGGGGTAGCTACATACGCGAAACTTATTAACGAAAATTGGGACGAATTTACTATTAATATAACAACTTATACCGTAAAACAAGTTAACGGCTTTCTCCTATACTATATTTTATTTTACCGAAGTAGATACTACGCCGATTTATAGCTATGGGAATATTTTAGGGAGGATTTTATAGGATGGACTGCCGATACCTAGGCACTTGGCAATATTTATATTATTTAGGATTTTCGAGACTTCCTATAGGAGAATAGAGTGTTTGTACCTATAAACAGGGGTACTATTAGAGATAATATTCAGCAAGTCCTTAACGCAGAAAAAGAGCACAAATGGACTCCACAAGAGATTGAGCACTAAAAGAAGTTTAACTTTTGAGGGAATTTTAATAACGGATAGCCACAAGCAACATTATAGACAACCTTAGGCTATCAAACACCTTAAGTTCCTTAGGCTGCCGTATCTTAAACCGTGCCTTAAGCTCCGTCTATATAAGCTCCGTCCGCATAAGCTCCGTCCGCACAAGCTCCGTCCGTACAAGCTCCGTCCGTATAAGCTCCGCAACAAGCTCCGCATTAAGCTCCGCAATAAGCTCCGCAATAAGCTCCGCAATAAGCTCCGTCCTATTAGCAACGTCCGTAACAACATCCGCAGCAACGTCCGCAGTAACGTCCGCAGCAATGTCCGTAATAGCCTCCGCAGCAATCTCCGTAAGAACCTCCACAAGAACCTCCGCAGCAACCTCCGCAAGAACCTCCGCAGTAACCACCATAGATAACCTTAGGCTATTAAACACCTTAAGTGCCTTAAGCTGCCGTATCTTAACCCGTGCCTTAAGCTCCGTCCCACTAGCAATCTCCGCAGCAATCTCCGCAGTAATCTCCGCAATAAGCCTCTACTTCTTCACAAACATTTAACAAGCTTTAGAAGATTTAGCGTAGAGGGGAATTCTAAGACTCCTATAGTTCCCAAGGTAGCTATAGAGGTGGCTACTAGCATAATTTAGACAGGAAGTTCTCGTGGAGGGTACCATAAAGGATAGGTAAAGAAAGAGTGATATAGGGGGGGAGTAGTTAGAACGGCATAGTTACGCAGGCAAAGCATAAAGAAGAATTACCAGAAGTACTATTGGAAAGCTCACCTTACAGATGGCTGTTAGGGCTATTAACAATTCCGCTAGCCTAGATAGGCTTATACCTATATTACTGTTACAGGACACCCTGTGACACCTTATACGCGCCTACCTGTTTCTACCGCAACATTTACAATATCCGATCTGCAATACCCGCAATATTTATAATATCCGCAATATCTGTAGCAATATCCGCAACGCCTACGAACTAACCCTATAATAAGACTCCGTGCCGATCTACTAACTAAACAATCGTGCCGATATATATGCGATCCCAATTACCGTTGTGCCAATAAGAACGACCCGTCGCTGGCACCGTACTACTATTATAATAAACCCTTGCTGCCCTGCCTGCAGTTAACTAACCCCTGCTACTTTATCAGCAGCTAACCGACCCTTACTACCCTACCTGCAGCTAACCGACTTCTATTGCTTCCACCTCTAGCTAAACCAATACCTTACTGCCTTGCTGCCTTGCTGCCTTTCTGCAGCACTATAAGTATAAAGAAAGAACTGCCAGTATTGGAATGTATGTGTTAGAATATATAGACAGAGGTACGCGATCGCGCGTCTCTGATTAGTCACCCTTATGGTGACTTATTAGCCCCCTACTTAGGCACTGCGATCCTTACAATCCTTTGCTTTCTACATTAACAGAACAATTATTATACTATCTACGAACCGTAGCTATGTAATATCCCCTTGTGTAACCAACAGTAATAATACCCTATTATAATTAAAATAAGATAGAGTATTAGCTAGCCTGTTTTCTGTAGAGGAAACCTACTCTATATAGAGCGTAATATTATAGGCTGTGGCTAGTTAAAGGATCTTACGGAGCGGGTAATTACTTAGTCCTTTTACCACTATATTCTAGAATCCTAAGAGTGCTACTATATTATCTATATAGATATAGACTAAGTTATACTCTTACCGCGTTACCTAAAGCTAGAACGAGGTTGTAATCGCTTAAACTTCCCGCTTATTAATTAGGGTAAGGCGGTGTTCTGCATTAGGGTAGTAGCTTAAAGAATTATCTTAGGGTAGAGATACCGAATAGGGCGGCTATGTTATCCCTTAAAAGTCCTTAAGAAAGAAGAAGGCCCTATAACTAAGAATTCCGGATATATCTAAGAAGAGATAAAATTATTTTTGATCCGTATTGTTAAAGAAGAGAATACTATTTAAAAGGGTAAGAGCATCCCTCTACCATAATAAGTCTTGGCGAAGTTTAGCTGTCAGCTATTAGTAAGGATAACTACCTACCTTTATAAAAGTGGAGATAAACTCCTAGATAGAGCGGTTATATAAACGCCTAAGCCTAATTACCTAGGCGCTTTAAGTAAATCTACTAGCTAGTTTTTAACTCTAAACTAGTATTAGGGATCTACTACTTAAAGCTTTATTAATCTCCTTAATTATAGTGGCCTATTTTAAAGGAGAAAGATATAGCTTAGACTTTAGAGTATCTATAATATAACCTAGGACTTTAGCTGTGGTTTCTTTAATATTCTTTAATTTGTTTTATAAGATGCCTAATTTATTACTTAATTAGTTATATATACTAAGTAATTAAAGGAGGATAGAAGCGTTAGAGAGTATAAAGATAAAGTTATCTAAATAATGCTCTAAGGCGGTGTTTAAAATATATTGGATAAGTATCTAGTAGAATCCCTCTATAAAAAGATTAAATAAAAAGGGTATAGTTTAAAGGCTAAATAAGAGGTAACGTTTAAAATATACTACACCCTTCTAGGAGAACCCTATAAGGCGTTAAGCTTTAATAAAAAGTAAGATATTCCGAAAGGCGTCCTTAATATCCCTCTTAATAATTATATAACTACGGCCTGTATATATAATATATTAGAGAACCTAATTAACTGTTAAATATTATAGTATAGCAAATGCTATAGAAATTAAGTTATTAATAGATTGGCTAGATAGTAAGGATAAGTTATAAATATAGCGCTATCCTCTATCCGCTTTAGGTACTAAATTTAGCAGTAAGGATATAACGGGAGACGTTACTATTATAATCTTACCTATATCTAGATCGGCGCTAATCTTCTCTAAGATTAGGATTATATTTACAGCTATTAAGGCTTAGTTCTTCTAGGAGAGGAGCTTAATTTTTAGGTCTACCCTAATCTAGTATCCAAACTTTAGGATACCAATAATATTATATTAGAGGTTGCTAGGGTATAGGGATAGATAACGCCCCCACGCTTAAATAATTAAGGGGGAGGGAGAGTCCTATAGAGGAGAGGAGGGTAAGAAAACTAGAAATAATGGTATTATATTTAGCCTACCTATACTATAAGGATAAAACACGGTTTTAGTAGAGTGTAGGTATAGCTCTATAAAATCCTCTTCCTCCTCTTCCTTTTCCTTCTTAATACTTTCCTCTAGTAATTATTACTTGTAATTCCTCGCAGTATATAGGCCACTATACTTACTATAGGTATGCGGGAACTTATAATTCTTACCTAGGTCACACTTCCCTCTATTAAAGCTGTAATAGGTCCTTAAGATATTAGTACTTACTTACGCGCGTTTTAAAATAAATACGGATTTATAAGTACTAGAATTATAATAGATATCTAGGAAGTTACTAGAGATCTTTTAGTTAGCTAGCTTTAACTAGTTCTTTTAAATAACTATAAAGTAGTGCTTTAAGGCTATAGTTATTAAGGGAGTAATTTAGTAGGTAGTAGATAGCTAAATAACTTAATTATAAAAGATAAGTATTTAGGGAATAAGATCTATTAAAAGATTCTTATATATAATAATTAAAATTATTATATAGTTAAGGAAGCCCTTTACCCACACTTTAACTAATAGGTAGTCCTTTATTATCCCTTCTTTTAGTCTTATAAAAAGGACGCTATTAATAATAAGGATATTATTCTAAGGCTTAGACTAGAGCTAGTGTATCTAGAGGCAAGAAAGGTTATTAGGTAAGAAAATACCCCAAAATACCTTAAGTATCTCTTTATTTAGGACGCTAAGGAGGAGGATATTTAGGATATTAGCTATAAAGGGGAGTAACTTACCTAGTTTATTAATTAGGGTTAAGGATAATACTACTATAGCTAATCTCGCTATTACCGTAGCAAGGCTTAATATATAGAGTTTAGTCGCCTAATCTTCCTATTCTTTTTAAACGTGTAGTATTTTGGTACGGTTCTCCTGTTCCTAAAGGAGTTTTATTTTTTAATTAGTTGCCTAGTCCTTAACCTCCTTTACCTAAGCTCTTCTAATCCTTAGGTCCTCCTTATATAGTTATTAGAGCCATTTCTTGGCTTTTTTAGCAGCTAAAGTCTCGCGTTAAGCCGCGGAGAGAGGCGCCATTATAGAGGATGGAGACTGTGACGCTAGCGTGTCACCTAAAGGTATAGGGGAAGGTAAGGAAGACTGGTAGGTAACCTCTAAGGAGTTTGGCTCGTTAAGTGTGTCGTCATTAGTTAAGTTTTTAAGGTTTTTATAGGCGATTCGCGAAGGTTTAGACGAGCGTATAGGTCGTTGAGTTATTAACAGCAATAATTAATTATTAGAAATTAAGTAAATAAGGCATTGGCTCTCAAATGAGACTAATATGGAAAGCAAGCAAGCAAGGCTTAATTTTGTGAATATTGATGATGTTGGTGTTGCTGAGATGCAGGGGTGCTGCTGCAGTGCTCGCTTGGCCACATAGACATGTCCATAGATGAGACTCAAAATTAGGCGCCTTCTGCCTAGTCGGATCTGAACGGTGACAGTATGAATTAAGGAGAGGACATCGTATAGGGCCTGCAGCTGCTGCAGTAATACTGTCGTTAGTAAGGGCGGTGACGGTGGGGGCATGGTGGGCAATCGGACGAGCGCACGAGCAGAGCTCCAGATTGATCTGACGCCAAGAGCTTAAGTTCAACTACTATATACGGTAAAGCGTGTGAATTTGACGCGGTTGCCGATCCAGAGAAGCTCCAGGTCAGATTGACCGAACAGACACCTCCAGATCAGATTGAGGCTCCAGATCAACTCGCTTCTGAAGCCTCCAGATTCAATCTGGAGCTGCAACCGAACGCGCCCTTTAGATAAAATTTAATTGAATATAACCGACTATCTATATCTAATATGTTATATAATATAGCTACGACGTTGTTATTTAATGCAATAGATAGAGAAGCTAAAGAGCTCCTACCTTGTAATATTTTTATAATAATTAGACGTTGTAAAATGGTTAAGATACGGCAGTGAAATGGGTGATTTTTGGTGTATTTTGACGCTCGGTTATCACCAAAGCTGCGCCCATAAGCTCTCAGACTCTCGGTGGAGAATTCGTTGGTGATAAGGAGCAGTATGCCCACTAGTGCACGTAGTGCACGTACCAACGGTCCACCGAGGGGGGTCTAATTTATGAGATAAGTGACAGCCAACCCCGTACTGCTGGGGTGCACTGTACAACTTTTACATACTAGTACTGTCAACACAGAGGACACGCAGTACTAGGGCAACAAAGCTCATCACCTGCTCAGCTGAAAGAACTCACTTCATTACCAAATCGTCTTTTCACTCAGTCCAGCACCGCCAATTACCATGATTTTAGAAATTCTTAGTAGTCTGGCGTTAAGCTGCCTTGCGTGGAGTCTGCTGACTATGGAAATCAACTATCGTCGCGCTTCATCGATGGGAATTCCCCTCGTTCGCCTTATAATTGATCCCCAAAATCTCCTTTGGATGGTACTCGAATCGCACCTCTGGCCGTACCTTGACCGTCTTCCTATCAATTTGGGCAACTTTGGTCGCTACGCCCGGAGAGGATGGCACTTTGGCGATAAAGCAGACTCTCATTTACGATATGGACCAGTTTGGGCGCTAGTCACTCCTGTTGACGTCTATGTCCACGTCGCTGACGCCGACAGTATCCATGATATCTTTGATCGGCGGACAGACTTCCTTCGTCCAAGCAAGATGTACAGTAAGTGGGTAATTTAGATTTAATCTTAATGTAAGCAATGTTTAACGCTATTTAGAGCTGCTTGAAGTCTACGGGCCCTGCATCTCTACTGCGAGCTGGACGGATTGGCCACGCCACAGAAAAGTCCTTGCAACGCCGTTCAATGAAAATATTATGACATTTGTCTGGGACGAGACTATTCAGCAAACTGGCCAAATGTTGGAATCGTGGACAGGCCCAGCTGTACAGCATATTCGGAGTTTTGCCAAAGATACGCGCACTCTTTCATTGAACATACTTGCCGCAACGGGTTTCCGTCGGTCCTACAAGTTCCGCAGCGCCAACGAGCCAGTGGCAGATGCTGACCAGGTGGGAAGCTATCGAGATGCTTTGCAGACGGTCCTGGACAACATCATCATGCTTATGATTTTATCACCCAAGCTACTCTCTCTCTCTTTCGCACCAGAGTCTTGGCATCGCATCGCACGAGCCGCGGCAGATTTCAAAGAGTTCATGATTCACATGCTAGATGAGGAAACAATCGCTTTGAAAGAAGGAAAATCTGGCTCAGGAGGTCTCATGACTTCGTTTGTCCGCGCATTAGACATGAAGCAGAAAGAGGACACAAAGAGCAGCGGGCAGTCTCCGGGCACTATCATCCCACACATCCAAGATTAGTAAGCGCTTACTAAGTCCCGCACGGGCCACTCTCGCGAACTTGATTTGAATAACAAAGCACTATTTACATGTGTAATACTCCAATATTCGGCCGTCTATTTCAATAGGATCTTTTCCCTTTTTATTACCACGCGTTTGCTTGGCCTGAGGGGACCTAATAGCAAGTATGCTAGCTTTATAAGCCTTATGCGCGTCTATAGAAGCTCCCTGTCGCGGCCGCTTTAATTTCAACGGAATAACAATCTCTTTTGGCTTGGTATCACTAGGACCCTCGTTAGTATTACTTAAGATTAATATAAAATTACCACGGGCTAATTAAGTATAGGTCCTCCGAGCTCTAGTGCGCGCCGCTCTACCAGATTAATAGAGTAGGAGAGGTGGCGGCTCTTAATAATTGTTAGATGCCGAATGGTTCGCAATAGGCTCCTTCTCACCAATATTTTGGTGAGGGTCGTCTAATATAGTACCTTGGAGTACTTCCGCGTTATTAAGCCACAAGTTATCGTCCTCCCCCGCTTCCAAAATGACTACCTTATCCTCCAACCCCCCTAAAATTTCGTCATATAGCACCGACGGCTCGTTAAACGGTTACTCCTTATCCTCCTTAATATCCTCATCCACTTCATCAGCCAGTTCTTTATTTTAGATTAGAAAATAGCTAAGATCTATACTACCGCTTAGTTAAGTAGGTCTAGGCTCTACCTTCTCCTTCTGCTTTTAGGCCTCCTCCTACCTTTCCTTTTAGAGCTCTTGCTCGGCTATATCGGCAGCACATTTAACAATCTTAGCACTTGTTTTGCCCCGCTAGTTGGCCTTACCGTGCTTTTTTTTAGGTGGTGGCTGCTAGTAAGCCTTTTAAGGAACCTTAAATGGAGTGCCCTTAGGTAGCGATCGAAGCTCTACCTATCTAATTAAAATAGCCATTTAGGCTACCTTAAAGTCTTCAAATTTATTAGCAAGCTCGCCCATTTCTTTAGTAGGAAGGTCCTTAATAATATTAAGGAGGCGGAGAACCGATAGCCGGATCCTAGTAAGAGCTTCTAGGTGCTCTAGCAGAGGGTCGCCCTAGAACACTATATCCTTAATATATTGCGGCTGCCAATCTAAAGCGGCAATAAGCTTTATTGCGATATACCAGCAAGGGTAGATTAAAGCTGGCGATATAGAAAGCCTCTATATTAAGCACCGAATAAGCATATAACGACAGGGGAGGCCATATCGGTAGGGGTCCTCGCAGCTATAGTCGTCTTACTTCTACTCCTAATTGGCCCACTCCTACTTTTCCTTATTTGTTAAAGCTTTCGCGCTACGCATAGAGTTAAAGATTCGCTAAAGCGCGTAGTATATTACTACACCATTAACCTACGCGAAGTGGTGTTAAAAGAGGTCTAGGGTAATAATTCGGGGGAGGGACATTTCGGACGTATATTTGGATTTAATTAACTCCTTATATAATATTAAAATCCACCTCTTTAGCTTAATTATAGTATCGTTAAGGCTTAATTAACAATTAGTAAAGCATTTTAATCCTCCGTTAATACCCTCGCCTTATTAGCTTACCGCTATACCCAAATTTAGAAGGTATCTAGTAAGGGAGTAAGCGGTTAAGGAAAAGTTAACGTTAAAATAAGGTTTTTAAGCTAGAGAGCAGGATTCTTAAAGGCATCTTAGAAATAAGCTTTACTATAGGCCGGCCTATAGTAAAACTCATTTCTAGGA
>Ga0307515_10010459_pt1 | contig 17778 bp, 19 predicted proteins | sample 17_EM_MG_FD_194513 | JGI IMG/M metagenome (GOLD analysis project Ga0307515, IMG submission 194513) | Populus trichocarpa ectomycorrhiza microbial communities from riparian zone in the Pacific Northwest, United States - 17_EM | ecosystem: Host-associated > Plants > Roots > Unclassified | place... | reverse complement strand
CTTCTCGATTGGAAGCCGGACGAATGGTAACCTATTAAGATCAGGCTTTCGGTACCTTTCACGCGGAGAAATGGGGTACCTACGGGGATAGCTCAATTGTCACGATAGGAGTTCCGGTCCAGTATTCAACGGTGCGCGAGTCGCCTCTTCGCTTGGCTGTTGCCAATGCCCTGGTAGCCCCTGCATACAACTGGTTCTGATCGGTTGCCGTCATCACCGGGTGTAGGTTCTTCAGTGCGGACAAACAGAACTGCGCGACAGCAGCATAGTCTAGACGACCGGCGGTGAGTGAAAACTCGAACGGCTGAGAAAGTGCAATACCTGGCAGGGCTTCTACAACGGCGATCGCTTCCCGAACAATTCCAATCTGAAGTTCGGGCCAACCGATAGGTTCTTTCGGGAGATCATCTTCAGGAACCGGCGGGACCTCGCTCTCACGTTTTTTATCTCCAGTCCAACTGTCCCTTGGTCGGACAGCCTCCGAGTCGATTTCCAGCACGTTGACAGCCTCAAGGTCAACGCCATGGATCTTGCATATGTGTTTGACCAACTTCGCAACACTTTCATTACCTTCTGTCGGTTCGCTCTCACGTATCCCGAGTGTTCCAGCGGCTGGGGCTGACGTATCTGGTCCAATTACAACCGGCTTCGCGCTACTGAGACGGTAGTCATCATAGTGCTCACGCCCGCAAACAACTAGATCCATGACGCATCCGATGGTCTCCCTGAGGATGTAAGCCTCCTTCCGCTTATACCCAAGGTACCCATACATCGCAGCAATAAACTGGAGGATTGCAATCCGCTCCCGAGAACCAAGATGCAATAACCACGGTCCATGGGCTTGTGACAACACCTCGGATATTTGGCTTCGTTTGATACCCGAAGTGATAGAAAGCCGCTCAAGGCTGACGAAAGACAGTTGATCGGGATGAGCGAGAGTTGGGGGGATATACGGAGTCGGCCCGGGGTTCAACAGTGTCGTAAATGCAACAGGCCCCCAACCCTTGGCTGACCAGACGGAGTACAACAGGGAGGTGTGTCGAAGGATGCAAGCGATATATATGTACGTCAGGAATGGGTACTGTTGATCCTGGTCGTGGCCGGGTATGATCTTCGAGTACATACCCGAGGCTTGTCCGATCTTTTCCGCAGGGTCTGTCCAGGGATCCTTGACAGAACCGACGGTGCCGTTCTACGGAGGCTTTTTGTGAGAGACCGAACATAGAGGGGAGATATTAATCACCAAGCCGACCCCACTGGCCCACGCTTCCAAAATCGGCACAGTTGCCAGCCCTTCCAGTACGGAGGCGTGCCAGAGAGGATCTGGGAGGGCCTTGAACATTGCGAGTGCTTCTGTGTACCTAATGGATTATTACAGTGTATACGTGGAGTATGGAGCAGGATACTCACCACACTACGGCATCTTCTGTCCTCCCCGCGAGCAAAAACGTGTCGCCCAGAACTTTAAATAACCTTCCATGCGACGAAGCCGCACCGATGCCACTTGTTCGCTTCTTACCTGAGGCTGAGGCAGAGAGTGTCGATTGACGAAAGGAGGGAAGCGTTGGACCGGCGGAGGAGGTCCGTTTCAACGTAGAGGATTTTCGCAAGTTGGAAATAGTTGACAGCTCTGGCTGGCTGTGAGTCGAAGGGGGAGACTCACTCCCCTGTTCCAAATCCAGCACGCTTGGAAGCTGAGACGGTGGAATGGTGGAGAAAAGGCCAGAGTTCAAGTATTCGTTCCCAACAGGGGATTCTAGATTTTGGACCTGCCGATAACTTGTCAGTGTGACTTTGGATTGTGTCCACCAAACCGACTGACAAAATCAGACAAATTGACTAATATGCGCGAACAGAGACTGGCTAGTAAAGTCCCCAGGTGGAGCTTGGTCTGCTTTTTGTCCATTTTGGGAATGACCTCGACGTCCGACAGCGATGTGTTCAGTGCGGCACCGTCACCTGCTTCTTCGAACGCAAAACACACTCTGGACACAGGCAAGGGGTATTCAGAGGAGATCACATCACGTACGGCGTCATCAAAATGCGTGAGGGTGTGTTCGAAGGTCTCAGCTGAACATGATGTAATTCCGACGACACCCAATGGAAATGCGGAGGGTCTGAAGAGCGATAAGGGGAGATGGGATTCGGGGGGAGGATGTGACGGAAAACCGAGGTGAAGATAACCAGTGGCCAGTGTGTTGGTTGTGGGAAGAAAACGAGCTGGAACCAATGGGGTGAGCGCGGGTCTTCGAGGGACGAATGCACGTTGCATACCCCGTTGATCCTTGTCTCCTACGGTGATATCTCCCAATGGTATGCTATCGAATGACCTGATCTCGGCCGCCCACTTGTCGAAGTGGAATTTCGTTATGGAGCCGACCGGCACAAGAAGGATCTTTATCTGGGCGAGAGAGGCAAATGCGAAGTGGTCCATGAGAGTGCTTGGAGTCCAGCCGGCTGAGGCGGGCAAACTTGAGGCCCTTGATCACACAAGGCAGGGTGATTTGATTATGTAATCAGCCCACCAAACGTTTAACTTGGCTGATGCACGGGGTGTTGTCCGACAGTCGGTCGACGAGAATTAGGGAAGCGTCCGCGGTAAGTATGGTCTGTGATCAGCCAGGAAGACGGTAGAAGTGGTGTGTACGCCTTCTTGTGGACTGGACCCGTCTGGCCTGTATTGTTCTCCGCTCTTGTGATCCACCGGGCCAACTTCTGGGGCCCTCGTCTTTTTGTTTCACCCATCATGTGCGCAGCCTCACTGGTTTCACTGCTACAGCTAGCGATCTGTCAGTCCTCGAAACCGCGTAGGGTGATCCCCATCCTGCCCTAGCGTCAGCCTTAGGTTCGATCGGGTACGGCGGTCGAGCATAGGAGCCATTCCAACGTTCCCGCGACACGCTCCGAGGGGGCATCACACGGATGACTTAACAGCGCGACGTCACCGCCATCGCAGCCAACGTGGGGCTCTGGCGGCTCGAGTACCTCCGCTTATTTATGACTGTTTGGCTCTCCATTTTTCGCCGATCACATTTGGTTAGGCGTGGTCAAACGAACGCTTCCATCGCTTCGCAAGGTACTCGGGAGATCGTTGATCGCTCACAGTCCTCCCAACAAAGCACGACAGCTCGAGTGTCGTACAACTGCAGACGGGTATATCGGTGGGCCAAGATAAAGTTTAGAGCCGATTGAGAGCGCCGAAAAAAAGGCAATTTTGTATTCTGTGGCAGACGCGACCAGGATGTTCCGACCCAAAAACGTAAAGATCCGATATGATGCAGGCCGGTGATCCTGGTCGTCGCAACACCCTGTAGATCCACTATGCACAATTGCTACAACATGGTTATGTACAGAAAACTGATAGCACAGAATAGAACAGCGAAGACATTTACAAGGTGCGACCCTAGGTCATGGTGACCTTCATCATCACTCCACCAAGAGTCTGTGAAATCTCAGAAGGTGTTCGCCGCGGATACGGGGGAAGACGTACGACGATGTCGCCATGGGAGACCAGGGTTGGTCGCCTGATTGGTGAATAGTTCACAGAGGTACCTTGTTCCGAACCAAGGTCTTGGATAAAAACCTAAAAGCAGAACGCTTGAGCCGGCAATCAAAGATTAGAGTTTAATTAGCCCACCCTCCCATCCTCATACCAGACTTCGGCATGGTTCAGGCTTATCGACATCTCTCGTGGGAATAGTCCGTTGGAGGGATGGCTTGGGTTTGATTCCGTTGCCCGGCCAAGAATAATCCGACTACCAGCCGGCAGGTAAACGTGTTTTGACGAGAATGTGTAACCAGAGTGGGGGGTAAGATTGAGGTATTTCATCCCCATCCTAAGATAGAGCGGACGGAGGTCGGAGGGGGGGAGAGGGGGACTTTACAGGAAACCCGAAAGTTGAGTTGGAGAGTTTCCCAGTCGAGGCCTTATAACGGGGGTGCAAGTTGTTTGCGACTATTTTCGCGAGTTGGCATCAACGAAGCTGGAAGTAGTGTTGACTCCGGCGTAAGAGATAGCATACCCGATCCACCCTCGATTGGGGACAGACTGTGAAACCAAGGGCGATCATTCAAGGTGCATCATGATTGTACGAAGTGTCTCATGTCGGAGTCTTTCGTAAGGATCAAGAAGGTTTTAGTGTTTGACCGCTGGCGTGGTAAAGGGTGTGTCGTTAGCGGATGCACAGGGCCCCGCATATTAACCTCGTTTACAACTCGAGTTGGACCCTCGAATCTGGAGGCAGGGTTCCTCGTGAGTGTTCGGTGCCAATACGAAGGGTGGCCTTAGGCGAATAGCAGAAACGCATCGTGGCTGATGCCCGAGAACTCAGCGCCTTACGCCTGGACCACGGTATTTAATTTTCGTGCATTTCGATTCAATCTTCTTTTTACAACAACCGGACTCCCTGGATATGAGGTTAAATATCCGAATTTCGCGCGTCAGGGGTCAATTTACCGGGTGGGTGGCGTCGGAACGGACCCCCAAAGGGAGATAGGTGTTATGTGATGCCACAGTGAGGCGAGAAGGACTTCCAAGTTCCCCTGGTGCTAGTGGCCTCGTTGCGGGGTTTGGTGTGCTCCCAAGGCCGAGCCGGGGGGCAATCCGATACTTGGGACCAGACGGGGGAAGTTGCGCCCCGCGTCACATCCGTTGTCACGTTGTGCGTGACAAAACCCTCATCCTCCTTCGACGTCTTCGACAACGCCCTCGAAATGGTGAGCGACCCCTTCCATCGTTCGACGAGTCCGAGGTACAACACCCGATTAACTTCGGCGGATACCGTAGGCAATGAGCGATAAGGTTCTGGGGGGTGGAATGCTCCTTACTGCGCTCTCTATATTCGTTTATTACACGACATGGGCAATAATCCTGGTATGAATTCGTTACAATCGCGTTTGAGCCACCCTGATTTCTTTGTGGAAGCCCCTCATCGACTCGTCTAGCCCAGTCCATGATTACTTTCCGCCCAGAGAGTGGGCGGTTCGCTTGCCAGCATTCCTCCTCGTTGTGGGGTTAACCGCGATTGGCCTTTTCGTTGGTTCGACCATCGTCAAAGAGAACAGAAAGAGGGCCCAGAAGGCGCGGCTAAGAACTGCATGAAAAATACAATTGCTCTACATGAATGCTACCATCCCCTTGGTCATCTCTGCTTCAACTTGTAACCCTCATCTCTCTGCGTGCTCTTTCTGGTCCCTGGACACGGTCTTTCCTTGTCGATTCGAATGCGTGAAGTTTTTCCGCAGCCATCATGTCCCCCGCCGTCTGATTGACCAATACATCGAATGCGATTTCATTCATGGGTGAAGATATGCTCTTCGCCAGGCGTGCGAACTGGGAGGTGTCAAGCAGTTAGATGGTAAGCGAAATTAGATTATGAGTACCAGCCTTTGAAGTTTCTCCCCCTCCAACCAGCGGACGCAGCCTGTTTAACAAAGCGACCTGTGGCGAAGTTTCTAATGCGACCGATACGTGAGCTTGTCTCAGGAAGACAAAGAGTTCCGCAACAGAGGACCAGATGAGAATTGCGACTGGCTGCGGAGCGGATGAGAATGAATTAATTGCTCGAGGAGATACGCATGCTTTACCGAAACACTTCCATTGAGGGCGTCGTTTTCCAGGGAAAGAACGATCGTCTCGAAAGACGGCCACAGTTCATTCCAAATCATCTTCGCTGAATTTTCATGAACCATCCCACCCTCGACCACCCCGGCCTGGAACGAGTCAAACATGCGAACCAACAATAACCATAGCTTTATTGACACGTAAGCCCGGTTTATGTCTGCGGCGCCCATATCCTGGCTCCCCAGGCTTTGTTGCATGTGGTGGCGGAGAGAGAGTTGAAAACAGCGGACGAAGAGTGAGAATTTGGAGAAGAGGACTTTGGCGGTCACAACCGACTTGGTCTTGAGTGCCACAGAAAGCAGGAAATTCCACGCTCGAACTCCTGAGCCAGCCCGGGAGGGACGCTGAAGGAGGAGTTGAAAGGAGAACCAGAGGTTGACCATAGACGACGTACCTCTACGTGTAAGCCCGATATAATATTGATCAGTGCCACCAGATCCTTATCCGCAAGCAGTGTGATCAACTTTGCGACGGTCTCGGCGGCGATGTAGTCTGCCTGGGCGAAGTGCTCGGTGGGAGTGTACGAAAGGAGGTAAAACGTGCCGTCCTCCGCGTATCGGACCAGCCGCTTGGTCGGGATATCCGTTTCCGGGTCAATAACCACCTGGCAGACGTTAGGATCATCCGGGTGAGCGGATCATTCAGTATTCTTACCTCCAGAATTGATGAGATTGTGGAGGACGGGATCCTCGTCTTTCCACGCAGTCCGTCTGACAAAATTTCAAGCATTGTGTCGGTAATGTTGTTTGCCGATAGCTCTTTACCACCGCTCTGGTTCTGAGCGTTGTACCTCTTGTACAGCGCCGACGTCACTCGGAAAATTCGCTTTAAACTTTCCGGAGAGGCATGAAATCTCAGCAAGGCCGCGCGCAAGACATTCTCCAGATATAGAAGCAGCTCCTGTACAGGCTAAGTGACCGCAGTCCAAGGGCAAGCACAGAATTAAACTCACTCGGCTTTGCGCCTGATTGTTTTGAATAAGGGTGGAGGCCATCAAGAAGAGCGGTGACGCGTCGAACGAACCGTAAGACCACTCCGCGGTCCTTCGAGTGATGTTTGCGAGACTTAGCCCCACCACTGGATTGGAAACCCGACCAAATCAGTCCACAAGGACGGTCACCTAAGGTAAAGCCGCACCTTGCATCAAGTCGGCGCTAAAGCCAGAATGATGAACCGCCTCGATGAACGTGTTCAGATTACCAAGCACCTGCTGGAAGGAGGCGAGATCATTGTCCACGGCCCGCGTCAACGTGTCCCTAAGCAACGCATCTCCGAGAGTTTCCTCGTTTGCCGCCGGAATGACGCTTCTTTCGAGGATATTGCGGAGTACAGTGAAGAACGACGGTTCTAGATTACGCTGCGGATGGGGGATCCTCAGTATTGACTCTGATGACGAATATGGGGGTCCAACCTTGCAGAGGGTATTGAACACCCCATGCGTGCTGAAGATCGAGAGGATTGTTTCAATGAACGATCGGGTCTGGATGACTAGTTCGTCCTCGCCATTGTGATTCAGCGACACAATGAGGTGCGCGGCCCCTTCCAATGATTCACTGAGAATCTATCAGAACACGACTAAACACCGTGTTCACAATGACGTACTAGATGATGCTCCCGACCATGTTTGGCCACCTCTTGATGCACGCGCCACACGCGGTTAGTGCCAGTTGTCGAATTTCGTAACTCAGGTCCATCATAACAATCTCGTTGAGCTTTCTGACAACCTTGCGAAAACCTGCTTGTAAGTGGCGTAAGGGCTTGCTTTCCAAATCGTGCTTGTAGGTGATGATGATGACGCATTTGATCAGGTTCTTCAGTGGGATGAATGGGAGGGAATCCACAGCAGCCTCATTAAAGACCCCAAGTAAAACGTCCACGAACACAGATCCGATGAGGAGAGATGTATGAAGGTCGTCATTGGCGAATGGTCCGCCGATAGCTGATGGGGCAACGTCAAACGGATGATATGCGTCTAGGAGGTTGATGAATTCGTTTAGACACGGATAGGATGATTCCGGCAGTTCGCGCAGTGCGCCAAACTGAATGTAGAATGCCTGCCCGTTTCCAGAAGGAACTTCCGACACGTCGCGGAACCCGAAAGATCGGACCAAATGAATTTTCAGCCTCAGCAGGGTGTAGATGTCTGTCGGCACGCCGTTTGAAATCATCTGCATACTAAGAAGGAGTAGACATTCCTATTTCCAACAGTTAAAGCGATTACGTCGGGAGTTAACCGACTCTCTTACCCTAAGCTGACGTGTTTCCTTGTCCTGTCCGGCAATCATCGAAACCTCCGTGTCCCCACTACCAATGCCATACAGCGACTGCGAGAAACGTTAGTTGCGCCCACGACACAGAATTAGTAAAAGTTTACCAGGTGGGCGGACGCTGGATCGTGATCTCCCATCCGGTGTTCATAATCATCTTCGAGAAGCGTCTCGATAATGACGGGCCAGGAGAGAACTACCATTCCGGATCGTCAGTCTACGTACCGATTGCGGGAATTAACTCGAGACTTCACCTGACCAGCGTGGAAAATGAGGCAGGAGGTGGATCAAGAATGTGACCAATTTAACTCGCTCTGCGACTGGTGCTTTTGATAACGCTTCGTTCCAGCAAGCGGAGATGGCTTCGAAATGGGCCGGTAGAAGGGTTTGTGACCATGTGTCGACCGCAAGTCGAATTTCTTCCTAATTCAGAATATTAAGTCCGATCAAGAAAGTGAAGGGACCCTACAAACGAAGAAGACTGACTGTGGGGTCCTTCCATATGCAAGAAAAGTAATGATTAAATATTTCGATCACACTTGGCCTCCACTGCCGATCCTCGATCTGGAAAGCAGGGTGGGTGACATCCAACATCATTCTGAAAAGCCGCAGCGTGCCGTCGAATCTAGGGGAGATACATCAACCAACCGAGCCCAGGGGGTCAAGCTAATCACGGTACCGGGTTTCCCAATCTTCCGATGAAAAGACCTTAGACCATATCTCCAGGAAAGGCTCGACGTCCACGACAATCAGGCGCAGCAGAAGTGAAATCCGTATCGTAGCAAGCTCCCTGTGCTGCATCCCGTAGAAGTCCCAGGCGCTGTTAGGCATGGTTACGAGCCAGAAGGTAAAAACATTCGATAACAAATAATTACCAAGCAACCATTGTCGACCCGTTTCTGAGGATAATATTATCGACCTCATGGGGCTCCAGGAGAGTGGTTTCATTCACGACCGCCGCGAAGAACTGGGCGATTAGGGTCGATACTTCATCGACTCTAGCCAAAACATAGTGACGCAAAACGTTGATCAGTCCGGAGTCTACCCCGACAAAGTCTGGGTGCCGCATTGCACGAGCGTTGAGTTTCCTCCGAGATGGTAGACCGGCGACCTCGGCCTCGTCGACAAACCCTAACGATATTATCTTCTCCCGTTCGCAACCAAAGAGGAGCAGGCACGTCGCGAGGGATTGTTTTAGAAATGCGATCCTATCGTGGTTGAGTGGGCTGATCATTCAGTCTTGAATTTAACTCACACGTCGTTCAGTTTCTTGGCCTTTAAATCCTCCAAAACCTGAGGATACGCCGACATATGGATATTCGAAACGGTCGCCTGCAACTCCTGCCTTCCTAGTGATCTCAGCCACGTCGCACAGAAAAGTGCATCGATCAGCAACTTCGAATCTTCCCATGACAAATCGAACTGTTGGACCAGCCCGAGCATCTGCTCAAACCTGGAAATAGGTATCTCAACGCTAGAGCGCGCGAATATACAGAACCAACGCAAGCCAGCCTTAAGACCCTCTTTGTTTTCGGAAGCAACCTGGAACAGAATTTTCCAGGGATCTATGGCCGCAAGACCCCCTATGTCCATCGACGTAAGGCCGGAGTTTTCTAGGGTTACACTTCCGCGGCCAGCTGCCTCCGCGTCTTTGTTGAACAGACGGATGAGCACCGGGTAAGACTACTTGATTTGTCAGAGATTACTAAGAGAGTAAATCAAAGTGGCAGACCTGTCTGTGGTCTCTGGGTAACAGATCGAGCCACTTTTTGAACGCATCCTCAAACACGGTGAAAATCACAGGCGTCTGCCCAAGCTTGATGATACTCCTCAGATGCCGTTCTGCCGCCTCCTTCGTTCCGGATGCTGGCCCGCTTTCGAAAGTGGAATCCTCGGACAGTTCCTGAGACAACTGACATATCATGTCTGCATAAGCCGATCGATCGTGGTCGTGGAGCGAGCCCATCCACTTCGCAGCATATCTGGACATGAGTTCCCGTCGGTAGTCGATATAAACTCGACCATTGTGGAAGGATATCCCAGGCGTACGGTGACTTGATGAGTGAGGTGGCCAAGGGGTGGCTTCCGCGGAACGCACACCAGGCAGTGCAAGGCCTTTAGGTACGTAGTCGCGAAGGATAGTTGCAAGACAATCATCCTAGCAAAACGAAGCGTCAGCACAAGATGGGAGAAACTGAGATTACACTCTACCTCTGCGAGGACCCAAGAAATCAAACATTTGTTCAACCTCCTCAACGCGCTGTCTGTGATCATCCCATCATACCAGAACCTTCTCGTCAACAGCAAAAGTCCGACCTCGTTAATCGAAAGGTCGAAATCGGATAGACACGCCTCGATGGCCGCAGCAAGGGTTTCAACCTCATTGGAGAGGTCGAGGCCAACAGGTAGCGGGAAACTGCAGTATACTTCCTCATACTCCGTTGTCGCGTCATCACCAACCCAAAGGTTGGCGAGGTCCGTCCTTTCCAGAAATCCCAACGAATGCAAATGGGAGATGAGATGGCGGGCACCATCGTCGGATGTGATGTCGAACGCTGTCCCAAGCGCGTCTCGAATGTGGGCCAAGGAAGCCATTTCGTATGTATGTGCCGTCTCTGCGTCGTTTACTGGGGATTTGATCATATTGCTTCCTTCCGGACCGTTTACATCGAGTAAATCGGGTGAGTTTCCGTCGATGAGGCGGAAGTGGGATGGGGGAGACTTGATGACCGTCAAGACGTACACCAGGGAAGCCCAATCGAAACATATCAGATGTTTTTCGGGATTGATGTCGTTCTCCAGGAAATACTCCTCAAATGTCGATGAGACCCTGAGGTTTCCCCCTGTGAGGAACGAGTGGTATAGTTGAACGAGGTAATGCAATTCGAACTTCCTGATCCCCTTCTCGTCCAGTTGTCCCCTCGTTAGTCCGCTCGCCGCCTCGGATGGTGGACTTTCCACAACGATCGAACCCAACGAGACTCCGGATTGCAACATTTGCAGCTGAGTCCACAAAGCTGAGTATAACACGGAAATTTCCTCGTATGACTTGTCGGCGAGGTGTCCCATTTCGTAAATGAAACCTCTGTAAGTTTCCACGAACGACTGTCGAAGCGTAGCCCATGGGACGCGAACGCGGGCATCGTAGGTCGGACGGCCTTCGCATATGACCAAGTCCTTCGCAGATAATTGGGAGAGACATCCGGGGTGGGCAAAACGATGGCATTCCGAACATTTAACCCCCTGCATGGCGCTTCCCCACAACGGTTTTTCGCAATGAAAGCACAATGTCAAAGTGAAAATGTTGGAAAGCTTGAACAAATGTCGCGATTTCCGAAGTTCCATTCTGCCAAACCTCCAAGAGGGTTGGGAATAGCAATACCGGTATTGCGCCGCCTTCCCGTCACCGTCCGGATCCACGTCATACTGAGCCAAACAACAGCCTTCCGGATACGTGTAGCACTTGAAGTGGACGCCACACAGACACATTGGACAAACGAATCCGTACCCTTCCAATCCCTCTCCACATGCAAGGCAGCTAGCAAATAGCGCGTCGTTTGAATTGTTGAAGTTCCACGGGATAAAGGAGTGACGGTACTGGTCCGCGTGAGAGGAGGCCGTCTCAGAGAGAGAATTCGAGAATTCGAGGGGATCCAAAGTGGGCAACATCTTGGTGACGGTTATATGACCCAGCGCCCGCGGCCAGTAAGTGGAAAGTATTGCAACTGCTGCCTGCCTAGCACGAACAGAGCAATAAGCGGCGACTTCGAAGACGTCGAGATAAGCATCAGGTTTGGCTTCGGTAATGGTTCCAAATAAGCGGAAAAACCTGTGCAGACTTGGTAGGGTCGTATTCAGGATGGTAATGTTTTCAAAGATGGCGGAGAGAAGTGGTGAGACGAGAGACGAGAGGTGGTAGACCACGAGATCCTGGGAGGGGGCGTTGCTGGATGGAGTGTTCGCGAATTTTGATGGTAACGAAGACCAAGGCTTCCAGCGCAAATTTTCGGGACCCGGAGTGAGGTCTCCGGCCTCTTCGACACGGATTTGGATGACCGACTCGTCTGGATCGATGTCCTTTGCAGGGGCTGAAAGCCATCATTGGCTCATGCAAGAAGATCGGGGTTTCGGGATGACACACCTTCGACCAGGATATTTCCTTGGGCTTCTCTAAGCGATTCCAGCATGGGTCGCATGACCATAGTATCAAAGAAGGCCAGGAGTTTGGTATGCATCTCCGGACGGAAGGTATAAAAGGCCGGGAGAAGAGCGAAGCCTATTTGTGAAACTACTTTGGAGTTGCGCCGGTTCATGTGTAGGAGATAACCTGCGGCATCTAGCACCACGGACTGGAGTGCATTCGGAGGACGGGAGGGTCGAGGGGCTGTGATCTGGAAACGACAATCCTCGGAAACGATAGAAGCAAGAATAGAGATCGAATGTGCAAGGAGGTCTGGGGCAGACAGTTTGCTGACCCTCCCTCTCAGAGGTGAAGGGGACTGTGATCGACGACTAGATTTACTTCGAGAGGGTCGTCGTGGGACATTTGTGGAAAGTGCTGCCGAGGACCCATCGAGTGAATCTCTGAGAGTCGAGATTGAGTACATTTATCACCGCTGAATGCGACTTCGTACCCGTCAAAGATTTGCCAGCCTGCATTCACGGCCACGGCAAGTGCGCTAACGAATTGGCTGAGAAGATTGAAGGTTGAGTCCGTCGAAAAGGACCCTTCCTCGGTATCACTGTCGTTGTCCTCTTGCGCAGACGCCTCAGAGCGCGACTGGGTGCTCAAGCCCGCCTTGAGTTTGACTACGCCTTGGATAGCTTGAACCGTAGTTCGGAAGTCTCGTGATTCGGCACCATGGTTCCCGCTCGACTTGAACGCACGAAACACCGATTCTGGTTTTTTTCGTCCGCGTAACTGACCAAGGATATGAGCGAGAAGTTTGCGAGATTCGTCGCGGTACCTCTGGGTAGGATCTGGTTGCTGGGCGACGGGAGGGCGTTCATAGCCGGGGGAACGATGGGACGGAGATTTAGGTGATCCGGGGGTGGATATCCGAAAAGAGGGTAGCTTTACTTGTGAGAAAGAACGACCTCTGGAGGTGGAGGGTGAGACTTGGTCATAGGAGGAGTTGGAGGGAAACGATGAGAAATCGACATTGAGACTCGACAGGGTTGGTCTGACTGGAGAAGAGGGTGTGGACATCTAGTGTCACCGCGCGGGATTGGATGAGGGTCAAGTTCACCAGCACACCACCGAAGAATCCGCAGGCAGAACGGGACGGTGAGGATGGCTTTGAGTTTGTCGGCGCTCCAGATCTGCAGAGCGGCTGTGATGATCACTATTGTGCTCGGGACCAATACACCGGAGACCACACAGCACTCGAGGGAACGGTGCAGCGACAGTGAATCCCACTTGCCCTTGGGTTAGAGAAATTATCGATTTATCTTCCGGACTCGTCCTTATCGTGCCAACAATTTCGTCGATGTACCTCATTTTTCGTAGTAAGAAGGCTGTATTTCTGCAGTGGTACCGATAGACTGCAAACTCTGGTCGCAAGCGCATTCCAGGTAAGCACGGTCAACTGGGTGCATTGGAAACTGGAGGGGCGATTGAGCGCGCGAAATGCGTAGCACTCATGGGTGACGTCAAACACTTCACCACCCTCATCCAAACCTTCGAATAGCCGCCGCCTGCTTGTTAACCGCTCAGCTCAAGCACCTTTAAAAGTCGCACATCGCTGCAGTCCCATCCCGTCTGCAGCAGAATGCTTCGCATCGCCCTCTCTCGTCGAACTATCTATCCTGCGCTGCGCGTGGGTGCTCACGGATACCCTCATCCTCAAGTTCGTCTCGCATCAACCGGGTCGTCCCCGAGACCGTTTCTCTACCGCACGCGACTGCTCCTGCGCTGGACCGGTTACGCGGCAGCATCCACCGTACTGGGCGTTACACTCATCACTGGCGCTATCTTCATCCACGACGCCTTCACCTACAGCGAGGCCCATGTCGATAAAGTCCCCGTCTCGCCTTTGGCCCTCCAACCCGAAACAGGAGGTCCAAAGAACCTTCCCGTCGTTGCCGCATTCCTCGGCGACATAGAAGACCCAGAAAACGAGCGCATCAGCCAAAAGCCCCGACTCGTAATCGTTGGTGGTGGCTGGGGTGTGGGTGAAGTTCGCGCGGATGTTGATCAGACTGACAAACCTCAATTCCCTCCAGGCCGTTGGATTGCTCAGCAAACTTTCCCTTGGGGACTACCATGTTACACTCATTTCTCCCGACACGTTTACAACGTTCACCCCTCTCCTCCCATGCACGTGTTCTTGGCATTCTCTCGGTACTGTCACTCACCGGTCTGACAGCTGCCGCCGTGGGCACCGTCCAGGTGCGGTCCCTGGTTGAACCTCTGCGCAAAATAATTGCCCGTTTGGAGGGTCATTTTATCTCTGGAAAAGCCGTCGACCTCGTCATGTCCGAACGACTGCTCGAAGTTCAAGTCAGCGGATCCGACGGTTCAAACAAATCCATCTATGTTCCGTGAGGCTACACCGCTTCTCGACCGTAGTCAAACTCTCACCCCAGATATAGCTATGACAAACTCATCATTGCAGTCGGCTCAGTATCTTCCACACATGGTGTTACTGGACTCGAGAATTGCTTCCAGTTAAAGACCGTCGCGAATGCCCTCCAGATACGACGAAGAATCATGGGTAAGTGGTGTATCCTTCACTTGCTGCCGTCTAGGCTCACTTCTTGGCAGATAATTTCGAACAAGCTTCTTTGCCTACCACAACGTCGGAAGAACGACGGCGTCTACTAAGCTTCGTTGTTTGTGGAGGTGGCCCCACGGGTGTGGAGGCTGCTGCTGAAATCTACGACCTTTGTCAAGAGGATATCATGCAGTACTATCCCAAAATTTGCCGCCAGGAGGTTTCAATCCACGTTATTCAAAGCGGCGAGCATATTTTGAATACGGTGAGTTGCACCGTCGATTTTTCCCACCCTGCTATCCCTCAGTTCTTTATCTCAGTACTCCGAAGCAATCTCGAAGTATGCAGAGGTAGTCACCCTCTAATTGACTCCTATTTCGGAGGTTGACTCGGAGGCTCTAGGATAAATTCGCAAGGGATGGTGTTGACTTGATCACTGGAGCTCGGTCGGTTTTTACTCATCGTCTGCCCCGATTTTTGACTGACTTGTGCGCACGCAGCGTCTCGTCTGTGCATCCGAATCACGTTGTCTACACTAGGAAGGACAAGGCGACCGGGAAGCTCACAGAATATGAGATTCCCGCAAATTTTGTGCTTTGGAGCACCGGAATTGCCATGAATCCATTCACCTCCAAGGTTGCAGGTTATCTACCAAACCAGGTCCACAAGAAGGCCATCGAGGTGGACCCTCACCTTCGCGTGAATGGCGCCCCTCTTGGCACCGTGTACGCCATTGGAGATTGTGCTACCGTGAGCCTTTTAAAGACCCTCTGTTGTAATTCTCTGTTGATGGCCTGATAGATCGAAACATCGATTGTGTCACACCTCCTCGAATTGGTCGATGAGGCAGATAAGAACAAGGACGGAAAGATCGACCTCGCTGAGTGGGTGTTGATGGGTTAGACTTCCTTCCCTTCTCATTCTCTGGCGCGTGCATTGATTGTCCCGTAGTGAAGAGCATTAAGAAGATGATGCCAATGTCCGAGATGCACCTTGAACAGGTATTCCATTCATTAACCAGCTGACGAGAAGGGAGTGGCTAACGAACTGTTCACAGGTCAAAGAGCTTTTTGAACTCTACGACAAGGATAAGGACGAAAGCCTGAGCTTAGAGGAGCTTGCAGCCATGCTTCAGGACATCGGCAGCAAGATCACAACTCTACCCGCCGTATGTTTTCTCATACTCTCCGAACGCCAAGTCATGGCCTGATGTGTCTCAGACCGCCCAAGTCGCTTCTCAACAAGGCAAATACCTTGGAGCAAAATTGCACCGATTGACGAAGCGGGAGGCAAGCCTGACCAAGAACATGGTCCTACCCGAAGCCGCGGATGACTTTGTTTCGAAACCTTTCATCTACCATCACCTCGGATCATTGGCGTACATCGGTAATGCCGCCGTATTTGATTTCGGGAAGTATAGCTTTATGGGTGGATTGGTAAGTCTCCTTGGATCGTCGGAATCATCATCTCGTTTAACGGTGGTGCCCTCGGCCTACAGTGGGCCATGTACGCCTGGCGATCTATTTACTTTAACGAGCAAGTGAGCAGCAGGACGAAGGCGCTTCTCATGGCGGACTGGATCATTCGTGGCATCTGGGGACGGGATTTGTCGAGGCTGTGAAAAACTCAGGCCAGTTATCTCGCTTCAACCACCGCCGTTCCAATCGCCTTTGGCCTGGCGATGAAATTTCCTGAACATCGGACCGTTTTCTCCGGATAAACCAGTACACGCACTCGACTTATTTTTGCTCCATCTTCAAACGTGTATTCTATAGTAATCATTATCCAACCACACTACCAGACAAAGCATTGGTTATGCCTGGCATCCGTTCTTGGGGTTTATCATACCATCTCTTGCCAGTCTATTGAAGCCATCACCGCTGTTTGTCCGGTGAAGGCTCCCGAAGTCGGTGAGAGTATGGTCATCTTGCGGTTAGGGATGTCGATTGCGGTCCTAAATCGACGCGCAAGTGTGTTTCAGCATCTCTCCCGGACCGATGTGGGGAGATCAAATTTAACATAGACATACACGATGATGAACCCTTGGACGGGGAGGTCAACCAGCTCCTCATCGTACTGTTCGCCATCGCCTGCCATGGACGCCAAGAGCGCCAGGACTGAATTCAGGAGACCGGAGGAAGGGCTGGACGGATCGATGTGCAGGGGCAGAAGCTCTGAAACCGTCCGCGAGGCACCAATCGGAAGTGCGGAAGAAGGCGCCATGGATTCTATTAGGGCAAAATTAAAGTACCGCACGGAACATGGGCAAGGGCATAGGGTGTATGTCAGCGAATTGTCTCATCATGGGAAAAAGATGAATGAATGTTAGGTGGTGAAGCTGATCAAGTGAAGATATGGTGATACTCTACCACGAAAACCCTGCGGATTGCGTTTGCGGGACGTGGGAGAAAAAAATGGCTGGAAACAGGACAAGCCATGGAGCGATGGATGATCCCTCACCTCCGCCGATTCTATAAATCGTGATGTCGTCGAACGAGATGACGGTAGATGACGGAGCCAGAGACAAATTTGACGTAGGCTCATGTTGAAAGAGGTAGCTCCCCTCTCCATTATCGCAGCGGTCAGGTATTTCGACCTTTTGGCCATACATATAATTCTGGATCTGATGGTTCCTCACTCGTTGCCGATACGCGTAATCCCTGTCGACAGCCTATGAAGACAACATACATGACGTCCAGGGCACGCGAGATGAACAGAGACCAATCAGTGCCAGGAGTCCGAAAGCACGTCAGCCAACTTTTTTGTCTTCGGCCCGAAGGGACAAGCAGGGTAAAAACGACGGACGCCACCTGATTTTGGCAACCTGATCACGTTGATTGACCTGCCATACGTTCTCTGCATTTCTGCGTATAGCTTTTCTTGTCCAATCACAAGGATGATGTTAACTGTTCAGACGAGCGATCAGCACCAGTTCACAGCTCCGCAAATTTGACGACGAAAATTGGAAAGAACGTGGACAAACCTTTGAAAGACTCTATGCATGCTTTGATTAGACTATTCCTGTGGTCCCCGGACGACGATAAAGCGAACGCAGGAGGTGTATCGATGATCACCCCGGCGGCATGCCCTGTAGATGCACGAAATGAGACAGGTCGTTTCGTTATGTCATCAAGCAAGCCCCCCTGCGTGGGCCATACAACGCAGGTAGGTT
>Ga0307515_10010458_pt1 | contig 17778 bp, 3 predicted proteins | sample 17_EM_MG_FD_194513 | JGI IMG/M metagenome (GOLD analysis project Ga0307515, IMG submission 194513) | Populus trichocarpa ectomycorrhiza microbial communities from riparian zone in the Pacific Northwest, United States - 17_EM | ecosystem: Host-associated > Plants > Roots > Unclassified | place... | reverse complement strand
AAGACGTTTAGGTAGACTCCTTAGCAAAATTAGTAGTTTAGAGATGGAGCTTATATAAGTTGCGGAAAATAAGGTTATTTTATAAGGGATTATAAAGATAGTTAGAGTTACTATATAATAAAGGGAACTAGACTAGCGGTAGGAGATATATATATATAGAAGGATAATAATATACTACGAGGAACAAAGAAATGTTTAATTAAAAGTTTCGCGTTTTATTATAATAACGCATACTAAATTTATAAAGACGCTAAGTATAGCGTAAGCTATTAGCTATAAGAGCTAAGGTTTATAGAGTATAGAGGAACCAATAAACTAGTTTATAGATTGGATATTAAGGATAATAACTTTAATATAGGCGAAACATTCTATAATAATAAGGTAATAAGAGCGGTTTACTAGGAATACGCAGACCTTAAAAATATTATATAAGAGGTAGAGGATAATTCCATTATAGAATAGGGAACATTAGTAGGGATTAAGACCCCACTAAATACAATGTCTATCGCTTTATAAGACGCAAGAAAAGTAGGATAGAGAACTACTTTAGTACTTAATAAAGGCAAAAGGCTAAAGGCTTAAGATTCTTAAGATAAGATAAGAGACGACTAAGATTCTTAAGATAAGATAAGGTAAGCTTAAGGACCTATAACGGATAAAAACCAATAGAGTAAAGTAGTAGCTTAGTTTAAGGATATACAAATAAGCTTAGGATAGAGTTTCCTAAGGGTATAAGACTCTTAAGATAAGACAAGTGAGATTTAAAACCCTTAAGATAAGATAAAAATACCTAAGCCTAGTTGGACTAAGGTAGGAGTAAGGCTTAAGTTAGAAGTAAGCTTAGGATTAAAAAATCTAAGGGACTAAGAATTTAGAGTATAAATGAGGACACCTATAAGTAAGAGGTAAGAGGCTTCTTTATAGATTAGAGAATCTATAATATAAACGGTAGTTAAATTAGGAGATAGGTATATAGACCTAGAGGACTTACTAGGGGAATATAGTGTTCAGCCTAAAGATTAAAGAGTTAATACTAAGATTAAGAAGTAAGTAGACTTTAAAGATCTATCTATAAGACGTAAACTAAAAGAAACTATAGAAGAGTTTAGATAAAGAATTATCGCATAGTAAGGATAAAAACTAGATAAGAGATTTAGTATATTGGGATATATAAGGGACAGAGCGCTAGTATAAAGGATTACTAATAGGCCTAAAATAGGCACACTAAGAGCTAAGTGGCTTATTAAACTGGAGCAAGAAGAGGATCTAGGGATTCCTACTAGATTCAAGGAATAATATATAAAAGGCTATTATAACGCAGTAATAAGCAGATACTTCCTTACGGATAAGCCGTATATACTCTAGTAGCTGTACTAAAGGTGGTATAGGCAAAGGCATAACGATAAGTAGGAAGATTTCTATATATAGTTGGACGAAAAAGTTATCTAAGACTACCCGATCACGGAAAAGGCCATAAGTCATATTAAAGGAGCCTTAATTATAACGTTAAAAGATCTAGAGGAGTAGTTAGAGGACTAGAAAAGCGAAAGATAAATCTTAGTACCTGCGAATAAAGTTATAACGCTTAGATTAATAAAAGAGAGGTTTAAACTTAAAGGTAAAGATAAGCTAAGAGTTAACCTAAGATATTAAGCATATTATATACTATCGTAGATAGCATATATAGATGATGTATATAATATATATAAAGCACCTAAGGATAAATATTAGAAGTATCTAATAAGGATATATTAGATGACGGATAAGGCGAAATATTAAAACGCTAAGTATATATATAGTTAGCACCCTATAGAAGTTTAAAAATAAAGGAACTTAATACTTTAACTAGGAAGATTCCTTATAGAAAAATGCCTAAATAGATAATAGTAGTGGGAATGCCTAGAGAATATATGTCTATAGTATATTAAAGATAAAAAGCGAACTAAGTATTAGCTAAAGGTGGACTAAGTATAAACAGGATTAAGCAGCTAATAGTTAGGAAAAGTAGAGGCCTATAAGACTAAAGGGAGCTAGTAGTAAAGCCTTAGACCCTTAAAGGAATTTAGGGACGACATTTAAATCTATAAGCAAAATGGCAAGATTAGTAGTTTAAAGCATTGGTAGATAGTAGGGTAATAAGAAACTATATTTTACTAGCAGTAATTAAGAGAATAGGATTACCTTATAGATAAAAAAAGCACCCTTATCTATTAATTACGATTTTAGGAGATCTAATAGCCTATAGAGGAGGGATTATTAACCTTAAAATAGGACCTATTTAGTTAACTATTAAAGGGAGATAAATCGAGATGTCTTTTAATATATTACTATTGGGGAATAATAAGGTAGTATTAGGAATACCTTAGTTATAGGAATATAATCTAAAGATCGATTAGGTTATAGGTTAAGTCAATATTAGAGATACTTAACGCCGCAAAATGTAATAATAAGCTAAGCTAGTATAATACTAAGTTAGAGTGATATATAAAGAAACTAAGCAAGGCTTAAGTTATATACTAAAGAGATACTATAAGTATAGCAAGAAACTATAGTTACTAGAGAGTAAAAAGCTGTTAGAGTATATAGTATGAGACTATAAGATAGAATTAGAACTAGGAATAAGTTTAAGGTTCTTTCTAATCTACAAGCTTACTAAAGAGGAAGGTAGAGTATTAAAAGAGTTTATCTAGGAAAACTTATAAAAAGGATATATTAGACCATTGCAGTTATTAGCGGGTTATCCAGTACTGTTTATACTAAAGAAAAATGGTAAACTAAGACTGTGTATCGACTATAGATAGTTAAACAGCATTACTAGAAAGGATAGGTATTTTTTACCCTTAATTAGCAAAATCTAAGACAGGATAGGTAATACGCGAATCTTTATAAAGATAGATCTAAGATAGGCGTACTATTAGATTAGGATTAAGGAAGGTAATAAATAGAAGGCAGCCTTTAGGTTAAAGGAAGGACTATATAAGCTATTAGTTATATAATTTAGGCTTATAAACGCACTAGTAATATTCTAAAAGTATATTAATAATATATTAGGAGAATACTTAGATAAATTTGTTATAGTATACCTTAATAACATTATTATCTACTTAATAAATAAGGAAGAATACGGGGAATATATTAAATAGGTCTTAAAGAAACTACAAGAAGAATAGATGCTAGTAGTAATTAAGAAATGTAAGTTCTTTACTAAGAAGACCGATTTTGTTAAATTTATTATTAAACTAGGCTAACTTAGTATAGATCTAAAGAAGATCGAGGCTATAGTAAATTAGTAAGAACTAGAGAACGTTATATAGTTAAGATTATTTTTAGGGTTTTATAATTACTGCAGAAGGTTTATAGCGCAGTGGTTAAAGGATATTAAGCCACTTACGTAATTAACGAAGAAAGAAGAACTATGGGTATAGGGGGAGGAACAGTAAAGACTCTTTAAGAAAATTAAAGAATTGTTTATCTAGGAGCTAGTTTTTAAAATCTATTAACTAAGACTAGAGACGGTTATAGAAATAGATATATTAGACTTTATACTAAGGGTATACTTTATATAAAAACATTAGGATAGATAGCACCTAGTAATATACTATAGTTAAAAGATAATACTACTAGAGTTAAACTATAACATCTATAATAAGGAGTTATTAGGTATAATTACAGCATTAAATAAATAGAAAGCGTTCTTATAAGGTATAGAGAAACCCTTTATAGTTAAGACGGATTATAAGAACCTAATAGGATTTCTAATAATAAAGGAACTTAACTAAAAATAAGTTAGATAGGCAGAGATACTTATAGAATACTATTTTAAGATTTAGTATACTAAGGGCACAAATAATACGCGAGCAGACGCTCTAAGTTAAAAGGCCAAACTATAAAATAATAAGAAGCCATTAGGGGCTTTACTGCGAAAAGATATAGACGGATTAATTAGATATAATTATCTAAAGATTATAGCCACTTAGGAAGAATTAGAGAAAATTTATAAGTTGCTAGAAAGCTTTTAGGTATAAAGGATTCTAGAGGTATAGCTAGAAGATCCACAGTCGGATATATACGAAAATTAAGAAGTAAAGTATATCCTAAGAAGCATAGTAAAGAAATTTATAGAAGATTTCTATAAAGGATTAACTTAAGGACATAATAGAGCTATAGGCTTAGTGTTAAAACTCTAGGAGGAGTATATTATTAATAGAATTTAGGGCTTAGCGCGAAAAGTTATAAAAGAATATCTAGATTACTAAAGAAATAAACTAATAAGGTATAAGCTATATAGAGGGCTATAACCTATTAAAATACTAGAGAGACTATAGGAGGTTATATTATAGGACTTTATTATTAAGTTGCCGAAATTAAGAGATCCTATTACCGGGCAAGATTATAATATAATCTTAGTAATAGTGGATAAGCTTATAAAGTAGGGATACTTTATAGCATATATAGAGGAAATATTAATAGAAGATGTCACTAGAATCTATGTTAAGGAAGTGTTTATAAGATATAGAGTACTAAATAAGATTATATTAGATAGAGACCTAAGATTTATAACAGCATTTTAGGAGGTATTTTTTAGCGGAATAAGGAGTTAGAGCAGTAACTTTTACTATATATTATTTGCAGACGGACGGTTAAATAGAAAGATTAAATTAGACGCTAGAATAGTATCTAAGACACTATATTAATTACATATAGAATAATTAGGTATCGCTATTACTAGTTATATAGTTCGCATATAATATAATACCTTAAGAAGGAATAGGTATATTACTATTTAAGGCAAATTACGGGTATAAGCTAAGAATATTATTATTACTATAGCAAGCAAAGAAAATAAGTAGTATAGCTAAAGAAAGAATAAAGACGTTAATAAATCTTTATATAGACCTTATAGAATCAGCGGAGAACATATAAAAGAAAATGAAAAGGTACTATAATACTAAGAGATCTAAGGGACTAGATCTTAAGGAGGGAGATAAAGTATGGCTACTATATAAAAATTTTAAAAGTTAATAACTAAGTAAGAAGTTAGACTATATTAGACTAAGACCTTTTAAAATTAAGTAGAGGATTTTACTAGTTATGTTTAAGTTAAACCTACTAGCTAAAATAAAAATCTACCCTATATAGTATATCGCAATGCTAAAGCCAGTATATAGGAATATTAAGCCACCGGTTTATAAAGTAGACATATATAGAGGATAAGAAGAAGACAAATAGTAAGTTTTAAAGATTATTAGTTATAAGGATATTAATAATAAAATATAGTATAAGGTTAAGTAGATAGGCTATACTAAGACTACCTAGGAGCTACTAAAGAACTTAAAGAACGCTATAGGAAAGGTATAGGAGTATTAAAAGAGATTAGGTTAGGCAGTATTAATAAAGAAGGATTGCTAAAGAATGAGTTACCTAAGGGGGACCTAAGAAGAGTAGTTGCTAAGCTACTCGGATCTGTTTTCTTTTCTATTAGAGGAGAATCTATTCTTTTATTACTAAGTTCCTATAGACCCTATTCTACTAGTTTCCACTCCTTAAAATAGACCTTCTTATACACCTTTTTAAGACGGATTAACTAAGCGGATATAGTAAGGCGAGAGTTAAGGGCTCTTTACTAAGCTTTAGTAGCCTCCTATTTAGCATTATAAGAACGGTATAACTCCGCTAGAGTAATAGACAGTTTATTATCTAGCTGTATAGTAGTAGATTAAATATAAGACCCTAAGACAAATTAATTAGGGAACTAGATAACTATTAAAAGTAATAGGTCGCGTATATTTAGTATTAGAGATAGAGCGAACGTTATAGGACGAACAAATATTCGCTTTAGTATACTTTAAGTAAGAGAACGGTTGTTATAAAGATAGGTTCGCCAACGCAATATAAACTAACCCCTCTTTTAAATAGTAAGAACACGGAGATAGCATAATCTTACTAAAAGATAATATTATAGCAATAGTGCGAACGCGATAAGCGGTCGAAGAAGAAATCGCTTTAGGTATAATAAGTAATAATATTAACCAAATTAATTAGATAGATATTATACCTCTAGTAAACGACTTAGAGATGTTAGGAATCTTTAAGGACAAAGATAAAGAGGAGGGAGATAGTATTATAGACGCTTTAAGTATAATATTATAACTACTTAGGGAAGAGTTAAAAGAAGCTAGTTAGTTAATTTAGGTATAGTCTAGAATGGAACCGGTAGAGCTATATAACAAGGAATGGTAACTAAGGTTATATAATATAATCTATATAATCTATAGGATCTATATAATCCGTAATAGAGTAAACAGAGCACGTATATATTACGTATAAGAAGGATTTTATAGGAGTATAGTTGTGTATTTAAGGACCCTTAGTCCCTACCTAGATAGTTCCTTCCTTATAGTAATTCTTAGAATATAATTAAAGTTAATCTATTAGGCAACTACTCTACCAGTTATTATTACGTTGTTGACTTTAATTTGCATCATCTATATACCTAGCCTAATAACGAGCCTACCGTAGTTCTTGCTATAAGGTTTTGTTATACGCTAATTAAATCTTAATGCCTTAGTTAAGAAGTTACTACCTAATATTAGTAGTACTACTTAACAGCATTTTAACCGGTAGATTGCCGCAGTTAAAAACCGATTTAAGGTTAATAATGCTAACTATAACTATAAGCGACGCACACACTAGGCTATTAAAGGTCTTATAAAAGAGAAGATAATTACCTAACTGGTTTATTATTAGTTAGGTACTAAGGATAAGGGTTCTTTACTATAAGACGAATTTAAGACTATAGTCTAAGACCAGATTAGGAACCCTATAGTAAGACGCTTTAATAACGCTATAATGTACTATACGGCTATTATAAAGGAGAATTAGAGGTTTAACGTCTTTCTAGCCTGTATATATAGCTTAAAGGACCTCTTTTTATATACCTCTTTTATTAATCCTAAACAATAGGTAGACTTTTAATTCTTATATCTTCTAGCCTACCTATAAGCAGAGCTCTTCCGCTAGAACTTCGCCTAATAGGTAAGAACCACTAAAGACCTCTTTAATAAAATCCGCTATATAGAGCAATTACTTAATACCATAAAGCTTGCGGAAGATCGCGTAAGTAGTAGCGGCAAATTATCGCGTATAAAGCGCGGCCGTAGCATAGGCTCTGTAGAGTTAGGCTTAGAGAATAAAACCTAAAAAGGGCGACGCTTTTCTAAGTAAACTCCTGGGGAGATTACCTAAAAGCTAAATAGCTTAGGGGACCCCCTAAACGCTAGTGCTACGTAGGCGAGTTAAAGGACCGCAGGCGGCTACTATAAGGAATACTAGAAGCAGGCTAATAAGGAGAAGTTAGCTTAGGCTTCGGAAAACCTAAAGCCCTAGTAGCGTATCTCTCTTAACTGCAACTAGGGCCTAATATAGAGGGAGAGAAGAAACATATTATAGTATACGTTGTGATAAATACGCCTTAGGGCAAAGTCTGCCTATATACTTTATATAATAATAGGTACTAAATTAACCTTATTAATTAAGATATCGTCTATAGGTTTAACCTGCCTATACGCTATATACTACGTTTATATAAACCTATTATATGTTTCCTTAATAGCAACTAGATAATAATCTAAGATGCTTATAATCTAACGGTTACCACTAGCGACTCCTAGGGTACCTCTCGCACTATTGGCCTGCAGACCTTTTAGGGCGGCTTATTTAATAGTTATAATATAGTTTTTATATAGGATTAGCTCGCGAAAGCAGATCTATTAATTAGCTTCCATTCTAGATAGTTTATCTAGGGTACTTCGGACCCTAGACGCCTTTAAATAGTTACCCTTAACGCTCTCCTAGCAGACATTAAGGCTGGCGAAATAGTCTATTTACTATAGCTAGAAGACTCCTTCTTTATACTGGTTATAAATATAATAGAGGACCTATTATTACTGGCAGCAAGTACCTATATAGACCCTCTAGACGTAGAGATACCGGTTATAAATATAGTAGAGAACCTGCCGTCACTGGCAGCAAGTACCCATAAAGACCCTCCAGTGCTAGCATAGATTACCTATACGTAAGGGGGAGGTAATCGAAACCCTAAAACTATTAAGTATACTACAGCAGAGCTATATGCACTCTCTATACAAGCACACCTACGAAACGTATATCGGCCGCACCCTTTTCTCCACTGGCTCCCAAAAGCACACTACTACGTAATAGTTACTTTAACCTCTATAGCCCCTAGCCTGCTAGAGGTATATAAGGAGGAAATTAATGTCTTCTTTAATAAGCTAGCAAGTATACTACCGTAGAACTCTAAGTACGACTATACAATCGACTTAGAAAAAGGTAAGACGCTACTATAAATACCCCTCTACAACCTCTTATAGAAAGAGTTGTAGATCTTATAAGAGTACCTAGATAGTGCTCTTAAAAAGGGCTAAATTAGGCCCAGCAAGTCGCCTACTAGAGCACCCATCCTCTTTATGCCGAAAGTAGACGGTATAATACGGCTATATGTTAACTACAGACGCCTAAACAAGATCACGATTAAAAATTAGTACCCCCTACCGCTGGTTAGCGAGCTCTTTAATAGGCTTAGCTATATAAAGATATTTATAAAGCTAAATCTTCGTAATGCGTACTATAGGATTTATATTAAAAAGGGAGACGAATAGAAGACTATATTTAAGACACGCTACGGTCACTTTAAGTACCTAGTAATGCCCTTTAGTCTTAATAACGCCCCTATAACTTTCTAGAGCTATATTTATAAAGCTCTAGAAACCCTAGTAGATACTATCTATATAGTTTACCTAGATAATATTCTTATCTACTTAAATAATAAGGATAAGCACGTTAAGCACGTTAAGCAGGTACTATAACAGCTCCGCGCTTGGGGCCTATACGCCAAATTATTAAAATATATCTTTTATACTAAGAACGTTGAGTTCCTAGGCTTTATTATTACCCCTAGGGGTATTATAATGGACCCTAACCGCGTAAAAGCTATTAAGGAATGGCCTAAGCCTAAGTCCTATAGAGATATCTAGGTCTTCCTTAGCTTTGCTAACTTCTATAGGCGATTTATCTAGAACTACTCGGACACCGTATACCCCCTACACGCATATCTTATATAGGCACATCGCAACCCGACGTTAGATGGGGAGAAGAAGAAGAAGCGCAAGTTGAAAGAGCCTACTAAATGGTATCAACCCTGGTCCTGGCCCGATAACGCATAGCAGGCGTTTCGTAAGCTACGCGCTGCGTTTACACAGGCTCCTCTACTTCGCCACTTCGACCCTAATCTACCCCTGATGGTAATTACTGACGCTTTTGACTATGCCTATGGTGGTATACTTCTGCAGCCTTTAGGGTAAGGAGATTAACTCTACTAGCACCTGATTACTTATTGCAGTTAGAAGCTTACTGGCCTAGAAATACGGTATAATACGTATAATAAAGAACTACTTGCTATAGTGCAATGCTTTAAGACGTGGCGCTATTACCTTAAATACGCCGCGTATATAACGCGCGTGCTCTGCGATTATAATAATCTTAGGTACTTTATAACCACTAAGAGCTTATCTACTTACTAGGCCTAGTACGCTAAGAAACTAGCTAAGTTTAATTTTAAGATTAAATATAAGCTAGGTAAGACAAATCCTACTAATATACTATCCTGGCGCCCGGATTATGCCAAAGGCTTTAAAGATAGTAGTAAGAGGATAATCCTTAATGCTATACTACCTATATTATAGCAAAAGTTGCGGGTTATAGGCCTTATGGGCGGCCCTAGTACTATTATACTAAACTAGTAAGTAGTATACGTGTAGTATATGAGCGACTTTTATAAACTTGGCGCTAGCGGACTAGAGCGTCCTACTATTCTATTTAAGACTACCTTAACCGGCCTAATAGCGCTTAACCCTAGGGAAGACCCATTAGCTTAGGCTACGGTCCCCTATAATAACCCGGCGAGTTACCTATATATTATATATTACTTTACTAGCACTAACTTTACGCAAAATCTCGTGCTACGGTAAGAGGTAGTAGTAGCTGCCTTAGCCGAAACAGCGTTTATAGAACACCCCCCTAAGTTACTAGTTAATTTTATTTATAGAGTATAAAAAAGGGATGCCTTTACACGCTCTATATATAATTAGTTAACCTAGGAATAAGTTCCCGCTAGTAATAAGGACTACACCCTTAATAATTAAGAACTCCTAAGGTAAAATAATAAGGTCTAGGTGCTAAATTACACACTATTATAATAAGAGATCCTTAAGCAGAATCATAACAATCCTATAGGCGGCCACTATAGTTTTAACTATATCTTTAAGGTAATTATACGGAAGTATATTTAAAACGGCCTTACCTAGGACCTCCATAAATACCTAGATAATTATAATACTTATTAACGCTCTAAATCGCGCCGCTATAAGCCCTATAGTAAGCTATAGCCTCTTTAGGCCCCCACCTAAGCCTAATAGCATTATTTACTTAACTTTATTATGGATCTCCTAGAGTTTAAGACTCCTAATAGCGTAAAGTATAACTCTATCCTTGTCCTTATAGACCATTTTATAAAGCTAGTACGCTACTATCTAGTACGTAAGATAATTAATGCTACGTAACTCGCAGAACTCTTATTTAGAGTCTTTATATAAATAGGGCCTTTAAATAATATCGTCTCTAATAGGGGTAGTGTATTTATAAGCGAGTACTAGAGTACTATATACTACTATCTCCGCGTTTAATATAAACTTAGCACTATATTCCACCCGTAAATAAATAATTAGATAAAGCGTTAGAACTAGGAGCTTAAGGTATACCTATATATATTCACAAACTAGGAACAGTCTAATTAGGCCTCCTTACTTAAAGAAGCAGCCTTTACCTATAACTCTAAGGTCTATACCACAATAAAGCGTTCCCCTATTAAGCTCGCCTATAGCTAGCTACTAAACGTCCTAGATAAAGTCCTGGACAGCGTCTAAGACGCCTAGTAAAGTAGGGAGGGGTCTGAGTTAACAAATATCTAACTTATAGAGACGTATCTATAACGCCTGCGCCTTACACGTAAGGTAGCGGCGGCATTAATAATATACGCCTAAAAGCTTTAGGTAAAATACTATAATCGTCACCACCTAGCTAAGCATTTCGCCGTCGGTAAATAAGTCCTACTCTCCTCTAAGAATATCTACACGAAACGTCCCTATAAAAAGCTTAACTACAAGTTTATAGGACCGTTTTAGATTCTAGAGCGTGTAGGGCAGCAAGCATATAAGCTAGAGCTCCTACCTATTATAGCACGGCTCCACCTAGTCTTCTATATCTCCCTACTAGAGCCTTATAGGTTACGCCCTAGGTTTTAACCCCTAGTAGTAAAAGAGCTTAAGGAAGGCAGCTAGAAAGTAGAAGCAATTATTACCTACTAAAATCATGCTAGACAACCGTAGTACCTTATTAAATAGCTAGGATGGCTAAATAAGTATAATAAATAGAAATATAAGATAGAACTTAAGAATTGTTAATAACTACTAAATAAGTACTATAAGCGGGACACCCTAGCCTTATAGCTAAAGCGCAGGTAAAAAGTAAGCGCCGCTATTAAAATATAACCTATATTAAAGCGGAATAGAGGACGTCTAAAGGGATTAAAGAATAAGTAATAATTGCTATAACTCGTAGGTGAGGCTACGGTGTATACCGGTAATAAAGCTTAATTTAGAAAGTACCCTCCCTAGACCTAGTCCGTTACTCTATACTAGCTAAGCAGATTATTTATATATTAAAGAATAGGCCTATTTATAACTGGGGTCCATTTAACCGGGGTCTATAACCTGCTAGTGACCTACTAGTGGTAACCTATACCAACAACTTACACTATTCCATATATATGCTACGTAGATAACGCACAAGGCTAAAATATAGGTCAGCGGCGGGTTTAATGGGCATATAGCCTTACCGTCCTAATCTGGCTGTATGTAAATAACCTATAACCTACCCGCGAAGTATATACGGCGCTACGCTAGTATAGCGTAAGGCCAAAGCAGGGTTAGCGGCGGATTTAATAGGTATATAGCCTTACTATCTACGAATCTGGCTGTATATAAATAACCTATAACCTACTCGCAAGGTACCAGCGACCTGCCTATATAAGCGAGCTTTAGAATATTTCTAGTCTACCAAATTTAGGTAATAGTATTAAGCTCTACTAGCTCTACCTATTAAATAGACTAATTAGGATTTTCCATACTGGGTATATAAAATCGCTACTAGCTTAGTTAAATGTGGGGGAGTCTTAGCAAGATAAATCTAACTAATTAGACAACTTTAACCGCTAATTAAAGTTCCTTAATATCTTCGCGCCGCGTATATATACTACCCATCTCTCTATATACAAAATTAAGACACTCTTTCCCCTCTAAATTTTTTCCTTACTAAGGTTTTTTATAGAGTTTTATTGAGGCTTAAGTATATAAAGGATTAGGGACAACCCTTTTTAAAGGGGGGGGCATTATTAGGTAAAACCTAAGTAAATAGTTATATAGCCGCAAGGTACGGGCGACCCTAGGGCAACCTAGGGGTGACTCGCCCGTAAGGCACGTGCTCTATACGTACCTAGGGAAAACCCTTCCTACCTCGCATACAGACTCCTCCTTTTCCCTTAAGGATTTGTCTCTGTCTATATAATATACCTATTGTTCTATTATTAAACTCCCTATCCACATCCTTACCTCATATCTACTGACTTAGCAATTAAAGACTAACCGTAAAATAGTAATCTAATGGCAATCTGATGGCAATCTAACGGCAATTTACAGCATTCTACTATATTCTGCTAAGTTTTACTAAATTTTACTAAGTTCTGCTAGGACTATAACCTAAACCCTATTCTACCTATATATATATTAACTAAGTAATTAAGTTAATAATATATGCCCTTTCTTCCCGTTTTCCTACCTTCTTTCCTTATATAATGTTTTAACCTCCTTATATAGTTTATATATATAGCTTAATAATATTTAGCTTGCTATATATTATCGTCGCTTATACTTACTCCGTAATACTACGTTGCGTTAACTACCTATATTACTATTAATATGCAAAACGAACCCAAAGCCCCTATAACGGCCGCTGGTATTATATCTATACTTTAAAAATAATTAGTAAGGATATAAAAGTCTTTTATAAACGCCCTTAAATAGAACTAAGCTACTTTAAATTGATAATAAGCCAAATAAGAAGTATAATACTAGCAATTAATTAAGGACCTCTAAGAAGAAGTCCGCGCCCTTAAGATACCTACGCTGGGACCTTAAGACTAAACGCTATCTCTAGAGATAAATACGCGAAACGCGAGCCCTGAACCTATAGTAGCTACTTACCCTAAGCTAACTACTATACTAAAACAATCTAAACGACTACTAGATCCCTTAGTATTTACTAGTAAATAATAAGAGCTCTAATTATTTCTAAGCTAGCTTAAAAATAAGCTAACTAGTAACGCTAACTGTTACCTAACTAAAGCTAACTGACTTTGTTATGCCCTAAGTTAACTAAAAGGAGATATAGCTAACCTTATTAAACTACTTTAGCTAAACTTAGTATAAAGCCTAGTTATACTTCTTAAAGCTATATATAGTAACCTAAACTGCTAAGCTACTACTTAAAGAAAGATAAACTATATAACTTAAGGAACGAAAAGTTTCCTAGTATACTTCTTTAAATTTAACCATTATATAAAGGAAATAGGCTAGAACGACTCCGTACTAATTAATAGCCTTATTAAATCCCTAAGCCCTAAACTAAAAACCTCCCTAATAGGCGTAGACCTACTAGGAGCCCTTAATGCCTATATAAACGTTATTAATAAACAATATAATGATATACTACGCCTAACACTAAAGCCCGCTCCTTAATATAATACGGCAACCCTATAAACGTTTACTAAGTTATTATCTTAGCCTAAGCACCCTAACGCTATAGATATTAACACTAGGACCCTAGGGTACGCCCTACTAGGGTCCTTTAAATAAGAATAACGCATTAAGCTAGGCCTCTGCTTTAAATATAAAAGTAGCTCTTACCTCTCTAACTACTGCTCCGTTCCTATACCTAAACATAAATTATAAAAGGCTAACACTAGTAGTTATTTACCGCATTAATTTTCTAGTTACCGCCCCTAATCTCTACCTGGTTTTAGCCCTATATCTAATAAGCACTATTTATAAGGATAAAGCTATAGCTAATGTCCTATAAGAACCCCACCCTAATTACCTCTAAAAGGAAGATCTTAGAGCTAAGTTGCTCTCCGGGACGGCTCTGCTATAGGATTTTATTAAACGCATTTAACGTTATAAACTCTGACTCTTAGGACTATAGTATAACTATTAACTGCCATCTTTGGCAGAATAGTTAATAGGCTAATACTTAAATTCTAATTAATATAGGAGCTAGCGGCATAGGATTTATTAATAAGATCTTTATATAAGATAATAGTTTTACCCTAACCCCCCTTAACCGGCATATTAATATATTTGGATTTAATAGCAAGCGCACCGTCTTAGGCTATATTACCTACGTAGTATTCCTAAGACTCCAATACCTAAACTATAAAGAATTAATTAAACTTCTCGTTACTACCCTAGGTTACTTAGTAATCCTTAAATAACCCTAAATAAAGCTATATAAGGTAACTATTAATTAGGATAACCTTAAGCTTCTATTTACCGCCTTCCGTTATAAGTAGAAGTGCCTTATAACTTGCTACTTAGACCTAAAACTAAAATCTAAAAAATCTACTAGGATCCACTAGTCTAAAATTTCTATAACTATCTACCCTATACCCGAGGAATCTACCAGATTCTACTAACCTAGAAATTTTACTAAATTCTACCAATATAAGATTTCTACTAATGCCCACTCTACGCCTAAGAATTTTATTAACATCCACTAAGGATCTGAAAACTCTATTAAATTCTATAAGTTATTACTAAGTACTATACCACCCCAAGCTAAGCAAAAGCTTAAGCTCTATATACGAAAATACTAAAAGGATTAGTATTCCACTATAAAAAGGATTCTTAAAGAACCCAAACCTAAATCTAATACTAACTCCGTACCTAATACTAAACCTAAACCTAAATAAGAAACTATGGATAATCTAAGCGAGCTTAATACCCTAGATATCCGTATAATTAGAGCTACCCCGCTAGCGTAACTTACTAAAAAACCCGAGTATAACGATTTTCGCTATTACAATAGCCGATATTAAGAAGGCCTTAGCATTAAAAAAGTACACTAACCCTGCCATGGGGGTACTAATAGAGTATTATTATCGCCTAGATGTATTTTTATAAAAGGAAGCTAATAAGCTACTAGAATACCGACTATACGACTATAAGATTATACTTAAAGAAGGAAAGTAGCCTAGATTTGGACCCTTATATAGGATATCCTAAAATAAACTCTAAGTGCTATAAAAGTATTTAGACGAGAACCTAAGTAAAGGATTTATTAGAGTAAGCTTGTCGCCTATAGCCGTACTAGTGATCTTTGTTAAGAAACCTAGCGGCGGTCTACGCTTTTATGTAGACTACTAAGCTCTTAATACCGTTACCATTAAGAACTAATATCTAATTTTATTAATATAAGAGACGCTAAACTAACTAAGTAAGGCTTATTACTACATAAAGCTCAATATTATCTTTATATTTAACCGTCTCCGTATTATAAAAGGGGATAAATAGCTTACTATATTCTGTACCCGATATAGACTATTTAAGTACTTAATAATACCCTTTAGCCTTATAAACGCTTCGAGCTTGTTTTAATATTATATAAATAATACCCTACGCCCCTACCTAGACATCTTCTGTACTGCTTATATTAATAATAACCTAACTAAATATCGGAAATACGTTGACTTTATCCTATAAGCCCTATATAGAGCTAGTTTATAATTAGATATAGATAAATACAAGTTCTATAAAATAGAAGTTCTATATTTTGGACTCCTTATTTCTATAAACGGTATATAAATAGACCTAAAGAAAGTTAAAGTAATTGTAAACTAGTAAGAACCTAAGAATGTTAAGGACGTAAAAGCCTTTATAGGATTTGCTAATTTCTACTAATAGTTTATTAATAACTTCTCTGCCCTAGTTTTACCTCTTATAGCTCTAACCTAAAAGGATAAAGTCTTTATCCTTAATAAGAAATGTAAGAAGGCCTTTGCCTATCTAAAGGTTATATTTACTACTACGCCCATACTTTAATACTTTAACCTAAACCAAATGAGTGTTATAGAAGCCGACTTATCTAACTATGTTACTAAAGGCATCCTATCTTAATATAACGAGGATAGAGTATTATACCCTATAGTATACTTTTTAAAATAACTAAGCTTAGCTAAATATAACTACAAGATCTACAATAAAGAATTATTAGCTATTATTAAATATTTTAAACAATAGCGACCTAAACTAGAAGGCGCTAGATTTCTAATTAAGGTCCTTAGCGACTATAAGAACTTATAATACTTTATAACCATAAAATAGCTAAGTTATTATTAGGCCCGCTGGTTAGAATATTTATCTTATTTTTAATTCTTAATTATATACCGCCTAGGCGTCTAAGGTTAGAAGCTTAATGCCCTAACCCAACACTTACAAGACGCGCTAGCCCTAAAAAAAGCGCGCTTTTACTAAAATTAGACCCTACTTCGCCCTAAACTATTTAACCCTCTTACTAAAGATCTTATAGTATACGTCCTTAAAATAACTAATTGATTAATTAAATAAATTATAGTTAACGAATACCTAAATAACAAGTTTATTTAAGAGACGCTTAAGCTAATATAAGATGGTATTAGACGCTCTAAAAAGATTTCTTTAAGTAAATGCGAAGCCTATAGAAACTGCTTATATTACCAAAACCGTCTAGTTATCCCTAATTATAATAAGCTTAAGCTAAAACTCCTTAAACACGTATATGATCTACCTATTGCTAGCTACCTAGGCAAGGAAAAACCCTAAAACTACTCTAATGGGAGTATTATTAGCCGAATATATATAATATAATACGAAGGTATGTCTCTAGCTACTATACCTACCGACGAGCTAAAGCCTCGCATAAGATGTATAACGGTCTTTTAAAGCCGCTACCTATCCTAGACTAAAGATAGAAGGATATCTTAATTAACTTTATTATTAACCTTTTTAAAAGTAGAGGCTGTATAAACATTATAGTAGTTATAGACCAACTATCTAAAATAAAATACTTAATCGCCTGCCCTAATATATTAACGCCTACTATTGCCTAACTATTCTTAGATTATATATAGAAACTCTATAAACTCCCTAAAACAATTATCTCTAATAGAGGCAGCTAGTTTATCTTAGTATTCTAGAAAGAACTAATTACTTAACTCTATATTTGTATAATTACAGCGCCTATTATACTAACCGCGTGCTTACGCGGTCAATACATTAACCACGTGTTTACGCGTTCGGTGTACTAACCACCCGCTTATATGTCTAGTGCACTCCTAGAGCACTAACTAATTAAGGGGGAGGCGCATTAGTATATAGACTACGTAGTCTGCTTTATACAATCGATATTTACTACTATCCTAAAGAGCATACGATATTATACGTATTTCGTGCCCCGGGATATAACTTAATTATATTATTAAATTAATATAAACACTAATTAGTAAGCGCGCACAGATTAGCAATTACTCGACACCTCTTACTAAGCGATTACGAC
>Ga0307515_10010457_pt1 | contig 17779 bp, 8 predicted proteins | sample 17_EM_MG_FD_194513 | JGI IMG/M metagenome (GOLD analysis project Ga0307515, IMG submission 194513) | Populus trichocarpa ectomycorrhiza microbial communities from riparian zone in the Pacific Northwest, United States - 17_EM | ecosystem: Host-associated > Plants > Roots > Unclassified | place... | reverse complement strand
AGTGCCTCAGACTAAGAAAACGATTACCGTCCTAAATCAGCTTAGCGGACGGTGCGGATATTCCTATATCCGCATAATCGATTTCTTGGTCTGAGCTTCTGAGGTAAATACTGACGCGCCTCCCCCTAATTAGTCAGCACCTAAGTGGTTAGTGCACCAAACGCGTAATTACGCGTTTAGTGTACTATGTGCTGTAATCATACACTTATATATAAAACCACTATAAATAATAATACGGATATTAATATTATGTAAACTAGGGCTATAAACGTCTAATTCGGCATTAGCTTAACCGCATTAATTAGATTAGTTATAGTTAAGACTCTAATTAGCCTAGTTAACTTCTATATAGTAAAAGCAGATACCCTTTTTCTACTTTGCTTTGTAGATATAGATAGGTTATAGGTTTACTATAATAATGTTACAGATACCTTAATTAGCCCCGTAACTGCCCTAGGAAGCAAGTATATTACCCTACTAATTATATAACAATTTGGACACCTATTCTATTACAGAACCCCACTATAGGGGCCTCTATAGGAAAGCCCCGTGCTCTTACATACACCTCGCGTATAGCTTATATCAGCTACGCGTAGGTATATTACCTCCTTATGCCCTTAACCCTTATGACCAATTATATAACGTCTTATAGACTCCTTAAATACATACGCTCTATAGCTACTACCCCCGTCCTATAACATTACATTACACCTTTTTACTACTAACACTTAGCCTATAACTAATTCTACGTCTCTATAATACTATAGGCGTTGCTAAAAGCAGCGTGTTTATAAATTACTTTACTTTATACTTTTAAGGAACCTATAATAGTAAGACAATATTCCTTACTAGCTACTATATTAAACTTAAAAAATAATTTAATACCTATACTTAACTTATAACGCTAATTAATCCTAGGAGAATCTAATTTATTAGCCCTAACCTTAACCCCTAAGGAGATAGATACTAATAATATCTTATTTTTTATTAACTATATAACTACGGATAAGTAAATAAAAGGGCTACTATCTATTAAAATAAAAATATAAGACGCCGAGATATTTATAAAAATTGTAGTATAAAAACTCGATAAATACTACTACCTTCTATAAAACTACTACTTAAAGCTTATATAAGCTAAGATGCGTACTACTTAAGATTGCGATATTATTTAAGACCTATAAGCTTATAAGGTGCTCGCCAATAATATATATTAAGAAACTAAAAATAATCTCTATGTGTCTAAACGCGACGTCTAATAGTTAAAGAAGGCTAAGATTATACTAATTGCTATAGTTACCGAAAAAGAAGGTATAATTAAATACCTATAATCTTAGCTTAATAAGCATATTTATAATAACGCTAGATACTTCTTTACTATATATAACGTCATCTAAGTCTTTACGCCCCTAGCAACTTTACCTACTTAACGCTTAATAAAGGGTTAGCGCTAAGTAGCTTTACTTAATAGAAACCCCTACTAAAGCAGTAATAATAAAAGCTATAATAATTAGACCTAAGTTACTACTATAGGGTCTAATATACGCTATCCTAATCCCCTAGTTTTTTAGGGAGACTATAAGGAATATAGCTACTAGAAGATATAAATCCGCGAGAAACTAACTTAAAGCGCCTACCTTTTTCTTTTAAAAGATACTAAGATTAGCTATATTATTAGGCGAATAAAGGGTATACTATTTAATAGACTCTTCACCTAATAGGAGACTAATAGCCCTTAAAAGTAATAGTCCCACTAAGAAGTCCTAAATAATCTTAACTTAATATACCGTAACTATAACCTACTAGCCACTAACTAAGCTAAACTACTTACCCTAAAGATAAGCCTTACTAAATTATTTAATAAGTTTTATATTAAATTCTAAGAATATATTAGAGCCTTTACCTAAGACAATACTAAAGACTAAAAAGATCTCCTTAAAAAAGTTACTTATTACCTTAGTTACGCAGCCGCCAGCTATAACTATAACAATATTTATAATATAGTAGCAGCCCTATAAAAGATTAAATAACAACTAAATTAAATTACTACTATTAATCTTTACCTAAAGACCTCCTTATAAAAGCCCTTTAGACCCACTAAACCTATATATATTAAGCCACTAACGCCTACTACCTTAAATACCACTGGAGCTAATATTAACCTCTCTATACTAACTTTTTTTATAAAAACTCCTAGATAAAGAGCGCGAGCTACTTTAGAAACTAGGATACTGCTATAAATGCCGTTAAAAAGGCTGCTATTATAATAACCTAAACTACTTAATAGCTAGGTTTAGTAGCTGCCGCCTAATACTTAACTTAATACTCTAAATACTAAATATATTACTATATACCACTACTATATAAAATAAAGACGTAGTAATAACAGTAGAGTTAGATATAAAAGTAGAAAACGCTAAGTCCTAGCTCTAAGTTATAGGTTAAAATGCCCTAATAATAGAGGGATTTATATATTGGCTTACTTAATAAATAACTTAGTAAAGATAAATAGACAGAAATAGATAGTTTTACCTATAATAGGAACTACTACTAAAAAATAATATAAAAGCCGTTCTATAATTAATTATAAAGCTATTAATAAATTTATAAATACCTAATTTATGCGCTCGCTTATGGTTTACGTTATAGTATTATTGACCCAAGGTACAAGTGGTCTATATTTTCGGGTTGGGGGTCCTAGAATTTAAACTCCCGCCAAGCCAGCTTCTGATTGGTTAGAAAGCTAGCTTCTCATTGGTTAGAAAAAAAGTTACGCGCGGTAAGCTGTGGCAGAATCCACGTAACGAACTTTAAAACACTAAAAGCTCTGCAAGGGCTCTGCACTAAGCTCTGTCGCCCTACAAAAGCTCCGTACGAAGCTCCGTATGAAGCTCTATAAAAGCTCTACCAAAAGCTCTACTAGAGGCTTTACAACACCTCTACCCACCTAGTGTATTAGCCACGCAGTAAAATAGAACACAAAGTGCGCAGGGGGGGTCCAAGGGGTCTCCCCTTAAAGCTCTACTCGAAGCTCTGCTTAATGCCCTATACAAAGCTCTAAAGCTCTACTAACACGCAGCACTAATATACTAGGAAGTCTTATAATCGCCTCTACGAACATCTCTACAAACACCTCTACAACGGCTCTACAATTGCCCGTACAATCGTCCGTATAAACGGCTCTACAAACGGCTCTACAAACGTCTACACGATCGCCCGTACGAACGCCCATACGATCAATCAATTAAACGTCTATACGATCAATCGATCAAACGCCTATACACTTAATCAGACGCCCGTATAAACGTCTCTACGAACGTCTACAATCGCCCATACAATCGTCCGTATGAACGTCTATACGATTGTCTCTACAAACGTCTATACAAACGCTTACACGAACGCCTATATAAAGCTCTGCTCAAAGCTCTACTCAAAGCTCTATTAAAGCTCTGCATGGAGCTCTACTAAAGCTCTATAAAAGCTCTACATGAACCTCCGTACGAAGCTCTGCAAAAGCTCTACTAAAAGCTCTACCAAAACCTCTGCAAGAGCTCTGCCCACGCAGTAAATGGAGCACGTAGTGCACAGGGGGGTCCAAGGGGGTCTCCCCCTTAAGCTTAAAACTCTACTCAAAGCTCTACTCAAAGCTTAATACGGAGCTCTAAAGCTCTACTAACACGCAGCACTGATATACTAGGAAGGCTCTATAATCGTCTATACGAACGACTCTACGAACGGCTCTACGAACGTCTGCAGAATCGCCCGTACAATCGCCCATACAATCAATCAATGAAACACCCATATAATCGATCAATCAAACGCCCATACAAACGATCAATCAAACATCCATGCAATTGCCTATACAATCGTCTCTACAAACGTCTCTACAGTTAATCGCCCGTGCAAACGCCTGCATGTGGCTCTGCATAAGGCTCTGCACGAAGCTCTACCGAAGCTCTACACGAAGCTCTACATAAAGCTCTACTAAAGCTCTACACGAAGCTCTACCGAAGCTTTACATAAAGCTCTACCAAAGCTCTAGACAAAGCTCTACACGAAGCTCTACTAAAGTTCTACACGAATATCTACCGAAGCTCCGCATAAAGCTCTACCAAAGCTCCGCACGAAGCTCCACCAAAGCTCTACACGAAGCTCTACCGAAGCTCTGCGCAGAGCCCCGTAAAAGCTCTTCCAAACGCTCTACCAAAGCCTCTGCAAGAGCCCTGCCCACGCGGTAAATAGGGCACGCAGTGCGCAGAGGGGGTCTAAGGGAGTCTCCCCCTTGAGCTCAAAACTCTACTTAAAGCTTAATACGGAGCTCTAAAGCTCTACTAACATGCAGCACTAATATACTAGGAAGGCTCTATAATAGTCTACACAAACGGCTCTATAACGGCTCTACAAATGGCTCTATACACGGCTTTACGCACAGCTCTACAAACGTCCATACAATTGATCAATTAATCAATTGCCTATACGAACGCCCGCACAAACGATTAATCAAACGCCTATACAATTGCCTATACAATCGTCTCTATAGATGTCTCTGCAATTAATCGCCAGAACAAACGGCTGCACGTCTGCACGTCTGCACGTAGCTCTGCGCAAGGCTCTACACGAAGCTCCGCACGAGGCTCTACCAAAGCTCTACACAAGGTTCTATTAAAGCTCTGCACAAGGCTCTACCTAAAGCTTACCCCCTACTGCGAAGCACGACAGAGGCATAGGATTTACGAAATAAATCCATACCTACTAGTATATGTTAATTAAGCTCTATACAATAAGGATCTAAATTAAAGCTTTGGGTTAATTAATCGGCTTATTAATCATAAACTCGGGTCAAAATTTTCGTTGAGGGGTACCAACGATCCGCATGTTATAACAGCCACAATAGAGAAGTTTAGTGTCAATGCGAGTCATGTTTCGGAGGTAAATTTCAATATTAATGCTTAAGAAGCCATGGCTTCGACTAGCATTAACCGTACATTATCCGTGGAACCTGGGCAATTCCCATGATAGACTATATCAGCCTCGCGCTGAACGGTGGATCAAAGGTAACCTGAGGATGCACGTTGAAGTAGTCTTCCGCACAACACATATCTAGAAAACGCCAGCAATCTATCCTTCTATCTCCATTGGTATTACGTCAGAATCCGCCACGGCCGGCACTCCAGGACGACTCTTCGGCTTCGCCTGATCAGAGATCCAGACCACACCTTTCGCCCAGATTACCCGATTGCCTAATTTATTCCCACCAGCTCTGGCAGATGCGTCAATTTTCGGCCGAATCATGAGCGGGATCGGCTTCCCGTCCAGCCTTGTACTGCCATCTTCCAGCGGGACTACTTGTGCAGCAACCATGTTGTGGGAGCGGGCGTGGAACCTGATCGTACTGAAGTAGTCCAGACCGTGAAAAGAGATATTTTTCTTTAGGCACCATAGCTTCGTGGCCAGTTCGCCAAATCTTCTGACAATGCCAACCAGGAACTCCTGTTCTTCTTCATCGACTGGCTGCTGTGTTAAGAGCGACCAGCGTTCGAGAAAACCCTTCGCTAAACTGGCGTAGATCTTCGCTCTCCTTTCGAAGGAGTCCTTCCCATCTTGCAGGAGAAGTTTTAGTGTGTCACTTCGCCAGGCTATGGCTTTAGCGCAATCAGCTTGATTACACAGTCAGTACGAATTTCCTTTCATTCTCACAAGCCACAGCATACGTACCAGCTTGGAGGTGTTCCAAAACCGCTTGGAGGGCGATAGGAACGTTCTCATTGACGGACGTCTCATTAGTCCGTAGAGCGGAAGCAGCAACAAAGTAAGGGTTGCTAAGAAAGGCCGCGCACAGTTCGTGATTTAGAACAGACTCTAGTAGAATATCTGCTACCAATTCCGCTTCCATGTCGAAGTGATAACGGTAGTCCATCTTCTCGTCAGCAGCCAAAATGCCAGCTTCCACAAGCTGACGTTTCACTTGAGATCTGTCCTTGAGTTCGGAGGCATGATTATCCCTTGCCCACTCTTGAACCGCCCCGAAAATATCGTGCAACTGGGTTCGGATTGTGTCGTCGGGAAGCTCGCTGGATACATTGTCCGAGAGCTTAGAGACTACTGCAGACTGCACTCTCGTGATAGCAGCTTCTTGTTGCCTCTTCTCCGCCTGGAGTTCATGAACAAAGCTCTTCTCCTCGGCAAGCTCATCACGCGCTGCGTCAAGTTTGATCTGTAGAGCAAATTTTTCGCTTTCCAGTTGGGTTTTCTGCTGCCTCAAAAAGTAATCATTTTCCTGAGCTCTTTCGATCTGTCTTTGATACATCGCTTCGCTCTGTTTTGCCTGATTTTGACACGTGTCGAGCTTTCGTTTCTCGTCTGCCAATTGGCCTTTCAGGTTCTTTATGGTTTTGTTGAGCTGATTCTGATATGGCTCAGCGGCTTCAGCTTTGCTTTTCCAGAACTTCCGGACATCTATCCAGCTTTGCTGTTGCGTTGGCACCACCGCTGTGTTGATACTTTGCTGGCTGCAGAGGCTTATTTGGCCTTCCACCGGACCACTTTCAAGCAAGGTTGGAGCTGCTTCCCGTAAGTCATCTTGACCGAATCCATGCTCTTTCGATCTGCTCTTTTTGTCCTGGCAAAAGGTCAGTAACAGATTTGCGGAAGTGCAACAGAATTTCAGACATCTAACGACTTCGCGCGACGTCTGGAAGCCATGATCACCGACAATTGTGCTTCGCTACTTTCGATCACAAAAGCTTCGGAGTGGTCAAGGTTCGATGGCAGTTTTGAACAGCTGCTGAGTTTACTTTAGGTCTCCAGTACAAGCTTTCCCTGAGATTGCTGTCCGGCTGCCACAGGTGGACTGCTGGATGCATAGTTTACGACAAGTTTATTCGAGAATCTGCAAAGATATGCCGAATTTACTTTTTGTTTTTGTCCGGAGTCGGCCTCGCACGGCTGCATGGGCTACGTGTGGATTATTATAGCGTTGAGAGCTGATAGTGGCTTGCAGCGATCGAAGCGAAGCTCACAAATTTGTTGTCTTTTCTCTTGGCTGCCGAGACGGCAGCCTGGCGCTCAACGAAAAGTTCAGCCTCGGTGAGAGGATTCAGCAAAGAAGAATTGAATACTAAGTCCCACATTCGAGGATTCTGTGAAATTGTCATTTCTCGTGCAAAGTAGCGTGCCTGGGATATTTTGCTGCCTGGGAAAGAGAAAAAGAGTACCGTTCCTCTACTTTGTCATTAGGAAAGGGTCCTATCAGGCTGTGCGACACGTTGCTGTGAGCGTGACTTGCGAGCGGTGTCCAGAAAGAGAAAGCGAGAACAGCGCCATAATTTACAATAAGGCTGAGGCCGGTAAAAGCCCGCAAGGTTAAAGCATTCCGAGTCGCGCCAGTGGAGATACCTCTTTTTCGCCACTAGAGAATGTCGCTTCATTAAATGCAACAGCAGCCCCAGTAGCGTTCTATCCTTCGTCTCTCTACCACCAAGGGTATGGCAATACCACTCCAGATCCGGACGAGAAACAAGCTCCTAGTCGGCATAGACTACGGAACAACGTTCTCAGGTCTGCAACCCTTTCAAGCTGGAGAAAATAAACTAACTTCCAAAGGCATCAGCTTCGTGCTTACGAATGCCGCTGATTTCAAGGACATAAAGCCGTGGCATGTTTGGCCTGGTGGACCTTCTGCAAACAGCGAGTATCTGCAGAAAGCGCCCTCAAGAATCGCTTACGCAGCAGAGAACGACGACCTTACTCACAATGTATGGGGATACGAGGTCGAGCCAGGACTGCTCAGCTGCTCCTGGACTAAGCTACTGCTGGACAAGTCGGCACCGGCGACCGAATACGACGATCCAGATCTGATGATGGCTGCGGCGGATGGACTGATGCGACTGCCTCCTGGCAAGACTGCCAAAGACGTCGTCACGGACTATTTGCGAGGGATGTACAAGATGTTCTGGAGGGCCCTCAAGGATACCGGGCTGCTGGGAGATGGCGAACTTGAGTTGCCAATGCCGGTTGAATTCTGGATAACAGTTCCAGCGACTTGGAGTGAGGAAGCTAAGTGGGCTACGCGTAGCGCAGCTATTGCGGCCGGGTTTGGGTCTCGTCCCGGAGATGAGATTAACTTGATCCCCGAGCCCGAGGCTGCGGCGCACCTTGCTTTCAAAGATAGTCTCCACCACGTTGACGACCTTGTCAAGGCCGGAACAGGAGTGCTTGTGTGCGATTGCGGCGGAGGCACCGTTGTAAGTCTATATCCGAGTCATTCTTGAGGCTACAAAACTAAAGTGACAGGACATTACCACATACACGATTGAAGAAGTGAATCCAAAGCTCAAGCTGCACGAAGTCTGCGTGGGAGTTGGTAAGTGTCTCTTTCTTCTATTGAACTGATTTCGCTGGCGCGCTTGCCTTACCATGTGACTTTGGCTAAGAGTGAGGTTAGGTGGTAAGTGTGGAGGAACTTACATTGATCGCAATCTTTACAAACTTCTCAGGGAACGGTTCGGTAGCGCGTTCACCTCGCTGCCGCTAGAGCGGATTGGTCCTGGCAGCGAATTTATGCAGACATTCGAATCTAAGAAGAAGAACTTTCGGTCCGAAGCAGCAAGTAAGAAGCCAGTGAAGCTGAGACTGGTGATGCCGCAGCTGTCAAATACCCCGGGCGAAATTAGAGGTTATGATAAGAGGTGGAGCGAAGTCTTTCTCACACATGATGACATGAAACGTTGCTTCGATCCAGTCGTCGACAAGGTCCTGGAGCTCGTTGAGAGCCAAGTCACCGCCGTACGGCGTGAAGGAAAACCTCTTGTTGAAACAATCATTCTAGTTGGAGGTTTGGGAGAATCCCCATATCTGCGGGACAAGCTTTTCGAATGGACTAAGGAAAGAAACATCCGCTTGACAACGCCATGGACTGGAGGGTAAGTAAATGATCCAAATTATCGCAACAAGCTGACTGCTGAAGGTGGTCCGCTATTGTTTGCGGTGCTGTCCTTCGAGGCCTGGAAGGGTCCATCGTTCCAAAGAAGAAGTGCCGAAGACATTATGGTCATCACATGTCAAAAGAGTACGATCCAGCGAAACATTGGAATTTCGATGCGAATAAGCGGCGCATATGGCGAGACCAGTTTGACGGCGGAAAGCAGAATCTCACTGGTTTTGTGTCTTGGGAAATGGCCAAGGTTAGTTCTCTAATGAGATGTCAGGAACTACGCTAAGACAGAGTAGCATACAGAAATAGACGAAACAACAGAGCTCGTTTCGGAGTTTTGTTTTCACTTTGAAGGAGCTCCGATGACCTTTTCGCATAACTTATACTCCTGTAGCTTAGACGACGCACCAGAAACAATCGAACACGAGCGTAGGTATACTCATAGCTTATTACAATTATGACTGATCGAGCAATGTAGGCATCGAGACTGTGGGGCTGATCAAAGTCTCGTTTAATGACATCGATCTCAGCAAATTTGAGTCCAAAACGGACAGCGATGGGAACAAAATTTATCGCATAAATGTGGCGCTCCATATCGCGTTAGGAGCCAAAGATGGTACACTGGTGTGCAAATTGCTGCTCAGAGGTAGAGAGATCGGCAAAACCACAATTGATTTTTCGTATCGATAAGGGACATAGGTTCGGCGAAGGCGATGATAGTTAGCGCCTGTAGACATCTGGTGTGATCATGTGATTGGTAGACTCACTGAAACGAAATTATTTTGGTCGTCCATAAATGAATTCATCCACTAATTGACCCTGGCCCCTAGGAATATTCGGCCCCAGCAGATTCGCTCTTGGAATATTTGCATCTAGAATAGTTGTTAAGAGCCGAATATTATAAGTTCCTCCTTGTCTCTCTTGTCCTTCCAATCGTATAGTAACAGCTATTAACTCAGCCCTTAGTCAACCGGCCAATTGAAGCTTGTAAAGTACGCCTTACCTAATTAGGAGGTGGCACCGCGAATGAGTCACAAAATATCGAACGGACAATAGAGGATGAGGGCTCTTGTCTATTGACTCTAGGGCCTCTATATATACATGAGGAAGATGTAGGAAACAGGGGGTAAGCAACTGAAACGGGATGGTACGTAACTGAGACGGAAGGGGCAGGCAACTGGAACAGGGTGGTAATCTAACCCCAATATAGTAGTGATCGGCGCCAGATCGACCAGACACGGTAAGCAAGCTGGCTTGCTATATTGGCTTGCTTGCTTGCTGACTAATTAAGCAAGCAAGCAAGCTAAAATAAGGCTCAGCTTACAAGCTAGCTTACCCGCTTAATAGGAAATATATACACCGGATTTTAGTTAATGTAACGGAACCTTGTAGCAGGTACTACGATGGGCTCGTTAATGGGCTAGGTGTGTAGGTGATGTAAATTAAAGTCAACAACGTAATAACAACTGGTGGAGTGGTTGCCCAACAGATTAACTCTAATTATATTCTAAGAATCACTACAAGGAAGGAACTATCTAGGTAGGGACTGAGGGTCCTTAAATACACAACCGTACTCCTAAGAAATCCATCTTGTACGTGGTGTACGTCTTGTACGTAAGGTACGTGAGTTCCTCTCGTTCCTCTCGTTCAATACGTAGCACGTCATGTGACCTTGGTTACCATTCCTCGTCATATGGTTCTACCGGTTCCATCCTGGACCGTGCTTGAATCAACCAACTAGCTTCTTCCGACTCCTCTCCTAGTAGTCGTAACATCGTACTTAAAGCGTCCGTAACAGTTAAGAGTTAAATCTTATAATACACTTTTGGTGGTAATTTTAACCATATAATTGTTTTTCCACGCTAAGCGTTCTCGCGCTTAAGTCGCGATCTATGTTTAAGGAGATCTCTCTTCTAACTCCCCCCTAAAACACTACTACAATTACAGCTATCTACTAGCCCTTCTATTAGTAATGCCTTAGGATCTTACTAAAGCTAACCTAAACGCAATAGCCACTCTAACGCCTATAATTATACTTTTTAAAGCTATTACTCTAGACGCGTCTCTACCGCCTTTAAATAATACTAACTTTAAGAGAAACTATAATAGGATTAACTGGGGCTAACTTAACTAATATTAGAAGCTATTTAGAATTTTAAAGAGGAATATAAACTTTAATATTATACTGGTAAGTAACTATTTTAGGAATATAAATATTACTATTAGTATATTATACCTAGTGGCCAATTAAATATTACCTCTATTACTTCTTCTGCCTTCTAATACCTTATAGAAGAGAGGGGAAGGCCATAGTTATAATAAGTAAGGCGTAATTAAATTTATAAAAATGCGGAAGGTAATAATTCTTAAAGTACTTAATGGGAAGTATAGAATTTCTTAAGGCCTTATAAATAATCTTATTAATAGCTTTAATAAGAAGGCCTTTTAGCAAGCTATAATTAAATAGATCATTAATAATAATTATCCTCTATAAGAGGTTAAAACGCCTTCTTTTTATATTATAATAGCTACTGCTAATTACAACGCAGAGCAGTGGATTCAGAAAGGCTATAAGTTAGTTTAGCTTTATATAATATAAGACTATAAGGCCTACTAGCTAGCTATAATCAAGGAGCTTATAGGCGCCCGTTTAAAGCTTTATTTCTTATTTAACGGCTAGACTATATATAGTGGCAAATACGCTCTTACTAGTATATATATTTACCACCTTAATTATAAAGGCTAAGTTATTAACTATTTAATTGCTTTACTAGAGCAACTTAGCTATTATATAGGAAATAGCTACGCCTAAATAGTTAGTAACGTCCTTACTCGTTTTAATGTCAGTAATAAAAGGCTTAGCTATTTTATTACTAATAATACCAGTAATAACGGCACTTATATAAATTATTTATCTACTAAGTTTAGCTTTAAGAAAAAGGTCCGTTAAATATAGTACGTGGCCTATATCCTTAACCTTATGGCCTGGTTAATTTTATTTAAAAAAAATAAAGTAGTATATAAAAATAAGGATTTAAATATATTAGTAAGTTAACTAATAAATTTTTACTTCCTACTCTCTTATTAACTTCTACTAAATAGGACAAAGAATGTTTCCTTAAAGAATAGTAAAAAAAGATCCTCTTAACGTTCTTATTAATATCCTTAACTCTATTAATATACCTTAGCTTTATTAACTTTTCAAAAAGTACTAGTAATAGGAGTAGGTTACTACACTAGAGGCTAAGGGTAGAATTCTTAAAGTAGTAAAGCTAGTTAAAACTAGATAGAATGGTTACAACAATACCTTCGCCTAAGCCGTCCTTCTTTATAGCCTAATTAATTTAATTATATAATATATAATTCGAAAATATAATAAGGAAATAGCTTCTCTAATAGCTAAAGAAAAGAAGGTACCTTTATGTAACGGAATTCCCCAGAAGGTATATATTAGATAAGACAGAAGGAGGTCTTATCTATATTCTATCTACGTCCTAAAAGACATAGTCAGACAGATAATGGGTAAAGGGATTTACTAGCGTCTTAGAAGGATTATATAGGAAGCTAGTTCTCCTCCAGAGAAGAACTAGTAACTAGTCTCTAAATAAAAGAGGTTAAAAAGTATTTATCCTTTATTATATAAAGCTTATTCTACCTTAACTTATCTTTTACTTACCTATAACTCTTATTCTATACTGCTAATTAGATAATTATACGTTCCGGTTAAACTGGCCTCTTACAATTTTAATTACTTATAATCCGTTACGAAAGGAACGTACGACTATTAATTAACGATAACGGGCTATACTCTTATACCCCCTAAAATAGCGCCCTTACCCTAAGAGGCTAATAGAGCCTCCCTAGAGGAGCGCATCCCCTCTTTCTATAAAGAAGCTACGGCTGGTCCGCCTAACCTTATAAGACCTTTAGAAATAATTACCGTTAGGGAGTTATTAGAGCGGTTACTATGTAAGACCCTATAAAAAATAAAAGAGTTAGAGATATAATTAAGATAAGTATATTAAAACTACTAATAACAATTATAAGGATAATTAGGAGAAGTATAAACACCCTAGATATAAAGCGGACTTAAAGGGGTAATACTATACTATATTATAATGTTAAAAAACCTTAAATTTTGTATAAAGGAACTTAATAAGTATAATAGTAATAGTCTCTAGAACTATAATCGTTTTATCCATTAATATAAAACTAAGTTTTAGCTAAACCTAAAACGTTACTTTAATTAGTATAATTAAACACTAATTACTTCTACCTTCCTACGCAACACTATTGAGAGTTTATAAATACGCTATAAGAAGAAACTTACTATATCCCTTAAATTTAGTAAACTAAAGTCCTAGTTAGTTAATTAGGTCTAAGACCCTATTGATTAAGGGATAAATTATAACTAGTAATACTGTAATACTAAATAGCAAGAAGGCTAGAGCATAGTTTAGTTTGTAAACTATTTAAAAGAGCTAGAAGATAATATTATAACAAAACTAGCCCAGTTACAGTAGGAATGTCTCGGTAAAACACTCGATAGATAAATTCTAATGCTTTAACTAAATTCTGCCGAATTCTACTAGCTTAATTAACTTCTGCCAAGTTCTACCAGATGCATTAAATTCTACTAAAGTTAGTCAAAGACCGCGTATATACGTACGCACGCATTGACCACTAAGACCCCTAACTATTTAATATATAACTCTCTTATTATTTCTTTCTCTTCTTTACGCAATATCTTATTTTTAGCAAGAGCTATATACCCTTAGATTTAGATAGAATTTATATTATTCCTTTAAATCTTCCCTAAAGTCTCTTTACGCCCTTATATTACGTTATATTAAAATAACTACTATTAAAATAGTAAATAAACTTAAACCTTCCGCGTTAGCTATAAGCATTATAGCCTTAGTTAGGGAATAGTTAACTATAATATAATAGTCCTTTATAGATGCTTTGGCCTAATAGCGAGTAATATTAGGAGCTTAATACCAGTAATTAATAGAAGTAATCTGTGAAGAACTCCGTAACCTTAAAGCACTTACGTTAAAAACCCTAATAGTAATACCTATAAATAAAATTAAAATAACTATATACGAACCTAACTTATTAAATATAAATCCTAAACTAGTAATAGCAGCTTAACCTATACCTATAATAAACCTAGTATCTACTATAAAATTTAATAAAAATAAAAATAACCTATATCCCTTTATAACTAAGCTCCGTTTTAAACTTTTAATAACTATAACTAATACCCTATTAAAGCTAGCAAGATTAGCTATAGAATATCTTATTTAAGTAAAAACACTATATAAACTATAAACCTATTTTTCAGTAACGGCACCTTTATTAATTTTAAAATCTTTATCTCTTTATTAGAATAAATATATAATAACGCTAGCTATAAATATACAGCTATTACTAAACTTAAAAACCTATAATAACGGAACCGAGACTTTACTAGCTTCTTTTTAGAATTTTTAGGCCTTATTAGTAAACTAGATTAAAATAAAGCCGCTAAAGTTGCTACTCTCTATTAAGCTATTTTAAATAAAATTAGAGTATAGTTAGTAAGTAAAGAACTGCTAAAGGACTTACCCAAATTTATTTTAATATATTAATTAATTAATAAGGACCTTTAATATAATAAATAGACTTATTCCCTAAAGCTAACTATACCTTATATTTAAAACTTTATAAAACTAGTATATACCTTAAAGCGTAATCCGGTTTTAAAACTAAGAAGCTTAATATATAACCCTATAGACCTTAATATTGCGTAATCCTATATACCCTTAGGAACTAATAAATAAATAATATAAGATATAAATAAATAATACTTTAGATATAGTAAAAAGGAATATATTTAAAGAAATTGCTAAACTTATCCGCTTAAAAAGGTCCGCTATAATTCCTTTAGTCCTTAAATTATACTTATTCTATAAATTATACTTAATTACTATAAAGTATCTTACCTTTAGTTAACTTAGAAAATAAATTATCCTAGGGCTAAGTCGCGCCTTAGGATAGAAAGTGGAAGAGTATAAGTATTTAGGCTCTTTTAGCGCTAATATATAATATAACTCCCTTAATATACTTAGTAAAATTTAAATACTTAGAAAATAGAAGGAGGTATAAATCCTAATAGATAGCGGAGCTATTAGTATAGGCTTTATTAATATAAACTACGCGAAAACCTAATACCTAAATTTAAAGAAACTTAATAAGCCTTAAGGCCTATAAGGCTTTAATAGTAAACCCTTAATATATAGTAAACTAACGTACTACGCTCTTATAAAATTATAGATTAGTAAATACCTTAAATATATTTCCCTATTTATAATACCTCTAAAGTATTATAAAGTAATACTTAAATACGGATAGCTAAAATAATATAACCCTTTAATTAGCTGGGTTAGAGAAATACTTAAGTTCTATATAATCTACTACTTAAGCTATTATTTAAAATACTACCTACCCTATAAATATGTATATAACTATTTTAATTTAATATAATATAAATCGCTCTTATTATAAACCTTAAACTAAAATAATATATTAAAACCCCTTAAAATTTATATAATATAAGCCGCACCCTTTTATTTATTAGTAAGAAAATAAGACTATAAAATCTTTACTATAATACTAAAAGATATTAAAAAGGCGTTAAAACTAAAGCAATATATTAACCCCTAACCTCTTATACCTAAAGAATATTATAATCTAATTAATATATTTAAGAAATAACTTATAAACTAACTACCCCTATATTAAGATAAGTATAATTTTAAAATAGAACTTAAACCTAGTATAACATTAAAGTTTAGCCCGTTATACGGTATATTATAAAAAAAGCTGCTTATAATATAATAGTACCTTAAAGAGCACCTAGATAAAGGATTTATTTACCTTAGTTAATTACTATTTACCTTACTTATACTATTTATTAAAAAACCTAGAGAAGACTTAAGGTTTTATATTAATTATTAAGCCCTAAATATAGTTATAATTTAAAACTAATATCTAATTTCTCTGCTTTAAGAAACACTTAACTACTTATTAAAAGTATAATACTTTATAAAGCTTAATATAGTTACTACCTTTAATTAAATCTGTGTTTATAAAGGAGATAAAAAGTATATAGCTTTCCGTATATAATAGGCACTTTTTAAATACCTAGTAATACTATTTAGTATAAAGAACAGTCCTAGTATATTTTATTAATATATTAATAATATGCTTTATAAATTCCTTAATATATTTATTACCGCGTATATTAATAATATCTTAATCTATTAATTTTTACTTTTTAAGTATTAGAAGTATATTTAAATGGTCCTTAAACGCCTATAAAATATAGGCTTATAATGTAATATTAAGAAATATAAGTTCTACCTGTTTAAAGTTATATACTTAGGCCTAATTATATCCTATAATAAAATTAAAATAGACCTTAAAAAAATTACTATAATTATAAACTAGGAAAGTCCTAGTAGTATATAAGATATTTAAGGATTTTTAGAATTTATAAATTTCTACTATTAATTTATTAATTACTTTTTAAAAATTATTTAGCTATTAGTAAACTTAATAAAAAAGAATATAAGATTTAAATAGACTACTAAATATAAATAAGCTTTTAATAACTACTTTAATTCTTATTTACTTTAATTTAGACCTTAAATATATTATTAAAATAGACTCATCTAATTATATACTAGAAGGAGTATTATTATAATATAATAAGAACGGCGAGCTACGCCTAATAGCCGTTCTCTTTTAGAAACTTACTTCTATTAAATTAAACTATAAGATATAATAATAATTCATTACTTAACGTCCGATTCGGATCCCTATTGGGCCCACGCGGACTACTCCTTATATACATGTGGGGAGAAAACTCTATTTAAGAAAACCCCGTAATCCATCTCCCCGCCTTATAGGACTCGCCTGCGAGGCGCCTGCGAGGCGCCTGCAAGTCACCTGTGGTGCTCCTACTACCTTACTTTTTGACCTCCTTAAGAACCACTGCTGCCGTAACAAGCCTACGGACGCGCTAGTATCGCAAACTTTACTCTACTGCTATAGAGTCATCAGGGGGCACCCGTTACTCGCCCCCCTGCCTTTTATTGCCATTTCCTTTGCAACCCGGAACTGGTTTAGTACATTTTGGCTAATAAGCCACTGGGTAACCGCCTTAAGGCCTTTTTATATTGAGAGCAGTGTCTTATAGTTCTCTATGCCAGCTACTAAGAGCATTGCTTCTCGGTTAGTACATAAGGGGCATAGCAGTATTACGTGCTTTAGTATCTGTCTTGGCCAGCCACATTCGCATCTCGGGCTACCTACTGGAACACCCACCCAGTAGAGCCAGTCTTTTAGTCCTATTACTCCTGTTCTTAAGAGTGTTGCCATTATGTTTTCTGCCTTTATTAGGCCTTCTCGGAGCCCTAGAGTGTTTACCCCCCATGGTGTTGACCATGCTACGGCTTAGGTTCTTCTTGCCTCAGAACTATAAGATATATAATAAAGAACTACTTATAATTATTAAATACTTTAAATAATGGCGTTTAAAACTTAAAGAATTATTATTATTAATACGTGTATTAATGGACTATAAAAACCTATAGTACTTTATAACTATAAAGTAATTAATATAACACTAAATTTATTAGGCCGAATACTTTTTATAATTTAACTTTAGAATTATACAGTCGAAACTCTTTAGTACGATATCTGATTACAACGATATACTCTATATTACGATCTACACCCCTTAATCAATTTTTTTTTGGTGTAATATTACGATATACTGACTATTCACAATATCGTTAA
>Ga0307515_10010456_pt1 | contig 17780 bp, 7 predicted proteins | sample 17_EM_MG_FD_194513 | JGI IMG/M metagenome (GOLD analysis project Ga0307515, IMG submission 194513) | Populus trichocarpa ectomycorrhiza microbial communities from riparian zone in the Pacific Northwest, United States - 17_EM | ecosystem: Host-associated > Plants > Roots > Unclassified | place... | reverse complement strand
CGTATATAACGGCCTAGGCACCTTTTAAAGCTATATTAATAACGCCTTACGGGATTACTTTAATAACTTTTACTCCGCGTACCTAGACGATATACTTATTTATAGTAATAATTCTTTTAAGCATACTAAATACGTTTAAAAGGTCCTACAGCGTCTTAGGGACATAGGACTTTATATTAATTTAAAGAAATGTAAATTCTTAGATATAGAAGTAAAATACCTTAAACTAATTATTACTACTAAGGGTATCTATATAGACCCTAAGAAGGTATATATAATTACTAAATAGTTATTACGGAGTGAGTATAAGCGGCGATAATATATAGTAAGGTAGATATTATTAAGCTATATACATAAACTGTATAAGGAGGTTAAGACGTTGCGTAAGAAAAGAAGGTAGGAAAACGGGAAGAAAGGGCATATATTGTTAACTTAGTTGCTTAGTTAATACGTATATAGGTAGAATAGGGTTTAGGTTATAGTTCTAGCAGAACTTAGTAGAATTTAGTAGAGCTTAGCAGAATATAGTAGAATGCCGTAGATTGCCGTTAGATTGCTATTAGATTGCCGTTAAATTGCTATTTCGCGGTTGGTCTCTAATTGCTAAGTTAGTAAAAATAGGTAGACGTGTGCAAGGTGTTATAGGGGTGTCCCATAATAGTACCCCCCCTTTAAACTCGAGCTTTTACGAGATAGGGCTGTAGTAGTTCTAGGTAGAGTTTATAAAAGTTTTCTGTGGCTTATATAAGTCCTATAGAGTTAACGGGTTCCTATAAGGACTTAGTAAAGCCTCTCTATTTTATAAGATATATATATTAGCGTTTCCGTTTATTATACTTAATATTATTAATTCTTTTAATAAAGTACTCATTCTTACCATCTACTTTGACTAGTAGGGGAGGGTTTTATATCTATTTAGGCAGGGCGTCTAATATAGGGGTAGTAGGGTGGAGGACCGACGTATAGAATACGGGGTAGATTTTGACTATATTAGGGAGCTTTAGTTAGTAGGCATAAGAAGAGATAACCTTTTTAACCTTATAAGGGCCAGCGTTCTTCTAATTAAGTTTTTTAGTAGGTCGTTTTATATTCAGATTTCTTATATTTAGCCAGACGGAATTACTAATTTAGTAGGCCGGTGCTAGGGTTTATTTCTTATTCGCTGCGGCTTTATATATAGATTGAGCCTATATTATCTTATTAGTAAGAAACTATTATAGTTCCTCTATTTTCTCTACGAATTTATTTACTTCCGCGACTTATAAGGCGTAATAAGTGGGGTAAGGAACATTACTAAAGGGTTTAAAACATATTTATAGGTGCTAGCCGTAATTAGCTAGGAATAGGGAGACTTTCGTGGTTTCTAAGATGGAATTATTTATAGTAAACTTAGTAAATGCGAGCTAGTTAATCTAGTTATCCTATAAATACGATGTGTATATCCGAATATACTATTCTATTATAGTATTTACGCGTTCTATTTAGCTATCCGTTTTTAGGTAGTATATAGTAGATAATAGTGCTTTAATACAGAGTTAAGTAGTTAGTTCTTTCTAGAATGCTAAGATAAACTGGCTGCCTTTATTAGAGATAATTGTTTTAGGGAGTCTGTGGAGTTTCTATACGTAATCTAGGAATAGTTAGGCAATAGTAGGCGTTAATATATTGGGGCAGGCGATTAAGTGTTTTATTTTAGATAGTTGGTTTATAACTACTATAATGTTCGTATAGCCTCTACTCTTAGGAAGGTTAATAATAAAGTTAATTAAGATATCCTTCTATCTTCGGTCTGGAATAGGTAGCGGCTTTAAAAGACCATTATACGTCTTATACAAGGCTTTAGCTCGTTAGTAGGTGTAGTAGCTAAAGACGTACCTTTATGTCGTGTTATACATATTCGGCTAATAATACTCCTATTAGAGTAGTTTTAGGGTCTTTCCTTAGCCTAGGTGGCCGGCGATAAATAGATTATATATGTGTTTAAGGAGTTTAAGCTTAAGCTTATTATAATTAGGGATAACTAAACGGTTCTAGTAATATAAGCGGTTTCTACGGGCTTCGTATTTACTTAAAGAAATCTTTTTAGAGCGTCTAATGTTATCTTATATATTACGGGACGGGGGTAGTGGCTACAAAGCGTATATATTCGAGGAGTCTACAAGACGTTACGCAATTAATCGTAAGGGTCGAGGGCGTAAGGAGGTGATATACCTACGCGTAGCTGACATAAGCTGTACGTAAGGTATATGTAAAAGCACGGGGCTCTCCTATAGAGGCCCCTGCGGTAGGGTTTCATAACACTACCCCCCCTCTTATAGAGGCGGAGCTCTGGCGACGCTGTGGTTACTATATATATATAAAAGAGACACTTAAGGTATAGAAAAGAAGAAAAAGGGGGGTATTGCTAAAGGCTTAAAACAACGTTATGTAATAGGGCTTGGCATCTAAGAATCCGACTAATTAGATAACTTTAACCGCCGGTTAAAGTTCCTAAACATCTCAACAATATTCCGGTCACATAATCGCACTTTACCGCAATCTAACGGCAATCTAACGGTAATTTGCCCTTATATAGTAATATATAACGGTTTAACTCTATAAGGGCTCCTATAGAGGATTAAGTATAAAGTCTCTACTTAGGCCCAGTTTCTATAGGTTCGCGTAGTAAAAGTCGCTAATTAGATCCTTTACATTTTCGAAGTCTTCCTATAGTTGCTATTCTAGCTAATTTATATCAAATCCTATATATATAGCTCTATAGTAGAGCCATCATCCTTTACCTTTGCTAAAGTATTTAGAGTTAATAATTCGTTTAACGGTCCACTCCTCGTGGTTCTCGTCTTTATTCTTGTCTCGGATTAGTACTAGTAGGGGTTTAGGCTGTGTCTGCCCTAATAAGGGGTTAGGCTAATAGAGGTGTAGTAGCTATAGGTGAAATACGGGCTATATCCCGCGGGTAGCTAGGGTAGGCGGGAGTTCTAGCTTATATATAGCTCCCCTATTAATAACTTGTTTAATTAAATAGGGGCTAAGGTTCTTATAATTAAGTAACTTTATAGGCCTCTATATAGAGATATTGCGTACATCTAGCCATATCTAGTCGCCAACACGTATCTCCGGTGGTGGCGTTTTATAACAGTTAATAAAGTAGGCCTACTTTACTTAAGCCTAGGCCATTTCTCCCTTACAGTAGTTAAGTAGATTTTTTATACGGTCTATATACTAGTCAGTAAGTAGTATCTTAAGGCGTTTTCTATATAGCAGTTTCTTATTAATAGGTTCTAGTGGCTCTATGCCAGATTAGGGGTAATAACCCTTATTTATAAAGAACGGGGTAAGTCCTATAGTAGTTAAGACGTAGTTATTCGCTATAAATTTACCTAGTAAAAGGTAATCCACCTAGTTATCTTAACTATAGGCAACTACCTATTATAGGTACACTTTTATGCTAGTATTAGCGTTTTCTGGTTGCCCAGCAGTTTTATAGTAGAAGGATGTAGATATCTTAACGGAGATACTAAGGCGTTAGCAGATTCGTCTCTATATATTAGAGTTAAATTATATGCCTTAGTCGGACGTAATTAAGTCAGGTAGCCTATGTAGTCAGTAAACTTCGCGGAGGAAGGCGTTAGTAACGTCGCTAACGGCTACACCTTTGGTTAGGACGTAGTGGCGCTCTTTTATAAGTCGGTATATTATTATAAGGATATTCTTATAGGTACAGCCATATCATTTACAGAGTGGTAGATTAACAACGAAATCTATAGCGATATCTGCCCATTATTATATAGGTACTAGTAGAGGGTATAGTAGTCCTTAGTACTTTATATTAAAGGCCTTAGCGCGCTTATAACCATAATAAGCGCCTATAAAGTATTTAACTAAGTCTATTATTTTTAACTAGAAGTAGTATCGGCTAAGAAGCTTATAGGTTTCTCCTTTGCCTAGGTGGCCGCTTAATTAGAGGTTATAGGCCATTTAGATTAGTTGCTGTTATAGATTTTCTAAGTTAGGGATAAATAGGCGGCCTCTATAATAGAGCCTGTTCTCTTTTACTTTTAAGGCTGCTATATTAATCTAGCCTAAGCTTTAGAGGTTAGTAGGCAGCGTACAGGCGCTAGCGGTCTTTGCGGTAATAAGTTAATATAATAATAGGTCAACAGAGGCGTTATATACCGTAGTAATAAGCTCATTAATTTTAGGAGGTAACTCTAGTTCTATAATATAAAGCTAGGGTATAGTTAGCTCTATTATAGGTAGTATACCTAAGGCCAAATTTCGTGCTTTTAGGATCGTCTATTATTAGAACTAATTGTAGGGGTTATCTTTAAACTAAGGAAGGTCTTACGAGCGGCGTATTAGGCTATTAGGTTTAGTACCTTATACTCCTAATCTATATACAATTTTGAAGTTAAAACTAGAGAGGAACTTATTCTAACGTACTTAGCGTTAGTTTAGCTACTTCATAGTTATAAAGTACTTAAGATTATAATAGTCCGTAAGGACTTTAGTTAGCTAGTTAGGCTCTACTAAGAAAAGTTCTGGTTAAAATTCTTTAAACGCTTATATAATTATAAGGAGTTCTTTATTATAGATCTTATAGTTATACTCTTATAGTATAAGCTTAGATAAGTAGAATGCGACTAGGTAAAGAAGACCGTCATTACCTATTTAGGAGAGGACGCCTACATTAACGTGGTCTAAGGAGTTAGTTTTAAGGTAGAGTTATTATCCTAGTATAAAGTGAGCTAGGACAGGTACTTTAATAAAGGCATTTTTAAGGTCTTAGAACGCCTTCTTATATTCAGGCGTCTAGGTAAAGCATAGGTACGTTTTTCTTCCTTTTACAAAAAGGCCCTTCGTTCACATTATTGCTATAAGTAGTGCTACTACGCCTAAGAAGTTGTATATAAATTTCTAATAGAAGTTAGCAAAACTAAGAAAGGCTTATACATCCTTAATGCAGTTAGGGGCTTACTATTCAGTAATTATATATACCTTCTTAGGGTCCATATAGATACCCTTAGTAGTAACAATTAGTCTAAGGTATTTTACTTCTATAACTAAGAATTCGCATTTCTTTAAATTAATATAAAGTCCTACGTCCCTAAAGCGCTATAGGACCTTTTAAACGTGTTTAGTATACTTAGAGGAGTTATTGCTATAAATAAGTATATCGTCTAGGTACGTAGAGTAGAAGTCGTTAAGGTAGTCCTGTAAGGCGTTATTAATATAGCTTTAAAAGGTACCTAGGCCATTATATACGCTAAAGGGCATAACAGTATATTTAAATTGGCTAAAGCGCAATGCAAATACGGTTTTCTATTTATTACCTTCCCGTATTTAAAGATAGTTAAAGGCGGCGATAATATTAAGCTTAATATAGATTTTAGCTTAACTAAGCCGCTTAAGGGTCTTACGTATAAGCGGTACTAGGTATCAGTTTTTAATTATAATAGTCAACATAGAATCGGATACCTCCTCCTAGCTTCTTAGCGAGAAGGATAAGGGCAGCTGCTAGTAATATACTAGGACGAATAAATCCTTTATTAAGGTGCTTATTAATATACTTTTTTACAACTAGAAGCTTATCTTTTAATATTAAGTAGGGTCTCTTATAAGGTAGCATTTTTCCTTATTTAATATTAATAGTATAGTTATTAGGTTAATATAGGGGGAGTATATCTACGCTCTTTTATAAGCATATATTAGTAAAGTTATAGTACCTCTTAGGGAGGAGCTTACGGAGTTCTTTATTAGTAAGTCCTTTTTTAAGCTTTATAAACTTCTTAAAGTCTAAAGGTAAAAGTTTATAGAGTTCTATAGGGGTGTTATCTTCTAAAAGGTCGACTATGTCTATCCTATTACTATAAAGGACATAGTTCTGTTCTTTATTAAGCTTATATAGTTATAATTAGGAAGCTATAGTAACGGTCTAGCCTTTCTTATATACTATATAGTAGAAGGCCGGGGCACTTATATAGTGGCAGTTAGTCATAAGTGGGGTAATAAGGGGTTTCTTAGGTTAATATCCTAGGGAGTAAATAGAGGCGGCTAGGCTATACCCTAGGCAAGTCTCTCTACAGTATTTAGAGTTAAAGGTTACTTCTTTCTTCTTTTAGTTAATAGTGGGGTTATATTATTTAAGCTAGTTTATTCTAAGGATAATAGGGTAGTTAGTAAGTGGTATTATATAGGCCCAGAGTTTTTCCTAGTGCCTATTTATATCTAGGTAGAGTTATACCATATAGGTAATCTTCTATGCGGTATAATTACCGTCAGCGAGTTATAGGGCGCGGGCTTTAGTAAGGGGTAAGGTAGGTAGGTTATAAGTGTACACAAATTAGGTATCTATAAATTTATTAGTAGCTCCGTAATTAATTATAGAACGGCTTTTATATTATTTTTTAGCAGTAGTTCCTATTATAGGTAAAACTATCTATTTCCGTCTATTTATCTTTATAGAGTTATCTATTAAGCAAGCCAATATATAGATCCCTCCGTTATTAGGGCGTCCTAACCCGCAACTTAGGGCTAGGACTTGGCGTTTTCCGTTTCCGTATCCAACTCTACCGTTGTTGCTACGTCTTCGTCTTATACGGTAATAACGCGTAGCGACGTATTTAGTGTTTGGGGTATTAAGTTAGGTATTAGGCGGCGGCTACTAAACCTAGCTATTAGGTAGTTTAGGTTATCGCGATAATAGCCTTTTTAATAGTATCTATAGTAGCGTCCTAGTTTCCGGAGTAGCTCGCGCTCTCCATCTAGGAGTTTCTGTGGGAAGGTTGGTATAGAGAAATCGATATTAGTTTCGGTAGTACTTAAGGTAGTAGGCGTTAGTAGCTTAGTATATATAGGTTTGGTAGGCCCGGGGGGCTTCTATAGGGAGGTCTTTAGGTAAGGGTTAGTAGTAGTAATCTAATTTAGTTGTCGTTCAATCTTCTATAGAGCTGCTACCATATTATAAACATCGTTGTAGTTGTGGCTGGCGGCTGCGTAATTAAGGCGATAAGTAACTTTTTTAAGGAGGTCCTCTTGGTCTTCAGTATTATCTCGGGCGAGGGCTTTAGTGTATTTCTAGAATTTAATATAAAATTTGTCGAATGATTTAGTAGGGCTTATCTTTAGGGCACGTAGTTTAGCTTGGTTGGTGGCTAGTAGGTCGTAATCGCGGTATATTAGGTTGAGATTATTAAGGACTTCTTAGTGGGACTGCCACTTTTAGGGGCTACTAGTCTCCTATTAGGCGAAGAGTCTGTTAAACGGTATACCCTTTATTCGCCCGATAATGTAGCTAATCTTAGTGTCTTCCGTAGGAAAAAGGCAGGCGCTCTAAGTTAGTTTCTTACGGATTTACATCTTCCAGTAGCTATATTCCTTGCGGTCTCCCTAGAAGACTAGGGGATTAGGGTAGCGTATATTAGACCCTATAGTAGCAGTTTAGGTCCAATTATTGTGGCTTTTATTGTCGCTGCTTTAGTAGGGGTTCCTGTTAAGTGAAGCTGCTTAGCGCTGGCCCTCTATTAAGCGTTAAGTAGGTGAAGTTGCCAGGGGCGTAGAGACTTAGGTGGCGTTATATATAGTAAAGAGGTATCTAGCGTTGTTATAAATGTGCTTATTAAGCTAAGATTGTAGGTATTTAATTATGCCTTCTCTTTTAGTGACCGTAGCAATTAGTGTAATCTCAACTTTCTTTAACTGTTGGACGTCGCGTTTAGATACGCGGAGGTTATCTTTGGTTTCTTAATATATGTTATCAGCGAGCGCCTTATAAGCTTGTAGGTCTTAGATAATATCGCGATTTTAGGCAGTACGCATCTTGGCTTGTATAAGCTTTAGGTAATAGTTCTATAAAAGGCGGTAGTATTTATTAGGGTCTTGTACTACTATTTTTGCAAATATCTCGGCGTCTCGTATTTCGATTTTAATAGGTGGTAGCCCTTCCGTTTACTTATTTGTAGTTATATAGTCAATAAAAGATAAGACATTATTAGTGTCCGTCTCCTTAGGGGTTAAGGCTAGGGCTAATAAATTGAATTCTCCTGGGATTAATTGGCGTTGTAGGTTAGATGTAGGTATTGGATTGTTCTTTAGGTTTAACATAGTAGCTAGTAAGGGATATTGTCTTACTATTGTGGGTTCCTTAGAAGTATAAAGTGAGGTAATTCGTAGATACGCTGCTTTTGGCAGCGCCTGCAGTATTATAGAGACGTAGAATTGGTCGTAGGCTGAGCGTCGGTGGTAAAAAAGGCGTAACGTAATGTCACGGGACGGGGGCAGTGGCTATAAAGCGTATGTATTTGAGGAGTCTATAAGATGTTACGCGATCGATCGTAAGGGTCGAGGGCTTAAGGAGGTGATATACCTACGCGTAGCTGATATAAGCTGTACGTGAGGTATACGCGAGAGCACGGGGCTCTCCTATAGAGGCCCCTATGGTAGGGTTCCGTGACAAAGGCTTAGGGGAACCGCTAGGACTTTAACTGGGTAATCTTTGTGGAGCACTTTTATACCAATACGTTCTCCTAGCCTGTCCCCTACCCTAATAGCTCATTCCTTTGCCTGTTAGTCCCTTAGGGTAACTCTAATATCTCCACTCCTAAGGTGTCAGACTGTAACAGCGTCGTAGACCTCTTTGCGGATCTCCGTAAGGACTTCTATTTCCAATTATCCCCTAAGCCCCTCTACTTTTTTTGTATTTAGTTATATTGTAATTATATGCCCAGATATTGTCTTTAGGGGGGTAGGTTCCCTATACTATAGACGCGCAGCTACGGCGGCCCAGGTGCGGTTCGCCGGTAAGGAGGGGCTTTATTTATTTTCAATTTTGCTTAACCGTTGGAGGATTTAATTAAGGGTTTACTAGAGGGGCGCCTAAGGTTCGCTAGACTGGCGGAGCCATTCTACTAGCTATATTAGTTCGTTATAGCTGACAGTAGCTCCCCCGCAACTACGGATACTAGACACGTCTAATAGGCTTTATATTTTATCAGATACCTTCTCAATAGAGGTCTTTCCGCTTTATGGTGTAGTATTCGCCCGTTCTTATTATAGAGGGCTATTGCTGGACGTGGTTCTAGTGGACGCGCGCAAGTGCAAACTACCGTCATTCGACGTGTACCTCCCCTGCGATGCATACATCTTAGGGGGATTCTCTGGGTGTTTTTCAGGGTTCTTTTAGTTGGTTTTAGTCTTTTTGGGCCAGGTACAGCAAGAGCTCCCTCTTCCTCTTTGTCTTAGAATAGATATCTAGAAGCTTTTTATCGTCTATTATAGGTCCTTAAGCTTACCTTATCTCGTCTTAAGAATCTTAGTCGTCTTTTATCTTATCTTAAGAATCTTAAGCCTGTGGCCTTTTGCCTTTATTAAGTGCCGAAGTAGTTCGCTGTCCTACTTCTTTTACGTCTTATAAAGCGATAGATATTATATCTAGTGGGGTCTTAATCCTTACTAATATTCCCTATTCTATAGTGGAATTATCCTCTACCTCTAGTATAACATCTCCGATGGCTACGTATTCCCAGTAAACCGCTCTTATTACCTTATTATTACGAAATATTTCGCCTATATTAAACTTATTATCTTTAGTATCCGATCTACGAACTGGTTTATTAGTTCCTTTATATCCTATAGATACTAGCTCTTATAGCTAATAGCTTACGCCGTACTTAGCGTCCTTATAAATTCGGTATACGTTATTATAATAAAACGCGAAACTTTTAATTAAATATTCTTTTGTTCCTCATAGCATATTATCGTCCCTCTATATATATATATCGTCTACCACTAGTCTAGTTCCCTTTATTATATAGTACTTCTAACTATCTTTATAATCCCTCGCAAAGTAACTTTGTTTCCCGTAATTTATATAAGCTCCTTCTCTAAACCATCTTTCTTACTGTAGAGTCTGCCTAAACGTCTTCTGCTACTAAGATCCCTAGTTTAGCCTCTGCTTCTTAGACCTTTAATTACTTAATCCTTGTCCTCTAGGTTTCTATGGTTTTTTACTCTATCTCTTATAGGCTTCTTTGGTACCACTTAGGTCTATTAGCTTTACGCCGTACCATAGTTTTTAACTTAGCTTTGGTTATTGCGTACTCTACGCCTTATACGACTATAGAACTCTATCCTAACCTCTCTTAGCCTATTCCCTTTAGTAAATCTAATTGTTAATCTTAATCGCTTAATCTATTAGTTCCCTTAGGGTATCCGCATCTTCCATTAAGATAATCGCGTCCTAGACTTTAGCCTTAAGTCCCTATTTATACTATGCTATAAACGCCCTATTATTCTACTCTACTTATATTACTAACGTCTAGAACTACGTTATATACTTAATTGCTAAGGTTTATTGCGTAATATCTTGGAGTTTTCTTTCCGCCGTGGTTACTGCCTCTAGGTCTTTAAATATTTATATAAGTCGTTCTACAAATCCGTTCTAGCTTAAGAATATAAACTATACCTCTTAGTTTATAGTCGTTATTCCGTTTGCCTGGATTTCTATAAGGTAAGGCTCGAACTACTTAAGTGCCCTTCCTGTTAAGAACAATCCTGCGTATACTATTTAATCCATAGGTATTACCAGCTTAGCTCCTTCTTACGCGACCTTAAAGTGCATTTGCGTGAGGAATCCTTTAAGCTTTAATCTTTCTCCCAAGTACCTTTTAATCAATAGTAACTTAACCTTTGCTGCGCCTATCCCATTAATCCTATTTTCTAACATTACATTATTTTCTGTTAACTAGTCAACTATCTCTTGTAGCTGTCCGACTGTTATAGGTTGCTGTAAGTTAGTGTCTACCATACTGGTGTCGTTACCTAACCTCGAAGTAGTTGCCGCCGTTAATGGCGTTGTAGTGGCTGCTTTTGGTGGCATGTCGTCCGACTTACTATTGTTTAATACTGTAACTGGGTAGTGATTGTATAACGGAACCTTGTAGCAAGAACTACGGTGGGTCCTGTTATTGGGCTAGGTGTGTAGGAAATGTAAATAATAATAGTTAATAAGTAATAACAACTGGTGGAGTGGTTGCCTAATAGATTAACTCTAATTATATTCTGAGAATTACTATAAGGGAAGGAACTATCTAGGTAGGGACTAAGGGTCCTTAAATACATAACCGTACTCCTATAAAATCCTTTTTATACATAATATACGTGTGCTCTGTTTACTCTGTTACGGATTATATAGATCCTATAGATTATATAGATCACGTTACGTAACCTTGGTTACCATTCCTCGTCATATAGCTCTATCGGCTCTATCCTGGACCGTGCTTATATTAACTAACTAGCTTCTTCCGTCTCTTCTCCAAGTAGTCGTAATATTGTACTTAAAGTGTCCGTAACAGGAGCAGTAGTTAGAGAGGTAGGAGTTACTTTTATATTTAAAGTAGAGGCCTAGCTTAATGCGCCGTTCTCGTTTAAAGGACCCTAGTAGGGCGTATCCTAGGGTCCTAGTGTTAATATCTATAGCGTCGAGGTGCTTAAGCTAGGATAACTTGGTAGACGTTCGTGGGGCTATTATAATGTATTAAGGAGCGTGTTTATTTCCGGAGATAGCGTTCGGTCTTAAGGTCCTAGCATAGGCATCTTAAGGGTGCGGACTTCTTCTTAAAGGTCCTTAATTAATTACTAGTGTCGTACTTCTTATTCGGCTTATTATTAATTTAAAATGGCTTAGTTTTATATAAGGGCGTCTATAAAAGACTTCTATATCCTTACTAATTTTTCTTAAAGTGCGGATATAATCCCGGCGGCCGTTATAGGAGCTTTAGGTTTATTCTACATGTTAATAGTAGTATAGGTAGTTAACGTAATATAGTATTACAGAGTAAGTATAAGCGACAATAATATATAGCATAGTAGGTATTATTAAGCTATATATATAAACTGTATAAGAAAGTTAAGACATTATATAAGGAAAAAGGTAGGAAAATGGGAAGAAAGGGTACATATTGTAGACTTAGTTGCTTAGTTAATACGTATATAGAGTAGAATAGGATTTAGGTGGTGGTCCTGGCAGAACTTGGCAGGATTTGGTGGAACTTAGTGAAACTTAGTAGAATATGGCAGGATTTGGTGGAACTTAGTGAAACTTAGTAGAATATGGCAGGATTTGGTGGAACTTGGTGGAATATGGTAGATTGCCGTCAGATTGCCGTCTCGTGGTCAGTCTTTAGTTGCTAAGTCAGTGGAAACAGGTGGACATGTATAAGGTGTCACGGGGGAATCCCGTGACAAGAAGCTCCCCTAGTTTATAGCCCTGGGGCTCCTTAAACCGGACGCGTATAGTTGCTCTCTATAGTACCGCGACTGCGTTTACTATACGGGCCGCCTATATAGCGAATAGCTGCCTAGGTCTAGACCTATATTAGGGGAACTTCTAAACCTAAGGGTCCTCCTTTACTTATTTCTATTTAAACTTTCTTAATATTAGCTTTAAGCTAGTTAAGCTAGGCCTTAGTATTCTTTTCTTAGGTTATTTAGGGGACTAAACGCGTTAAAAGCGCTTTAATATATTATATTACCTCTTAAATAGAGGCAAGTATCTAGTGCCGTAGAGTTTCTTCCTTCTCTTTATAAAATCGTCTTTAATTTATCTAAGTATTTCCTTTAGTTTTTGCTATTGCTAGTTAAGCTAGTAGCTATCCTTTTTACGTTGTTACCTACCTAGTTTATAGTTTAGCTCCCTTGCGTTATAACTCTTACAGCTTTAGCAGGAAGCCTACGCCCCCTATTATCCCCTATACTTTATAGATAAAGGGCGGCGTAATTTTATAGGGTTTCTTAGTATAGGGAATAGGATTCCGATATTAGGTTGCTTTATTAAGTAGATTTTACGCTAGTTTCAATGCTACTGCGGCTTACTATATATATATTAGCCGTATAAATACTTAACAAACTTATTAAAGTGTTCTCTTAATACACTATTAATTTACTTCTAAAATATTACTAGTATATTTATAAATCTAAAATATATAATTAATAGCTTATATAGTCCTTCCTTTAACCTAAAGGCTGCCTTTTATTTATTACCTTTCTTAATCTAGATCTAATGGTACGCCCATCTTAGATCTATCTTTATAAAGATTTACGCATTACTAATCCTATCTTAGATTTCGCTAATTAAGAGTAAAGGATATCTATCCTTTTTAGTAATGCTATTTAACTATCTATAGTTAATATATAGCCAAAACTTTCTGTTTTTCTTTAGTATAAATAGTACTAGATAATCTACTAATAACTGTAATGGTTTAATATATCCTTTTTATAGATTTTCTTAGATAAACTCTTTAAGTGCTCTTAACTCTTTTTTAGTTAGCTTATAGATTAGAAAGAACTTTAGACTTATTTCTAGTTTTAACTCTATTTTATAGTTCCATGCTATATATTCTAATAGCCTCCTACTTTTTAGGCTTTATAGCTTCTTACTATACTTATAGTATCTTTTTATTATATAATTTAAGCCTTACTTAGTCTCTTTATATATTACTCTAACTTAGTACTATAACGAAGCCTTATAGGAAATACCACGGTATATTTAGTAAAGGGCTAGGTATATAGGTATAGAATAGTTAATAATGCAAATATAACTAGTGGAGTAGGTTGCCTAATAGATTAACTCTAATTATATTCTAAGATTTACTATAAAAAGAGAACTATTTAGGTAGGGACTGTAGTCCTTTAAATATATAATACTGCGCCTAAGAAATGTACTAAGTACGTTAGTACGTTCTACGTTCCTATATTCCCACGTTTCTATATTCTAAACTTATAACGTAACTAACTATATAACTTGGCTACCCCTTATCCTATAGCTTAATCGGTTCTAGTACCTCCTATACTATTTTAACTAATCCGTTTATATCTTTTCTTAGTAGTCGCACTACTGCCGATATAAGGTCCGTAATAGTAGATTTAAAATCTAATAACTGATAGGATTTCCCCCCTAATATACTAGGGGTTTTTTCCTATATAATATATAACTTTCCCCTAGGTACGGAGTAGTTTACGTAGGCTTAAATAGGATCTATATTAGACGTTAATTAAAGATTAATTATAGGAGTATATATATTAGATCCCGCAACAGTCGCGAGAGATTATCTATCTTTTTAGCGTAGAGTGGGATACGTTATATTATTATATATATAGCTTTATATTATACTCCAATACCCTATTAATCCTTTCTCCTTAGCCTCTTTCTTCTAATTAGGTATAGAACTAGCGCTTTAGGGGCTCTAGAACTTTAAAATCCACTCCACTAATTTAATCAGTAGATCCACCGCTAATGCAACCCAGATTCACCCACGCCACGCCAAATTGCCGCCGGATCACTGAGGCAGGGTCTTCTATATTTCGAGGTATTTCTCAACAAAGGATTACCTTCCTAGTCGTGATACATATGGAAGAGCATCCAAGATACTATTTCTAATGGCCCTGCCATTTTGCGAGGTAAGGGGTGTATTGGATGAGTTTTGAAACGGACCAAGGATGATAATCTCATGAAAACCGTCATTAGCCGACCTCAGTTCCATTAGGAGAGACGGGTGTCATGGTTGCGTATTAGCACCTACTAATAGTGACAGCCTCGGGGACAATAGCTCCGATCTGACTGCCTAGATGTGAAGTGGCTGACACTTCTTAGCGAATGTAGATTCGCGAAGCCCCATGTACTGGAGCAGAGCTCGAGGCACGTCTATTCATGTTTCACGATGCTGGCTGTGCTTCCTTACGCTGTCCCAAGTTCAGCCGGTCAGTCTCTCTCTTCAGCTAATGCTTCCGGCTTCGCTCGACTTTTTCATTCCTATTGACCCGGACCATGACCACTCTTAAAACAGCGACTGGCGAATTGCGGTAAGCAGTATTGAGTACTACAGTAGCAGCGGGCGGAGTGGTGAGATGCCGGCTGACAGAAAGAAGACAAAGCGTTCATCTACCCCTTAGCTGCTGGCCGTAGAGACGGTGGAATCTTAGGCCCTCTCTTTCTCGATAATTTCTTGACGAAGCAAACGGCGCAAGTAGATGTCGGGTTCGGGTATCGGGTTGGGATGCATCAAGGACGAATGCATCGTGAAGGAGACATGGAAGAAAAATGAGTAGCTGATAGATATTCACCAGGCATAAGCTGCGGCCCGCTATCGGCGCGATGATATTTCCAAAGGTTAGGGCCTGACCCCAACCACAGGCAGCGGAATGAGCCGATGGCGCAACTTGTTTCCTTTTTGCTGTCAACGCAAAAACGAACGGGCTGGACCAGCTGTAGCCTACTGCACGCTTGATTGGCAGGGCCCCAACTGGCTGGTCAAGGCTGGTGCCTCAGCCCAATGGGCGGTCAGCTGCGCCAGTTCAGGTGGTGGCTGCAGGACCAACAACCCACTCAGGACAGGCAAAGCGAGGCTGACAATCGGGCTGAACTCAGCCTCGCCCGCATCCACTACCAGCAAAATTCGGATTGTCAGGCAGAAGGTATTTTGCTGGAGGCAGCCCCCCCACCACCCCCGGCCATGCGTGCAAAACCCTATAACTGTTAGTTGATTTCAATTGCCATCTCTCTAAACACTCTGTTTCCTGTTGTTTTCTAGTTGTATCGTCGTCGGGAAAGCCCAGGATCTGGATTTTGTGAACGGAACTGAGGAAGAGCTGGAAACTTTGGCTAGTCATCTAGACTGCGGCCCCGCGATTTAATCCAGCCTTGCGTAAAATCACTCCCTATGGCCGCGGCAAAGGCGAAAGCAAAGGCGAAACACCAGGCGCCCGCAAGCACCTCTGCGGGCACGCAAACCGGAGACGCCAGTGACCAGCCCATCCCAGAGGATTCTGTTGTCGCTGCGCCCAAGTTCGAGAGCCCCACGTCTCCAGCGCTTCAACTGCCCAAGGCATTACCCAGGAAGGTGCTCCGGCTCAAATGTCCGACATGCAACGACTACCCCGAAGGCTTCCGCAGTGAGCACGAGCTGCGCCGTCATACGAATCGCGTCCATAGAAAGACGCGCAAAGTCTGGGTCACCATCGACACGTCGCCAGACAAGACTTTCCTTGCGAATTGCAAGGCCTGTCAGTCTGGCAAGAAGTACAACGAGTGCTACAACGCCGCGAGTCATTTACGAAGAATGCATTTTCACCCGCACAAACGCGGTGAGAGGAAGATGTCTGCAGCACAGGCACGGCGAGGTGGGAAGCCTGGAGATCTGGACCCTCCGATGGAGGTGCTTAAGAAGAAGTGGTTAAGGGAAGTAGATGAGGTAGTCGGCGAAGCTGCTGAAGAACAGCCAGTTGCTGAGACCCCGGAAGAACCGAAGAAAGTCGAGGCGAAGGCACCACCCACACCTACAACCCCATCAACTCGCTCCATGGCGATTGACAGTATCGTTGACAAAGTCGATGCATCATAACCCTGTTGCATGTGGTTGGCAGGGGACGGGCTTCAAGAGTCCATCGCGGCCTTACTTCATGGCTCATGGGTAAGGCAAGTCTGAAAGCGATAACTAGTGGCACGCATATCGTCGGAGAGAAACACCTCAGCAAAATCTCAAAGCGTGCCCGGATATATTATACGATTGCTTTCTAGAAGCTTACGTTGTCACGGAACCACGGTTTTAAATTAGCGCCGCAATGACGAGCCTAATGAGGTCGACGTCGCTCTAGCAATAGAGCAGGCCTGCATGAATATCGTGCCATAGACTTCCCATGTAGCAGTGAAACAGGCTCCTCGGATGTGTCTGGAAATGCGATTGAAGCGAGAGCGCTTGGGCTGGTATTTCCTGGTCACTTTGCTGCCTAGGGATTCATTTTACTCTTCCCGCACCTACAACAGTCGTTGTAACTGTATTAGAATAACGAAAATATAATAGAACTTACCTGAACTATCTTCCGACCTGAAGATACTCTTGATGTGATAGGCACGCTCCGTCTTAGTTGCAACAAATTGGCGAGAATACTGTAGCTGATTCGACGCGAAAATTTCCTCCCGTTACACCCTACTTGGCGCGCATGTTCCTTGTCTAGTCAGGAGGAAATTAGGAAAGGGTTGTAGATGTTGGAAGGCTCCTAGGTCGGTCGTTTCGATTCACGGTCTATGTATTTTCTATTGTAAAGATATTTCCACTTTTGCCGCTAAAAGGACCGAGGGCGCGTTCCCCAAAGCACCTAAGTAGACTAATACTGATCTCATTCTATTCGCTGGGCGACATATTGACAAGGCTGTTGTAATTTTGAAATGCTTACAGACACCACGGAGGCGGCCCTTAAGCAATTATTGCTCAACAACACAATTGCGTTCAGGGTTGGATGTATAGTCACATTGTGGCACTCATTGGGAAGCCGATCAGCATCCTTAATGACGAAGGCTCCTTCAATTCTTAAGCCCCTTCGCCCACACTAAAGCGAATCTCAAAATATTCTTGAATTCCACTTCAACCTGCTAATCATCACACCCAACTCGATCAAAGAGTATAAGACATTACAAGTTATTTTAAGCCTTAACGTCCCCGCCGTCACGGAAGGAGGGTATTTGGACAGCAAAGAAAAGAAGCGAGTGTGGGTATCTTAACGGCTAACGATATAGAGGAAATTTAGACAAAGACACAACATAATTGTACGGCATTGGTGACCCTGTACGCCAATGACCTTGCCGGGTGGGTGAACAATGACATCTTCCACAGAAAGTTGTGAAAGAAAAAAAAGAGCTCAACCACTCGCTATGCTCGTTCCGGCCTACTTGTCTGACTTCCCCCTACTCATTAATCTTAGACTTAGCCTCTTCTGCTTTACCTTCGCTC
>Ga0307515_10010455_pt1 | contig 17780 bp, 15 predicted proteins | sample 17_EM_MG_FD_194513 | JGI IMG/M metagenome (GOLD analysis project Ga0307515, IMG submission 194513) | Populus trichocarpa ectomycorrhiza microbial communities from riparian zone in the Pacific Northwest, United States - 17_EM | ecosystem: Host-associated > Plants > Roots > Unclassified | place... | reverse complement strand
CGCCTTCTGGCACGAGTGGATGGCCGAGGAGCTGCCCTTCCTGGCACAGCAGCGGCCCTGGGAACGCGCGGCCGCAGTGGTCTCGGGTACCCCGCATGCGCCGCATGACCCGGCCACGGACGTGGTCGTCGCACAGGCGCCGCTCTGCACGAGCTTGAAAGCTGGTTTCTGAGTGGATACCTGCCGTCAAGGCCCGCGGCCGAGCCGGCAACACGGTGGCGCGCAGGACCGCACGGCGTGGTCGCCGAGTTCACCTCAGTGAAGTTGGGGTGATCTCGAAGGTGGCGTCGGCCAGGCGGCTGATCGCAATGCCCCGGCCGGGCGACACATCCGCGTCGCCACCGCAGCTTCCCACCCGAAAATGGCGTTGACCACGTCCCAGGATCCGGGCGGACCGCAGCAGCGCGTCGGCGAGTGGTACCGGACAAGAGCAGGGGCCGCGACAAGGGGCACCGCATGGCGGTCTTGGTCACCACCCCAGAGGGCGACGCGACCAAGATTGCCACGCGACCGAATTCTCCGCGGGCGTAAGGCCCGCCGCCACGGATCAAACACAGACCCGGGCACCGTGAGCGGCCATTAGTGGACGGACGGGTCGGCGACCTGGCCCATGAACAGTGGCACCCCCGTCGGGGTGTGCACGATCGCGAATGCGAACGGATGGTCCACCGTCAGCTGGATCTTGGATGGGGCTCGGGCCGCGGTTGCGAAGCTCAGCCCGGTCACCGCCGCCGCCTCGGTGCCCCACTCGTCGACGGTGATGTTCGCGCGGTGCTGCGCCTGGTCCACATAGAAGCCGGGGCTGATGCCGTTGAAGTCGGCTCCGGCGTGGAACGGCACGGTGAGGCCCAGCGGTTCAAGGGCGGACTTCAGATCGAGGTCCGAGGCGAAGTCCCAGCGGGGCAGGGACAGCGTGACGTCCTGCTCGCGCAGCGCGGCGTTCACGGCGGACATGGTCGCGGGCGCGAGCAGTGGCCCGGGCGCCTTCCCCGAAGCCGGCAACAGGATGCGCATGGCCAGTTGCCCGCCCGCGTAGGGCACCTCGACGGCCTGCCAGCCCGTACCGGAGGCGTAGCGCAGTTGATCCTGGCCGTTGATCATCGGGACTTGCGCTGTGGTGCCGTCGGTGCGGGTGAACGGCCGGGTCGTGGACGGCTCCTGCGCGAACAGTGATCGCGCCCAGTCGGCCCGTAAGTAGACCGTGTTGGCCAGGACTAGCCGGGTCTCGCTCGGCAGGGAGTCGAAGAGCTTCTTGATCCGCCCGGCCGTCTCCTGGCTGACCCACTTGTTGATCGGGCCGGCCGCCTCGCCGGAGGCGAAGTCGACCGGGTGCACTCCGGCGCCGTACTGCGCCGCCAGCGTACGCAGGAACGGTTTGCCGATCGTTTGCCCGTCCTGCGGGAACAAGGCGCTGCCGAGGCAGACCACGGGCGGGCGCGGTGTGCCGTCCTCGTTCGGTTTGGATTTTTCGGCCGGTGGCGTGTCGGCGGTGACCACCTGCCCGGTGATGGAGTTGAAGGCGTCGGGCAGGCCGGCGCCCGGGAAGCCGAAGACCTTGTCGATCTGGGCGGCCGTCTCGCCGCCCGCGCCGGCCCGGGCCATCGCGAACGCGTAGGCGATCGAGAGCGGAGAGATCACGGAGTTCTGGCCGGCCGGGAACGCGGAGGTCTCCAGCCGGTAGCCGAACGCGGTGATCGCATCCGCCACGGTGCCGACCGGTGCGTCCGTGGCGGGCAGCTGCCGGCTGACGTCGTTCGCGGTGATCGTCCGGAGCGCCGCGTCGCCGCCACAGCCTGCCAGCGCGGCCAGCACGAGACCGGCGGCCACAACCGGCGCCTTTTTGAGTCGGGTCATGCCGCTTCGACGGTGCTGAGCACGGCTCCGGTTCCCCGTGGGCGGGATCAGGCCGGCGGGAGGCGGTAGACCGAGACGTGCGAGCGCGACTCGGCGGTGAACTCGGCCCCGCTCCAGTCGGCGTGCCGGGACTCCAACTCGAAGCCGGCCAGCTGGGCCATCAGATCCAGCTCCGCGGGCCAGATGTAGCGATGCGGGCTGCGGGTGAGCCGGGCCTGCCGGCTGTCGTCGAACCGGAAGTGGTGCGACACGACGTGTTGGCGCAGCACGTCGTAGGTGTCCAAGCCGATGTAGCCGGGCTCGTTGTGGTAGACGACGGCCTGCTGACTCGGCGGAAGCTGCGGCAGCTCGGGCACCCACAGCTCGATCACGAACCGGCCGCCCGGACCCAGGTGGCGGGCGGCGTTGCGGAAGCACTCGACCTGCTCGGCCTGGCTGAGCAGGTTGGAGATCGTGTTGAAGACGAGATAGACCATCGTGTACGCGCCTGGGGCGACCGTGGTGGCCATGTCGCCGACGAGCACCGGGATCCTCGCCTCGTCCGCCTTGGTGCGCAGCCGGTCGAGCATGGCGGTGGACAGCTCGATGCCGGTGACGGGCACGCCCCGCTCAGCGAGCGGCACGGCCACCCGGCCGGTGCCGATGGCGAACTCGAGCGCCCGCCCGGCGCCGGCCAGCTCGGCCAGGCGGTCCACGGTCGGCCCGAGCACATCGGGCGCGAACATCCCGGTGCCCGGCGTGTCATAGCGGCCGGCGACGTCGGCGTCCCAGATCTCGTCCTGCTGCATCCCACGTACGATCGCCATGATCGGCGCCGCTGTCCACCGAGTTTTTGCGCCGCGCCGGTCAGGCCACGAGTGCTTCGATTCGGGGCACGACCTCCTCGGGTGCGGGCTGCGTGGCGATCTCGTCGCGTACCTCGGTGGCGTTGGAGACCAGGCGCGCGTCGGTGAGCAACCGGCTCAGCGCGGCAGCGGTGATCTCGCGTTCGTCGCAGGCCAGGCCGGCACCCCGCGCCGCGATGCGCTGCGCGTTGGAGCGGCGGTCACCGGGGCCGTTCAGCACCAGCTGCGGGATCCCCGCGCCGAGTGCGGCGAACGCGGTGCCGGCACCGCCGTGATGCACGACGGCCGCGCAGCATTCCAGCAGCGCCGGCATCGGCACCCAGTCCACCGTACGCACGTTGGCCGGCAGCGGCCGGCCGGTGACCCGCCGGTCCGCTCGGATCAGCACGAACTCGGCGTCGATCTCGGCCGCCGCCTCGACCACCCGGCGGATCAGGCCGTTGTTGCCCGGGCCGGCGATTGTGCTGTGGCTGACCGCGACCCGGGGCCGATCGGCGGGTTCGGCGAGCCAGGCGGGCAGCGTGCCCTCGCCGCCGTACGGCACCGGGCGCATCAGCCAGCCGGCCGGGTCGGGCAGCACGCTGGGCGGTGCGATGCTGATGGTCGCCGCGGGCTCGGCGACCGTGACCCCCATTCGCTCGGCGGTGACCCGCAGCAGCGTCGGCCCGTCGAAGAGCATGTTCTGCTGCATCACCGACGGCACACCGAGCTCCGCCGCGGCCAGCGCGCCGGCCACCGAGAGCGGCTCGTGCAGCACCAGGTCGGGACGCCAGCGCCGGGCGATCGCCAGGACGCCCTCGGCGATCCGCGCGTTGACCGCGCCGAAAAGGTAGGAGACCCCGCTGGTGCCGGCGGCGCCGGCCAGCTCGCGCCTGGCCACCAGCGGATGGCGCAGCAACAGGCGGATCGCGAGACGGCTCAGCCGCACGTCCGAGCCGACCTCCTCGACCGCCAGCCCGGCGTCCCGCACGCACCCGGCGTCCCCGCCCGTGGCGACCAAGACGTCGTGCCCCGCGGCCTGCACCGCCCGAGCCAGCGGGACCAGCGGGAAGACATGACCGATGAGCGGTGCCGTCGTAACAAGTACCCGCATCAGCCGACCCTAGCGAACCCGGCGACGCGTCCAGCACCACCACGCCTGAGCTGCGGAAACGGGGCCTTCTGCAGCATCGGACTAATGTGAATCATTCTCGCACTGTTCTTGACATCGATCGAAGTCACGCGGACTCTGTTCACAATTTCCCCCCGCTCGAAACGAAGGTGTCGCCATCCCCACCACCTCGCTTCACCGTCGCGCGCGGCGCCTGGTCGCGCTGGTCCTCGCCGTCTTCGTACCGGTCGCCGCGGTCCTGGTCTCGTCCGGCCAGATGGCCTCCGCCGCCACCAAGATCACATCGGCCACCGACGCCCTCGACGGCGTGTGCGCCACGCTGCAGGTCTACGACGGCTCCAGCTCGCTCGGCTATGTCGTGCGCAGCGGCGGCGGCTACGGCTTCACCAGTTCCGCCACGTCCGCCACGTCGTTCCGGCTCGAGGCCACCCAGCTCTCCCGGTACGAGTTGTTCGACCCCACCGGGGCGCCGGCCTACCAGAGCGTGGTCGGCTTCATCCTGGCCGGCGACGCGTACGGCGACCGGGCCGACTTCACCCTGACCGCGAGCGGCGAGCGGTACCGCTTCACCGCGACCGCCACGGGCCAGATCATGGGCTCCTTCCTCTGGAGCCTGGGCGCGGGCGGCACCTCGAACACGGTGGCGCTGACCGCCGCCTCGGGCTGCTACACCCCGCCGGACATCGACCCGGCCGTCGCCGGCACCGCCGCGGCCGGGGTGGACAGCAGCGGAAAGCTCGTCGGCACCATCGACGCGCACGCGCACATCACCGCCGGCGCGGCCTTCGGCGGCCAGTTGCACTGCGGCGAGGCCTGGGCCTCCGGCGGCGTACGGGTAGCGCTCGCGGGTTGTCTGACGCACGCGAGCTTCAACGTGGGCGCGGTGCTCGAGGGCATCATCGGCGGCACCGACGTGGTGAACTCGGCCGAGGACGGCTGGCCGACCTTCGGCGACTGGCCGCAGCACAATTCGCTGCTGCACGAGCAGTCCTACTACCGGGGCATCGAGCGGTCCTGGCGGGCCGGCGAGCGGGTGCTGAACGCGCTCCTCGTGGCGAACCGGGTGCTCTGCGAGCTGTTCCCGTACCGCGACACGTCGTGCGACGAGATGGACCAGATCCGGGTCCAGGCCAAGTACCTGTACTCGATGCAGGACTACATCGACGCCCAGAACGGCGGCGCCGGCAAGGGCTGGTTCCGCATCGCGACGACACCGGCCCAGGTGCGCAGCATCGCGGCCCAGGGCAAGCTGGCCGTCACGGTCGGCGTGGAGAACTCGGAGATCTTCGGCTGCCGCGAGATCAAGGACGTCGCGCAGTGCACCAAGGCCGACATCGACGCGGGCCTCAACGAACTGCAGGCCCTCGGCGTCTCCGGGCTGTATCCGGTGCACAAGTTCGACAACGCGTTCGGCGGCACCCGGTTCGACGCCGGGGTCACCGGCGCGGCGCTGAACGTGGCCAACCTGTTCTCCACCGGCCACTGGTGGGAGGCGACCAGCTGCACCGGCCCCTCGGACAACGAGCAGCCGCTGGTCAGTGACGACTTCGCCGAGCTGCTCAAGTTCGGCGCGCTCAACCTGCCGGCGGGGGCGGTGCTGCCGGTCTACCCCAGCGGCAAGATCTGCAACATCCGCGGCCTGACCAGCCTGGGCAAGTACCTGATCCAGCAGATGATGGCCCGCGGCATGATCATTCACATCGACCACATGAGCGTGAAGACCGCCACCGCGGTGCTGGACCTGGCCGATGCGGCCGGCTACCCGGGCGTGACCTCGGTGCACACCTGGGCCGACCGGGCGCTGGTGGACCGGGTGCTCGCCCGCGGCGGGTTCGTCGCCTCGTACGCCTACGCCGCGAGCGACGCGGGCAACGGCGAGCCCGACTTCCTCAGCGAATGGCGGGCCAACCTGGCCCTGGCGCACGGCAGCTCGATCACCGGTTACGGCTTCGGCAGCGACGTCAACGGCCTCGCCCCGCAGGCGCCGCCCCGGCTCAACGCCGCGGCCAGCCCGCTGACCTACCCGTTCACCGCGCCCAACGGCACCACGGTGAGCAAGCAGGTCTTCGGCACGCGCACCTTCAACCTCAACACCGACGGCGTCGCCCAGTACGGCCTCTACGCCGACTGGACCACCGACCTGATCCAGCAGGCCGGCGGTGACGGCGCCACGCTGAAGAAGCAGCTGATGAACGGGGCCGAGGCGTACACGGTGATGTGGGAGAAGGCGATCGCCGCGGGCGGCTGACGGCGCTATCTGCCCGGCTCGCGCACGGCGCCGGCGATGGCCGCGGCCACCACCCTGCGGACGGCTTCGGCCGTCGGCGGGGTGCCGGTCCGGTCGGCGAAGAGCAGGTGCCCGGTGCCGATCAGCATGGCCCCGAGCGTGTCCACGTCGGCGTCCGGCGCGATCCGGCCCAGGTCGCGCTCGGCGGCCAGGTAGCCGGCGATCATGATCGCGGCTTCGGTCAGCACCGGCACGCCGGCCGGCCAGGTCTCGCGCAGCCGGGCGCGCAGCTCGTCCCGGAAGGTGATCAGGGCGACGATCGCGACCGCGACCGAGCCGAACAGGGCGATCAGCGCGCCGGTGAGGTTGTCGGCGATGGCGCCGGTCCCGGCGGACTCGCGCAGGGCGGCGGCCTGCGGGTCCATCCGGTCGGCGCGGTCCAGCACGAACTCGGCCAGGAAGGCGTCGAAGTCGGCGAAGTGCTTGTGCAGCACGCCCTTGGCGCAGCCCGCCTCGGTGGTGACCGCCCGGCTGGTCAGCGCGTTCGGCCCATCCCGCAGCAGGATGCGTTCGGCGGCGTCGAACAGCTGCTCGCGTACGTCGCGGAGGGCTACCCCTGTCGGCACCGCGGATCCCCATTTCGCTCGCTGGGCCCTCGCCCGTTGCCGAGTGGGCATGTGCCCATTAGTGTGGGCACATGCCCACTGTACCGGCGGAGAAGCCCACCGAGCCGCATCAACACAGGCAGGTGGCCGAGTCGTTCGGCACGGATGCCGAACGCTACGACCGCACCCGGCCCCGCTACCCGGATGCCCTGGTGGCACGGATCCTCGGTGCGAGCCCCGGGCCCGCCGTGCTCGATGTCGGCTGCGGGACCGGCACGGCCGCCCGGCAGTTCCAGGCGGCCGGCGCCGGGGTGCTCGGGGTCGAGCCCGACGCGCGGATGGCCGAGTTCGCCCGGCGCACCGGGATCGAGGTCGAGGTGTCGCGGTTCGAGGACTGGGAGCCGGCCGGCCGGCGGTTCGACGCGGTCGTCGCCGGGACGGCCTGGCACTGGGTGGACCCGGTCGCGGGCACGGCCAAGGCGGCGCGGGTGCTGCGGCCGGGCGGCCTGCTGGCGCCGTTCTGGCATGTCTTCCAGCCGCCGTCCGAAGTGGGGGAAGCCTTCGCCGCGGCCTATCAGCGGGTGGTGCCCGACTCGCCGTTCGACTTCCGGTCGGTGCGCCCGGCGCTGGAGACCTACCAGGCGATCTTCACCAAGGTCACCGACGGGATCCGCGAGGCGGGCGGGTTCGGCGAAACCCAGCAGTGGCGCTTCGACTGGGAGCACTACTACACCCGCGACGAGTGGCTGGACCTGGTGCCCACCACCGGACCGATGACCCGGCTCACGCCGGACCAGCTGGCGGAGGTGCTGGCCGGCGTCGGCGCGGCCATCGACGCGATCGGCGGCGGCTTCACGATGCCGTACGCCACGGTGGCGGTCACCGCCACCCGGAGCGAGTGACGGCCACCGCCGGCCGGGTCAGCTCGCGTTCGTCGTGTACCAGCCCTTCAGCAGCGCCTGGTCGAGGTTGGGCGCCGCCTCGATCAGCTTCTCCTGCAAGTAGAACTCGGAGATCTTCTGAGAGTTCGCGACGTCGGTGTCGGTCAGGTCGCGGACCGCGAAGGTGATCTCCGGCAGCACCTTGACCGTCTGGGCGGCCGGGATCTTCACCTCCTTCTCCGTCGCGTCCGCGGCGCGCTGGGGCTGCGAAGTGACGATGTCGCAGGCCTCGGCGACCACCTTCACGATCTTCGCGGCCAGCTCCTGGTTCGCCGCCAGCCACTTCTGATCGGCGTCGATCCATTGGATGTACTTCACGCCGAAGTCGCCGATCGTCTCGGTGATCTGGCCGCCCGCCTCGACGCCCCGGGTGGCCCAGGGGTCGAAGATGACGAAGCCGTCCACGTCGCCCTTGCCGAGTAGCGTCGGGAATTCCGGCGGACCGGCGTTGACGAACTTCACCGAGCTCCGGTCGATCCCCTTGCTTTCCAGGTAGCGAACCGTGGACATGGTGATCAAGCCGGGCGCGGTGGCCATCTTCTTGATCTGGTGCGGGTCGGTGATCCCCTTGCGGAGCACCACTTTGAGGTACTTCGACGATTCCTGGAAGACCGCCAGCGCCCGCAGGTCGGGGCTCTTGACCAGCAGCGGGACGATGGTGGCGTCGGAGTTGCCGGCCAGTTGCGCGGCCCCGGCGACCACGGCCTGGGTGGGCGCCGGTCCGCCCTCGGTCTGGGTCAGCTCGACATTGAGCCCGGCCTTGGCGAACATGCCTTCCTGCTTGGCCAGATAGAACGGCGCGAAGGCGGCGTCCACCCCGACCGCGATCCGGACCAGGGGTTGCGCGTCCTTGGTCGCGGTCGCGGGGCGGCTGCATCCGGCCAGCGCCACGGCGGCGATCAACCCGGCGGCGAGCCCGACGGAGAGCCGCCGGAAATCTCTCTGAAACATAACAAATCACCCTTCATTGCGTACGAGAATGTCGCGGTTTTGGGGGTGGAAAGGGTCAGACCTTGACGCCGTAGCGCCGCAGCAGGCGCCCGGCAAGAAGCCGGACGAGACGGTCACAGGTGAAGCCGAGCGCCCCGAGCACGATCACGCCGAGGAAGATCCAGTCCACCCGGCCGTAGTTGCGGGACTGCCAGATCAGCGCGCCGATGCCGGTGTCCGCGGCCACGATCTCGGCGGAGACGATGGTCAGGAAGCTGTTGCCCATCGCCAGCCGCGCGCCCGTCACGATGTGCGGCACGGTGGCCGGCAGCACGATCGCGTGCAACACCTGCCAGCGGTTGGCGCCGAGGCTGACCGCGGCCCGCAGCTTCGACTCCTCGATCGCGAGCACGCCGGCGATCGTGTTGATCGTGACGATGAAGACCGAGGTGTAGAAGATCAGCACGATCTTCGACGTCTCCCCGATGCCGAACCAGACGATGGCCAGCGTGACGAAGGCGATCGGCGGGATGAAGCGGAAGAATTCGATGTACGGGTCGAGCAGCCGGCGGATCGCGGTGACCCGCCCCATCAGGATCCCGACCGGGGCACCGACGACGACGCCGAGCGCCCAGCCGGACAGGATGCGGGTGGTCGAGGCGACGATCGCGGCGCCGAGGGTGCCGTCCCGGGCCAGTTCGACACCCGCGCGCAGGGTCTGCGCCGGCGACGCGGCCAGGGCGGGGCCGTACCACCAGGCGACCAGTTCCCACACCCCGAGGCCGAGCAGCAGGGTCGCGACGGTCAGCGCCGTCGCCCGCAGCCGTTTCGCGACCGCCAGGCCCCGGGGACGGATTCTCGCGCCGGCCCGCCCCGGGACGCCGCCCACCACAGCCGTCATGCCGCCACCTCGTCCACGTCCGCGCCTTGTGCCCGCAGGGCCGCACGGACCTCTTCGCCGATGTCGTCGCGCAGGCGGCGGCGCAGCTCCGCGAAGCCGGCGGTGTTCTCCTGCCGGGGCCGCGGCAGGTCAACCCGGTAGCTGCTCTTGATCCGGGCGTCCGGGCCGGCCGACATCACCACCACCCGGTCGGCGAGCAGGATCGCCTCGTGGATGTCGTGGGTGACGAAGACGACGGTGCTGCGGTGGGTCTGCCAGATCCGGTCCAGTTCGCGCTGCATGACTTCCCTGGTCTGCGCGTCCAGCGCCCCGAACGGCTCGTCCATCAACACCACCCGGGGCTGGTTGGCCAGCACCCGGGCGATCTGGACCCGTTGCCGCATGCCGCCGGACAACTGGTGCGGATAGCGGTCGGCGGTGTGCCGCAGGCCGACCAGGCCGAGATATTCGTCGACGATCTCCCGCTGCCGGGCCCGCGCAAGGCCACGCATCCGCGGGCCGAACGCCACGTTCTGCCGCACCGTCAGCCAGTCGAACAGAGCCTCGCTGCTCTGGAACACGACGCCGCAATCCGGATTGGGGCCGGCCACTTCGTCGCCGCCCAGCCGCAGGCTGCCCCGATTGGGCACGACGAACCCGGCGAGCGCCATGAGCAGGGTGGACTTGCCGCAGCCGCTGGGGCCGACTATGCAGATGAACTCCCCGTCTTCTATTTCGAGATCGATGCCACTGACCGCTTGATAGCTGTCGAAGGCGATACCGACATCACGCAGCACGATGCCCGGCCCTCTGGCCGGCGCGGCGCCATCCGGTGTCATCACGTCGAGGTTGCTCACCATCACCCCTTCCGCTCCCGGCTGCGGCCTGCCACCGCGGACCGTCAGCCCGGAGTTCAGAGAGGTATATCCGCGCGCCCGGCAGCAGGGCAAAGCCCACGGTCCGCTGAACGGACTCCCCGGGCCGGGCGCGGTGCGCTGCTACGACGCCGGGGAGTCCGGCGGAGGGATCTGCGCATCGTCCAGTTCGGGGTTGTCGGCCCAGAGCGCCCGCATCTGGCTCTGCATGAAGCCGATCAGCCGGGCCCGGTACTCGTGGTCGAAGTTCTCCAGCGCCTCGATCTGCTGCTGGTAGGCCTCCCGGTTGGCGTGCAGCTCGCCGATCACCGCGTCGTATCGCCGGCGCGCTTCGTGCGCCATCTCGTCGGCCTTCGCGCGGGCCTCCACGTCCACCCGCTCGGCCTGCGCACGGGCCTCGGAGAGGATCCGCCGGGCGTTGCGCTGGGTCTCGTCGGCCAGTTCCTGGGCCTCGCGGGCCGTCTGCTCCGCCGTCGCCCGGGCCTCGGCGAGGACCTTCTCGGCTTCGTCGCGGATGTTCTCGGCGTGCGCGTCGGCGTCGCGGGCGACCTCCTCGGCGGCGGCCACCGCGTCGGCCCGGATCCGGTCCGCCGTCGCCTGCACGGCCTGCAGGTGCTCGTCGGCCGTCCGCTGGGCCATCGTCAGGACATGCAGCGCGTGATCCGGAAAGTCGGCGGACGCCGGGTCGGCCAGTGCACTGTGGAAGCCGCGTTGCGGCAGCGTGTCGTCGATGCGTCCCCTGACCTGGTTCCGTCGATAGTCAGTCATTGCAGACCTCCAACGCTTTCCGGGGTCGTCGCGAATGCCGGGCCAAGAACCCGCGACCATTCCCAGAGCGCCAAACGGCTTGCCGCCCTGTCTGGATGATGCTCCCTGGTACGTGGCAACATCGGAAAAGGTTGAATGCCCGGCCGACCTAAGCATTCTTTAAAGAATGCGCAGTGCGAATTGCACGATCGTCCTCGACCTCGGGCGATATGTCGTTTGGCGGCCTTGCTCGCAATTGTGCGGCGCGGCTCACTCGACGCCCGGCGCGACCCGCAGGGTCCCGGCGGCGGTGTCGAGGGTGGCCGGCACCCCGATCGGCACCGTCAGCTGCCCGTTGCCGTGCCCGATCCGCAGGCCGCCCAGCACCGGCACGCCGAGATCCGCCAGCCGGTCGCGGACGGCCGCCGGGGCCTCCCACTGACCGGGATTGCCGGCCGCGTCGGTGAACTGGCCGATCGCCACCCCGGCGATCCGGTCCAGCGCACCCACCCGCCGCAACTGAGTCAGCATCCGGTCGTAGCAGTACGGCTCCTCGCCGGTGTCCTCGAACAGCAGGATCGCGCCGGTCAGGTCGGGCAGGTCCGGCGTGCCGATGCTCGACTGCAGCATCGAAAGGTTGCCGCCCAGCAGCGGCCCGGTCGCGGTGCCCGGCACTTCCACCGCCGCGCTCGGCTCCGCCGGATCCCGTACGAAAACCAGCTCTTCGGTCGTCATCACGGCCCGGCGCAGCGACTCGATCGAATCCGGGCCGGTCCGCGAATCCCCCCAGGCGATCATCGGTCCGTAGAAGCTCACCAGCCCGGTCTGCTCCCACATCCGGCCGATCAGCGTGGTCAGGTCGCTGAAGCCGACGAAGACCCGAGGGTCGCGCCGCACCGCCGCCAGGTCGAACCCGTCGATGATGCGCTGCGTGCCGTAGCCGCCGCGGGCGGCGAACACGCCCTTGATCCCCGGATCCCGGAAGGCCGCGTTCAGATCGGCCAGCCGGTCCGCGTCGGTGCCCGCCAGGTAGCCGAACTTGTCGCGGACGTGCTCGCCCACCTCGGCCACCAGGCCGAAGCCGCGCAGGATCGCCACCCCGCGGGAAAGCCGGTGGTCGGGCTGCCCGGACGGGGCGACGATCCGGACCCGGTCGCCGGGGCGCAGCATGGGCGGGCGCACGGCGCGCCGGGCCACGTCCGGAGCGGGGACATTCGCGCGGACAGACAATTCTCATCTCCAGACTCTGGGTAACCGGAATTTCAAAGAAAACGCACAGGTATTGACGGCGGCGGAATTGTCAAGACGGCATTCATCCTGTCACGCTCCCCCAATCCCGCCGGCCCGGAGCCGATGCGGTTGAGCGACCCTAACGCCCGGCGCGCGCGGGGTGGGGGCGGAGCCGGTTGACGACCCCGGCGAAACCTCATAGCGTGCCCGGGGTAAGCGTTTTCCTGTACCGGAGGCGGTGCTGGCCGAGTTGCCGCACGAGATCAGCAGTGGGCTGTGCTCGGTCACGCTCCGGCAGTTGCCCACCGACGGCGTGCTCGACGCCGCCAGCCGGGCCGGCCTCGACTGCATCGAGTGGGGCGGCGACATCCACGTCCCGCCGGGCGACCCGGCGACGGCGGCACGGGTCACGGCACAGAGCCGGGCCCGGGGCGTCCGCATCGCGTCCTACGGGTCCTATTACCTGCGCGCTGGCGCCCAGCAGTTTGGGCCGATCCTCGCCGCGGCGGTCGCGCTGGGGGCGCCCCGGATCCGGATCTGGGCCGGGGATACCGGCTCGGCGCAGGCCACGCGGGACGAACGCCGCGCCGTGGTGACCGCGAGCCGGGCGGCCGCGGCCCAGGCTGCCGACGCCGGCGTGCGGCTGGCGTTCGAGTATCACGGCGGCACCCTGACCGACACGGCCGAGTCGACCGTGCGGCTGCTCGAGGAGGTCGACCATCCAGCGGTCTCGACGTACTGGCAGCCGCCCGTCGGGCTGGATGACGCGGCTGCCCTGGCCGGGCTGCGGGAGGTTCTGCCTTGGGTGTCCGCTGTGCACGTCTTCTCCTGGTGGCCGATGAGCGAGCGGCTGGCGCTGCTTGAGCGGGCGGCGCTCTGGCGGCAGGTGTTCGGGCTGTTGCATGGAACCGGGCGCAGCTTCGACGCGCTGCTGGAATTCGTCCCCGGTGATAGCGCCGATCAGTTGGCCGAAGACGCGCGCACGCTCGCTCAGCTCGTCGGCGAGGCCGGGCATTGACGGACGCGCCGGATGACTGGGCGCTTTCTCCCCACACGGGGTGGACCCGGCGGCACTGGGCGGAGCGAGCCGACCGGATGCTGCTCGCCGTGCGGCCGTACGCGTCGAGTGATCACGCCCGGATCGACCTGCCCGGACCGCCGAGCGCGCACGGCCGCGACAGCGATGCCCTGGAGGCGTACGCCCGCTCGTTCCTGCTCGCGGCGATCCGGCTGCGCGGTGAGGCTGGGTGCGACCCGCTCGGTCTGGCCGACTGGTACGCCGACGGCCTGCGCGCCGGCACCGATCCGGGCTCGCCGACCGCCTGGCCCCGCCCGGACGAGGTGGGCCAGGCCAAGGTGGAGGCGTGCTCGATCGCACTGGGCCTGCACTTGACCCGGCCGTGGCTGTGGGACCGGCTCGCCGACGCCGACCGGGACCGGATCGCGGCCTGGCTCGGCACCGTCGTGGGGCAGCACTACCCGCCGATCAACTGGGTCTGGTTCCAGATCGTCGTGGAGACGTTCCTGCGCTCGGTCGGTGCCCCCTGGTCGCGGGCCGACATCGACGAGGGCGTGGCCGTGCACGAGTCGCTGTACCGCGGCGCGGGCTGGTATTCCGACGGCACCGAACGCGCTTACGACCACTATGTCGGCTGGGCCCTGCACGTCTTTCCGCTGCTCTGGGCCGACATGGCCGGTGACCTGTGCTCGGACGCGCTGCGCGGGGCCTGGCGGGAGCGGTTGTCGGTGTTCCTGGACGACGCCGCCCGGCTCGTCGGCGGCGACGGCTCGCCGCTGCTGCAGGGCCGCAGCCTGACCTACCGGTTCGCCGCGGCGGCGCCGTTCTGGGTCGGCGCGCTGACCGGCGCGACGCGGCTCCCGCCGGGCCTGCTCCGGCGCGCCTGCAGCGGGATGCTGCGGCACTTCGGGCGGCACGGGGCGCCCGACGAGCGGGGCCTGCTCACCCAGGGCTGGCACCGGGAGTGGCCGGCGATCGCCCAGGCGTACACCGGGCCGGGCTCACCGTACTGGGCGGCGAAGGGGATGCTCGGGCTGGCGCTGCCGGCCGGGCATCCGGTCTGGACCGCGGTCGAGCAGCCGCTGCCGGTCGAGCGCGGGGACTTCGTGCGGGCGCTGGCCGTGCCCGGGTGGCTAGCGAGCGGCACGCGCGCCGACGGGCTGGTCCGCGTGCTCAACCACGGGACCGACCACTCGACGCCGGGCGACCAGCGCGCCGACGCCCCGCTGTACGCCCGACTCGGCTACTCCACCGGCACGCTGCCACCGTTGTCGGCCGCCGCCGCGAGCTACCCGCTGGACAACGCGGTCACGATCGTCGACGGGTCCGGCCGGGCCGCCCACCGCAACGGTTTCCGGCTCCTCGACTGCCGGGCGGCGGGCGGCGTGCTCACCGGCGTGTCCCGGGCCGAGCTGCACTGGGTGGACACCGGCGCCGTCGCGGAACCCGACCACGGCTCCGGCCGGACCGGCCCGGTACGCCCCGGCCCGAGCGTCACGATCGCCTCGGTGGCGCGCGGCCCGGTCGAGGTGCGGCTCGCGCGGCTCGACACGACCGACGGCCTGGCGGACGACATGGTGCTGGAGATCAGCGGCTGGCCGGTAACCGGCGCCACGCCACCGGCCGTCACCACCGGCGATCCGCACGGTTGCACCGTGTCTGGTGACAGCTTGACCAGCGCGGTCACCGGCTCGCCGGCGTTCACCGCGACCGTGCGCCGGCTGACCGGCGCGTCACCGCTCGGCGAGCACGTCGCCATTCCCTTGCTGCGCACGGCCGGCCCGCCCGAGGCCGGCGTCGTGCACATCTGCGTCGTACGCCTGGGTGGTGCTGGGTTGGAAGATCCCGCCCCGACGGTCACCGTGGCCACCGGCGATGTCGTGTCGGTGACCTGGCCGGACGGCCGCTCGACGGTGCTCACCCTGCCGGCGCCGAGCGGCACAAAGTTCTGAATAGAGTCCCGCCCACTCATTCCGCAGGTTGAGACACCCGAAAGCGCCCTCTGCGTCGGTTCACGCTGGGCGGAAGGCGCGGCCGGGCGTGCGGCCAGAAACGGAATCCGCTCCGGGCGCGGGCGGCCGGCGAGCCGCTGCCCCACCATCGCCAGAATCACCCGCCTACTCGAACCGGTGCCTGGCGGGGTCGCCTGCGGTTCTCGTGGAGGGGCGGTCCGAGGGCTCGGCAAGCATTGGGGTCCGCAGCGCCACCGTCACTATCGCCGACACCACCTCACCAACCCGAAATAACCGGAATATCGGGTGGCGGGTGGGCTTGAGTGTCCTTTATTGACGGAACTTCAGGAAAGTGGGCGTTTGGCACGCCCTCGAAGGCTCATCTTTCTCGTAAGCCACCGGGCCGGGGTGGGGCAGACCGAGGCAGGGGTGGGACAGACCAAGGCGGACAGGGGGCGGGCGCGGCGGGGCCAACCAAGGCGGGCGGACCGAGGCAGGGGCCAGGGGCAGGGGCGGGGCAGGCCAGGGCCGGGGCGGGCGAGTCGCCGTAGGGGTTGACTAGCGGGGCGGGCGGGTCATCGACGATTCGCGGATTACCAGTTCGGGGACGACCAGGATGCGCTGCAGTGGGCGGCGCGACCCCTCCGTCAGCCGGGACATCATCAGCTCCACGGCAGCCCGACCGACGTGCTTCTTCCGGGGCCGCACCGCCGTCAGCGCCGGCTCGGCCAGATGCGCCACCTCGTCGTCGAAGGACACCAGCGCCAGGTCGCCCGGGATCGAGAGGCCCCGCTCGGAGCAGTACTGCGCGATCGACATGGCGTCGCTGTCGCTGTGCACGATCAGCGCCGTGATTCCGGAACGGCGGGAGTCGCGCAGCACGGTCCCCGGCTGCGCCATCATCCTGACCTGGAGCAACATCCGCCTTGTTGTCTAGCTGGCCCGTGTCTACTGTGCGGTGATGCTTTCGCTGACGGTGACCTTCGATGCGCACGACCCGGCTCGCCTGGCGCGGTTCTGGGCCGGTCTGCTCGGCCGGGAGGTAATCGGTGGGGCGCTCCTGCCTGGCGACGACACCCAGCCCGGCCTCCGGTTCGTCCCGAGCGCCACGGAAAAGGTAGGGCCGAACCCCATCCATCTGCACCTGACCAGCACCAGCCTCGCGGACCAGCAGCACCTGGTGGCGACGGCGCTAGAGCTCGGCGCCGGCCACCTCGACGTCGGGCAGCGCCCCGAGGAGGGGCACATCGTGCTGGCCGACCCCGGTGGCAACGAGTTCTGCGTGATCGAGCCTGGGAATTCCTTCCTCGCCGGGTGCGGCCTGCTCGGCGAGCTAGCCTGCGACGGGACCCGGGAGGTCGGCCTCTTCTGGGCTGAGGCGCTGGGCTGGCCGCTGGTGTGGGACCAGGACCAGGAGACCGCGATCCAGTCACCGCACGGCGGCACCAAGGTCGCGTGGGGCGGCCCGCCCGTGGCCCCGAAGGAGCTGCGGAACCGGCAGCGCTTCGACCTCACCCCGGCCGGCGGCGACCAGCAGGCGGAGGTCGACCGGCTGGTCTCCCTCGGCGCCACCCAACTCGAGGCCGGCAAAGACGGTGCCGTCCTGCTCGCTGACCCCGACGGCAACGAGTTCAGCGTAAACGCGAACTGAATGCCTCAGCCCGGTCAGCGCAGCATGGCTCGGATTTCCTTGGCGAGCTGCACGGATGACTCGATCTCCACCTTTCGGATCGAGACGCTTTCCACGTTGAATCCGAAGGGCATTCCGATGTTGCGGCAGAAGTCGATCAGCTCCCGGGCGCTGGCGAGGCACTGCCGGTAGGAGTCGGTCAGCGGATCCGGCGAGCGCTGCAGCGAATTCTCCAGCCATCGCGGCACGTCGACGCCCAGCCACTGCAGGAAGGACAACGTCTTCAGCGAGCCGCAAACCGACAGCGTGAAGATGACCGGACGCGGCCGCAGGCCTTGCTCGACACACGCGTAGAAGTAGTCCGATAGCAGGCTTTTGGTGGCGTCGACGTTGTAGATGACCTGGGTGATGAAGAACGAGCAGCCGCGGGCTTGCTTGGTCAGCATGCGCAGGTGCTCGTCGCCGCGTTTGGCGTACCGCTCGGTGATCGCGACGCCGCCGAGCGGCAGGCCGGGCCGCAGCCGGGCGTGCAGCGCGTGCGCCTGGTCCATTCGGGTGTGCACCGGCTTGTCGGCGGACGACGATCCGACGAACACGGTCAGCACCCGGTCGGCGTCGACGGTGGTCAGCCATCCGGACAGGTCGGCCTCCGGATACTTGCCGACACACCGGTAGATCACCACGGGGCCTCGCCACGCGGACAGGTGCTCGGCGTGGAACACCGCCGGGTCCATGGTGGGCAGATACGGAAACGGCCGCTGCTGCGGGTTGCGGTCGCTTTCGTCGTCGATGTCGTAGAGCACCAGGCCGTCCAGGTCCAGACCGTCGAGCCGGGCGAGCGTGACGCCCGCGATCCGGGCCGCCTCAGCCTCCGTGACACTCCGGCGTGGCGGTGTCAGCCCCAACAGCAGAGGCTCACCACTGCCCCGGGCTAG
>Ga0307515_10010454_pt1 | contig 17780 bp, 5 predicted proteins | sample 17_EM_MG_FD_194513 | JGI IMG/M metagenome (GOLD analysis project Ga0307515, IMG submission 194513) | Populus trichocarpa ectomycorrhiza microbial communities from riparian zone in the Pacific Northwest, United States - 17_EM | ecosystem: Host-associated > Plants > Roots > Unclassified | place... | reverse complement strand
TAAAATCTCTTATTTATAATTTTGTTTAAGGATTTTATTTCCTTTAAATCTCCCCAACTAGACTAATTAACTGCTTTAGTGATTACAAATTAACAATTTGTACTTTCTTTTCTTCTCTTTTTTTTTAAAAAAAAAGAATGTTCGAATTTAAACTTTAGACATGAGCACAAATTAAGTTAAAACCTCGTCGGCTAGAGATGGTTTTATGTTACCTAACAAAGGTAGAAAATAGACAGGACGACGGAAGTGGTCAAACCTACAGTAATTAAAACACAAATTAAGTATAAAGTTAAAAGGCGTGAGAAAAAAAGTTTCCACGCACTTCTTAGCAATTTAAATTGTGACCATAGTTTTTTTTTCATCTCTTTTTTTCTATGGTTATTTTTTTAATTTAATTCTTATATGATGTATTTATAGGATTAAGTATAAAGTTAAAAGTCATGTAAAAAAACGTTTCAACGCACCTATTAGCACTTTGAATTGCGACCATAGTTTTTTTCATCTCTTTTCTTCTTTGGTTATTTTTTTTTAATTTAGTCCTTATATGATGTGTTTATAGAAATTTAGAGTTGATAATTTATTTTAATTTATCTTTTACATAATTATTGCGATATCAAAAAAATATTTCAACATCAGAGTACTATCAGAAAAATATTTCAGTATAGCGGTATGAATTTGTCTTTTACATAATTATTGCGATATCAAAAAAATATTTCAACATCAGAGTAGTATCAGAAAAATATTTCAGTATTGCGGTATGATCTATTTTTAAAAAAGTTTAATTAAATAAAAAATGATTTTAAAAAAACTAGGTTATTAAACTTTGCGGAGTCAATGACCCGGTTTACAAGTTTGGCAAGGTAACCCCGTTGCCCAGGTTAGCGGGTTTAACAATAGTTTTTCTTTTTATTAATTCAACTCAATTATGTGATCGTTTATTTTTCTCTTTATCATATAGTTAAAAAAATAGTTTTGAAAAAAAAACATGTTATTAAGTTTTAGAACGTCCATTGGCCTGTTGACGGGTTTAGCGAAATTTTCTCTTTTTAAAAAAAAATATTTTTCTTGATTTCATCTCTCGATATTGGGTTTGTTGAGAATTGAGTTTCATAATTTGTTTCATTTTACTTTCTATGAGGTTATCATGTCTTAAAAAAAGGTCTAAGTATTGATTTGACGCTTGATTTTGCAATTGTTTATTTTTGTTATCATATAGTTAAATACAAAATAGTTTAGAAAAAAAAACAAGTTATTAATCCTAATGGAGTCCATTACCTGGTTTACAGGTTTAACTTGTTGGCTCGAGTTACATGATTCACGGGTTTAACAGGTTTACCCATCAAACCTGATATGTTTGCTTTTTAGTTTTTGGTCCTTTAATTTTTCTAATTGCTTTTTTTTTTTTTTCATTCTTCTCCAATATTGGATTGGCTGAGAAATAGAAATCATGGTTTATTTATTTTTACTTTCTATAGAGTTATCACGATCTCAAATAAATATTTTTTTAGGGATGGTACTCGATTTTGTAAGCATCTAATTTTATTATAAAATTAAATAAAAAGAATTTACATAAAAAAAAGTAATCAAACCCATTGAAATACATGACCCAAGTCACAAGGTAACCGAGGTCGATCCAATTTGACATCGTCTCAATATTAAGAAAAAGCATCGTCTTAAAGATTTTTAAAAGTCATGTCATGTTTTTACCGGTCATTCAAGTTTTCTTTAGACCTATTAAATTAAATAATTCACTTTGAATTAACTTCCACACAGTTTAACTCAAAACTCAAGTTAGGTAAAGAACCGAGTTAGCAAGTTTAAAAATCAAATTATTTAATTAAATTTAATAATATTATCAAAAAATTATTTATATTCTTAATATTTTTAATTAGACCCGTAATACAGCGCCAGCAAATATACTAGTCAAATTTATAAACCATGTGTGTTTCGTGCCTTATGGTTTGCACGAATTAACTGTGCTGTTATGTGCTCAACAACCTAGTAAAATTGACAATACAAATCAGGGTACTCTGATTGTGTTTTTAGAGTCCTAGACCGACCGCCGGTGGTTTAGTTGGTACTTCTAGAACCTTAATAGCACCAAAGGGGAAAATGCCAAAGCAAAAGAGATAGGCTTACCAACAATCCACGGGACCGTAATTGGTTTATAAATTGGCATATATATAAAAATCATAAACCACGTGTTTGTATGGAATCTTATTACATGCATGGTCCACAAAGCATGCCGGAACTCTCTCCCAATTCATTAACTATAGACACGTAAGCTAGTAGTTTATGTTTCCTTGTGCAACGTGTGAGATTCAAGCTAGCTTGTATGCATGGGACTGGCTGATGATACTATGATCTGTGCATAATTGATTAATGCGCATATAATAATAATAATAATAATAATAATAATAATCTGGCCATCTTCTGTATTAAACTATCCAAATCCCTACCGGTACAAGCTAGTGTGGTTTTTCAGATTTTGCAAAACACCTATGGTGGCCAGGAGACAAGAGAGAGCTTATACTATCCCATATATATTGGCCATAGGCAAACCTCTCGGGCGCAGTAGTAGCTTAAACCTTATTTATCAGTATAGTCAAAGGATTTAATTTCAGAACCACATCAATCTCGCTTACTGGGGAGAGACGAAAAGAACATGTGACATGTTTGGGAGGTAGGTAGGTAAGCGAATCTAGGATTAAAATTATGGGAAATTGTGAAGAGAAGAGATCGAACAGTTTAGGTTAGTTAGGGTTTGGTGGTGAGGAAGGGTCACCGGAGAGAAAGAGAGGGTGTCATGTGCCCATGCAGTACTGAGGTATATGTGATCCCTGCAAATATTAATGGGAATTCATGGGATTTTAGCCATCCAAACAAATTTGACCCTTCCTTTTCTTTAAACAAATTAAATTTCCAGTTGTCTACAGGTACCCAATGCCTTTTGCTATATATCTAAGCTTCCTTTAATATATATATATATAACTCCTTCAAGTAGAAATGTTTGGTTGATTCATATTCATTTATAGACATTTATTATGCAAGTTAATTGGTGCGTGTGGTACATGTGGTCGGGTGTTTTCTGTGCCTTTGCAAACCTAATTAGGTGAACGAGCAAGATTAAAGCTTACGTACAAGCATGAGGCACCCTTTTGCTTTGCCTGTCAATCTGACTCTGCATGCGCCCATGTTTAGCAGTTGATGGATGAAAGAGTTTTCTGTCTGCCATAATCCATTTCTATATATATATATATATTCTTGCTTGGTCCTTTGTATAGTATTTTTTGCCTCCTCTTTGCTTGTCAAAGCCCATATGGGAAGCATAAAGAAATTAGAGTGAGGAAAATTGAAGAACAGGGGAATTGGGGTAGGAAACATCTGAATTGTAAAAGATTTAGAAGAACTCCTTTAATTAGGTTGTATCTTACAAGTCTTGCCCCCTCATTGGAAAATTAACTAATCATTTTAAAAAAAAACTATGGTTGAAGTTAAAAACAACAATAAATTGATTGTTTTAATTATAATTAAAATATTAAAACACAAACAGTTATAATTAGTAACTTCCCTTCTCATTACCATAATTTATTTGATTATTATGTAACTGGGGAGCATTATCCCCATTTAAACATGCATTAATCCTAAATAGGAATAAATGAGTTTATTTACAGCCTCATAATGACAATTACAGCAACATTTTTATCCAAAAATAAATTAAAAAGGAATTCATAGTAAGAAAATGGATATATACCTGCCCACAGACAAGGATATCTTGATTAATTAGTCACCCTTTGACCTTGGATATAGACATATAGCCTGTTTTAGGTAGCTTTTATGTTTGTATAAAACCAAACCATTTTTTTATTTGTGGGATCCATCTATAACTGATGTCCATCCTCGGAAGCATTTTCTACCGACTTTTTTTACTTGGGTTCAATCAATCATTATGCCATTTAATTTTTTTTCACCTTTTGTTACTTTTAACGTACCAAAATTACCTTCTTTTCTTGTTCTTGTCCCAGAGAGAGATATGAGATTTATAAATATATTTGAGGTTATTATAAGGGAATAATATAAATTATATTTTAAAAATTTATTTAATAGTTTAAATGTTTGGGTTGAGATGATTTTTTAATATAATATCAGAATTTTAATGACTAAGCGGCCACGAGTTTAAATCTCATTCCTATTTATTTGATAAAAAAAATTAAACACGAGATAATGTTAGTCTGTAAGTCTCAAGCCTAAAAGATTATCATTTGAAAGGGTGTGTTAAAGAATAATATAAATCATATCTTAGAACCTCATCTAATAGGTTAATCATTTTGATTGAATTGATTTTTTAATACCAATTTAAACCTTATTTTTATCAAAATATTTTAAAAATACTTTTTGATTATCAATAACTTCAATCATAATTTAAAAAAAAACGCATATATTTATCAAGCTAACCACTAATAAACTTGAATTTTCTAAACTTATTTTTCTCTAATAAACTTGAATTTTAAGTCAACTAGGCCATTATTCCACGCGAGCCCATCTACCTGTATATAGCGTAGAAGGAAGCAATTTACGTGACCCATGTGGCTGGGGTTCTTTTCTTGATTAATAAATAATGGAGTAATTTACATTTAACCTTTGAAGATTGATCAAAGGGTGGGTAGAAAAGTGATGTTAGAGATTTTAACTGCCCCTGTCTCTTGTCATCAATTCGTGGGGTCTGATTTTTGGCCCCTTTCTTGTTTGTCCATGCACATTTTTCTCCATTTTACTACTATTTAAAACTTAATTTCGGTGATATATATATTAGACGGTGATGAGAAAGTAGAAGCAACTATCATCTAGAAGATCAAAAAAAGAAAAAAGAAAAAAAAAAGGGTTAGAACACGTTACCCACAGAACCCTAGTGTGTTTAGTTTTAGGAGTGACACCATCAATGCCGACTCCTTCATAGAATAAGCCTGTAATCACATGATAGGAAGAAAGCACCTCTCTGTAAAGTGCCCATTTATCTATCAAAAACTAGTAGAGCTCAGGTGGCATCTACAGAGTTCACGTCGTGTTGAGCCTCTCTTGTCTTGTGCCACTCGTAAGCGCAACTCAGCAACAAATGACAGGTAATTGAATCTTGGATTAAAATATAATGACGACAAGATTCAAAGATGACATGATTAAAACTTGAGATTTTATGGGTTTAAATATCAAGAAAGTAATATCGAGTAGATTGGGTTTATGTAAAGAATATGTTTTTAAACTTTTGAAAAAAAGAACTTAATCTTTATTTATATTGATCAAAGATTGAATTATAAATATATATTAATAAGGGTGAGAAGAATTTAGATATAAAGCAGGAGTGATCTTACTTCAATTGTGTAATGCGCATGGAGCCTTTTATTGGAAAAAAAAATTAAAAAAAAATATTAGGTCCCTGCTGGGACCTGGATTTTGTTCTAATTTTATTATTATATATGAGTTATAATCTTGGTTTCAGCTGTAAAAGGTCTTCTTGACTTGAGATAATTGATTAAGTTAATATTTTATTCTACTAATCATTTATATTTTTGTAACTTTTTAATTGGATTCAATTTAATTAGAGGTTTTAATGAAATTTTTAGAATCATTTTATGTGTCAAAAGTTGAATTCTAAATGAAATTCAATATCTAAAAATCAATCCTATTTACTACACTAAAAGAGAATAAATTAATGTTAAAATTGCATTTTTTTAAATACTTATCTACTCGCGTTTTTGTGAGAGATATTTGAAGGAATAAGATGGAAATAACGAGGATAATATAAAAAACAAAAAATCATAGAAATTAACTACACAGAGGGTTAAGCACTAGCAGCTGCAAAGACGCAGGCCATGGCATCCAGAAAATGAAAGGTAGAGGCTGATAGGCTTAGTGACGTTAGAAACTACAGCTACCTTTGTCTTTGTTCATCAATGCATGGATCTGGCTACTTTTGGTTTTTCCCTTAGGGTTTCTGCCGTGTAAAATGATTGATAAGAAAAGACAGGGAAATTAATCGGAGTTGGATTTGCATCTAGAAGAGCTGCACGCAAGAACCCATGTTACACCTACCTAACTCTGTTGACCTGTTGCATCTCTCTCTGGATTGTGACACCTCTCCATGTCACTGTCGAGCTTCCATGGCATCTATAATTCACCTAATTGTCACATGCTGAGGAAAGAAAAGCCTTCTAGTTAGCCCCAGCTAAGAATTTTGATGCTGGCAATTGGCAGCCGCATTGTATACCAGAGAAATCAAACCCCCACTTGGAGATGATCATCATGGCAACCTGAGAAAAATGGGAGAGGAGAGCCAATAACACAACTGGTTGCCATCATCGTTGTATTTAATATTCTTAACACACTTGGTTTTTAAAGCTAGATCAGTACTATAATCAAACGCATAAAACTGTTGGGAAAATGTTCTTCTTGATTAATTAAATGGTGCAGTCTATAGGGTCAAACACATGGCCATTAATAAAACCAGTGGCGAGGCCAGGAGTTTTCTTCAGGGGACAAATGGAAAAACAAAGTGTATCGTCCATTTTATTGAAAACACTGAAAGTAACACATTACCGTAGACTTATTGTTCGAAGTTTTTCTTTCTTTAATTTTATTTTGGTCTTTTAACTCTCTCTTTTTAGAAGATTGCGCTGTTTTTAGCCAAAATTAAAGAATAATTGAATTAAATTTGTTTACTAAAAAGAAAAATTAAAGGTGGAGAATCAAAGTAAAAAAATGCATCATAAATAGGTAATATTTTCAAAGTTCTTACAAAAAATTTTCTTTAACTTTTTTGTTTTAGTTTTTTTTTTAAATTCATTGTATTTCTCCCAATCATTATCTGAATGCCTGTTTAATTAATAAACAATCGATTATTATAAAAAAAATTTCACTCTATTCCTCAAATTAACTTTACATGTTATACCTATTTGATCCCTCAATATTTTTGCAATTCATGATACAAAATTTTATTTTTCTTATTGTTTTAGTCCATGATTTGAGAAAAGTGAAAGGAGGATTATCGGATTCTGACGATAGAGAGAGAATATTAGCTTTGACATCGATTTCAATCACCAAAATGATTGATTTTCGTGTCAAAGAGTTTTTTATATTGTTAGGGTAGTTACACTTAGATGTGTTTTTTATTTTGAAATGCCTAAAACTTGATATCTGAGCTCATGAAGTTTTTTTTTTCAAGTTGATTTTGGATTTTTATATAGTTTTTTTTAAGATCATTTATAGGTTTGTTAAAGTATTTAGATTCTTTTCTGGGAGTTTTGGATTAAAAATAGGTTGAGAATGATTTTTTGGATAAAAAACACGGACTTAGATTTTTCAGCCCCAAAGTGGTTGAAATTTAGGAAAAACCAGATAACATGTCGTTAAGAATTTTTTTTTTTCAAAGAATATCGAGTGGATGACATGTCGTCAATTTCAATTGAATTGTTTTTAAAATCAGGCCCACCAGTGGGTTGCTCTTCAAGGCCCACACGTTGGCTCTTTATAAATGGGTCATACCTAGTAACATTTGACCTCATTTTTTTTAATTATGATTTTATTTTATGTTTTTTCTAAAAATATTTTAAATTTATATTTAAATTAATATCACTTCTCTATGATTTTTTTTGTTTTTGTATTTACTCTTTTTTAAATAGTGGTTGGTTTTTTAATTATTTTGTATGTATTTAATTTTTGGCAAGGTTATTCTAATTCATCTATAATTTTTTTATGTTTTATATATTAAAATTTATTTTTAAAAATTAAAAATATTTGTTTTTTTAATAGTATTTCTAAATAAGTGCAATTTTACGAGATATTTTTTCTCTTTTGATTTTATTAAATCAATTTTATTTGTGTGTCTATTTCTACTATCATTTGATTAAATAAAAAATTGATTTTAATTAACACAATCATTGAACACAATCGGGTAAATAGCCCGTGTTGCGATATCAAATATTTTTATTTACGTTCTCCTCTCAACTTTTCCATATACATATTTAGTTATCATTAATGATTTTTTTTCATTTATTGACACAGGCGATTCTCAATTTTTTAATTAGATATGTGTATAAATGTTTCAATTTACATTTAATATTTTTTATATAAAAAAACATGTTGAAAAAAAACCTACATGTTTAAGTTTTTGTTAGAAAAAAAATATTCATACCATAACTGAGCTTGAAATAGTTAGTATCCACTAGATTTAATGTACAAAAGAGCATAATATAAAAGAAAATATGTGGAGCTCCTTAAGAATTTGAAACTAAAATGAGCAAAGAATTAGAATTAAAGTAGTACACAGGGTATGATTATATATTTGTAGAAATAATAGGCAAGTTTCATAATTATACCTTTTCTCCATGTTTTAGCTGAACTAATAATGATCAAATTAATTAATAAATGCAACTCAAGAGAAAGGAGACAAAAATGGTGATGTGGGATTTTCATTGATAGAAATACTAAAATTAAAGCTATGGGCTAGGTTTTTTTGAACCCAAAATAGTGACCATGGGCTTTTATTTTAACAGAACATAATTAGCCTGGATTGTTTATAATATGTTTGGGCTTGATGGGTGGGCTTGGCCCTCTACTGCCAGCGAGGTCCAACTTCAGCAGGCTCTTGGGCACCCAGTTCGGGCCGGGTCTTCCTTGAATGTTAATGTCCACGACAGCCGAGAAGGAAATGGGAAGCCCATCCCATATTTTTGTAGGATTTTTTCCCCCTTCAAGAGAATACTTTTCTAAGAATTTGAATGTCTTGTGCGGGAAAACTACGAATTTTTGAGGTGGGTGGAAGGATGTGCTTGAAAATGTGGTATATTTTTTTAAATTTTAGATTTTTTTTTAAATAAATTTTTTTTATATATTTTTAGATTGTTTTGATGTGTTGATGTCAAAAATAACTTTTTTTAAAAAATAAATTTTATTTTAATGTATTTTTAAGTAAAACACACTTTAAATCGTCACCGCTATCACAATCTCAAATACATCCGAAATGTGGTTGCGGTTGTTTTTCAAAATGCTTTTTGCTTGAAAATATATTAAAATAATATATTTTTTTAATTATAATTAAAAATGAAGTATATACACAAATTAAGATATTCAATATTCAATGTGGTACGTAATTGTATTTTGTAAGAAGAGTAATAATTAAAACTTAATTGAAACAAATTAATTTGCATGTATAAATCTTCATTTTCCTATTAATACTTTTACTTTTTTTTTAAAAAAAAAACCCAACTTTTTGCTTGATATCATTTATTTCTTAAAAATCAAAAGCAATAACAACACTATCAAAAACGTTTTAGACAATTTAAAATAAATATAAAAATATATCTTTCTAAATTCTAAATTAAAATCTTAAAATATAAAAACTCAACCAGAAATAAGTTAAAGAACGTATTTATACTACTCGGTCTAAATTTCATTGAAAAAGAAAAAAAGAAAATAAATAGTTATAAAGTTAATATAAAATCTAACTAATATTAGTATTGTTAAACAAAATAAAAAAAAACTAATAAAAATATTTATTTTTTAAAAGAAACTAATGCAACTGATGCTAGGAACAAGAGATTAAATTTATCCTTCCCTTTCTATTGATGACCCGTCGACTACAACAAGCAACCCACTCCCCCGGCAGCTTATGTTCCTCCTCCTCAAACCTTTGTAAACGTTAGCGTCAAATTCCGGCAAAAATCTCCTTCGTGGGCCACTCAACACAATCTTTTTGTTGCACTCCGATCCGGCAACGGCCAGGAGAAGAGATTTCCGGTTAAGAACACCAGAGAGGAAGATATTGCCTATCATTTTGCCTATGCTTAATCCCGGACAAGAGATAGAATCTTCCAATAACATGCTGCAATCTTATTAAAAACAGATAATAACGTGGTGCGATCTGCTACACAGGTGGGATGTTTCCGGATAGTTGTTTTTTTAATTTATTAACATAATAAAATAATATTTTTTATTTTTAAAAATTATTTAAAACAAAAAACTCAATTTTTTTTTAAAAAACAACATTTAAAACACAATCGGATCAGAGTCGGAATAGACTCCTGGCCTCCCAGTTTTTTAAATGTTTTATTGTTGAAAAATCTCTGTCACTGTGAGTATTCCTAGAAAGAAAGAGAGAGAGAGAAAGCTCCTCTGTTTTGTCTGCCAAAAACCCAAAGGACAATCCCCCTTCCCTAAATCCGTGAAACCAGGTCGTAGAACAGGACAATATGCTTTTAAGTAGATACCCAAGACAAGACAAAACAAAATAAACCTCCCACTGACAGAACCCTAAGCCAAACCCTAAAATCCCTCTTCTTAGGGCAAAACCCCATTTAACAATACAGCATCCTTCGCCTTCCCGCCTCCCCTGACTATCCCACACAAGAATATATGCAGACAGAGGCAGATAGACGGACAGGAACAGACATGATATTTACTCAAAGGAGAAGGAAGTGAGCTCAAATGCTTGTTAGGAGGGATGCAGAAGTTACTACAAAGAAACCCCTCAAGCCCCCTCCTCTGTACTTCTGTTTCTACTAATTATTTTCTCTTTAAAAACAAAAACTATTCCTATATTTCTCTTTCGATGCCAGCTGCTACTTATTTTTACAGTAATAGCTCCTCTTTAGCTGCCTCTTTAGCTAAAAAACTCACTCTCGCACCCGCACTGCCCTCCCGCTTCTATTCAACGACTGCCTGCAGTGCTTCCCGTTGCGCTGTTGGGCTTATAACAAATACCCCAACCAGGTCATGGGTGGTGGCACGGCCGGCGTGGTATTGCACAGTGGCGGGTGGGCAGGAAGGGTCTGTTGTGACTGCTGCGGCTTTGGCGGCTGGTGAAGGTGTGCGGAGTAGTGGGGATGGAGATGAGGAAGGAAAAGGTGAAAAGATTGAAAAGGGTGCGGAGGAAAAGGCCGCGAGGTTGAGTAGGAGGCAGAAGGGGACGGGTGGTGATATGGAGGGGAATGCTGATTTGTTGATAATTCCTGGTGTAGGGCCGAAGAATTTGAGGAAATTGGTGGAGAAAGGGTTTACAGGAATGGCTGAGCTTAAGCAGTTTTATAAGGATAAGGTAATGGTCATTGTTTTCGTTATTTTTAAATTTTGGTGTTATTTTTCTGTAGGTTTTTTTTCCTGATTTGGAGTTTGTTTGCTGTGTATGAAGTATTGGTTTGATGGGTTTTAGGTTTAGATTTAGGAGAGTTGAAATGGGGTTTTGGTTTTGTTTATGCGAACCAGCTCCTTTTGGTGCTGATGATTTTGCTAAATGCCAGTAGTTTTAGAATTTTGTAACTATAGGAATGCAAGATTCATTATAATCATGTCCTAATTGGACGCAATGATTGTCATTGGTACCAAGTTCTTACAGACATGGAGTTGAGCAAACATCTTAAGAGATTAAATTTCACTTCGTGTTTTGATGAGAACAGAGGAATCACTTCTATAGATGTAATTGTTTGGTCCAGTTAGCTTTATACTGTTGTAAAACTGCAATTCAATATTTGTTAAAGGTGATCTCTTATGCCGGTCTAAATTGGGCTTACTGATTGCATGTGATTTCCAGACTTCTATGGTCGCGGATTCAAATAAATAGTTCAATAGAGCAAGTATAATTCGATGTTTAATGGTGAATGGAGGAAATTTCATTCAAAGGTTGGACATAGTCCATCTCTCTCTCTCTGACTGTATACTAAGTTACCAACAGGAATTCTGGGTTACTTGTTGCAGTTTCTTGGAAAATCCAGCGAGACAATGGTTGAGTATTTACAGAGTTCTGTGGGAATTATTCACAAAAATCATGCTGAGAGCATAACAACTTTCATCAAAGAGAGCGTGGATGAAGAGTTAAAGGATTTGAATTCTGATGCAAGGCCCAAACCTAAGAAGCGACTCACGTTTTGTGTTGAGGGAAATATCAGTGTTGGAAAGACAACATTTCTTAAGAGAATAGTTAGTGATACAATTGAGCTACGAGATCTTGTTGAGGTGGTGCCTGAACCCATTGATAAGTGGCAGGATGTTGGGCCTGACCACTTTAATATACTTGATGCTTTCTATGCTGACCCATCAAGGTATGCCTATACCTTCCAGAATTATGTCTTTGTGACAAGGGTTATGCAGGAAAGAGAATCATCTGGTGGGCTGAAGCCACTCAGGTTGATGGAAAGAAGTGTCTTCAGCGACAGAATGGTAAGCATCCTTTGAATCATGGTTTTAAAGTTGACAAATAGTTATATTAGTTAATGTAATTCATTTTTACCAGAAGGGCCAAAGCATACTGATTGGCTGTTCTCTTACATCCCTAATGATTGGATTAAAGGACTTTGGATTTTTGTTCAAGTTTGATTATGATCAAACATGGATTCAAAACCTTGCAGTTCTTTCTCATTTGGTTGATCCCATGCGAGAGGAACAAAAACCTGATTTAAGCGTTCAAGGCTGATAAATTTTAATCTCACTCTTACTTGATAAAGGTCTTCGTACGAGCTGTGCATGAAGCAAAGTGGATGAATGAGATGGAGATCAGCATTTATGACTCCTGGTTTGATCCAGTTGTCTCAGTTTTGCCTGGGCTTATTCCTGATGCTTTCATCTACCTTAGAGCAAGTCCTGATACTTGCCACAAGAGAATGATGCATAGGAAAAGAACTGAGGAAGGTGGAGTCAGCCTAGATTATCTTCGTGACTTGCATGACAAGCATGAGAGCTGGCTTTTCCCATTTGAAAGTGGTAATCATGGGGTACTTTCTGTGAGTAAGCTACCTTTAAATTTGGATAATGCCCTACATCCTGATATAAGAGACAGGGTGTTCTATTTGGAAGGTGATCATATGCACTCAAGTATTCAAAAGGTATCAAACGCGTACCCTTTTCTATGAAATTCACATGATTGAAAAGAAAAACTGGCTTACTTCGCTTTTGTTCTGAGCAGGTCCCTGCTTTGATTCTTGACTGTGAAGCCAACATTGACTTCAGCAGGGATGTTGAAGCCAAGGAGAAGTAAGATAGCCATCATTTTACTTAAATCTCTCATCTTAAGAGCAGAAATATAATTTTATTTTGTTTTAAAATGGTCACCCTTGCCGTAATACATACGATGTTTTAGATAGAGAATAAGAATTTATTAATAGGAACAATGTTGAATTAAAAGGAGGAGAATAGGCATCCTCTCTAATGTAGAAAATGCCAGAAAAACCTTTTAAAATGGCATCCACCAATGTAGAAACAATAATGAAACAACTTAGAAGGGCAATGGATAAAATAATATATCTTACCCCGCAAAATTGCATTGAAAAGAGAGTTAGCTCCAATTAACGAACTCCAGATAACTTCAAGTTGTGGCTTGCTACCACTAAGCTTTAAGTTACAGTCCTTCTCTGTAAGAATACAGCAAACACAAGTCTTCCCATGTACTTTCAGTTTCTTGGCCAATCTTTTGAAGCTGGCTGTATCATTATATCTCCCTAATTGGTGGCTGCACTAGCATAAATCCAATTTATTTGTTATTTGGTGTTAAATTGCTGTGTGCGAACAGTCATATTACCAAATTTAGTATGTTTAAGTTTTTATTTTTAATTTTAATTGAGGAGTCTGATACAGAGGGCCTGTCTGTGTGCTGCGCAGGAGCAGGAATTTTAAGTTTATTGTACAACCATGTCTCTCATATGTCAAGTCTTAAAAAAAAAAAAATGGTACAAACATGCTGACTGACATTGCACTCAATGTTGCACTCTACAGCTAGCGAATGAAAAAAAAACACAAACACACACACTATGACTCTCTTGTGCTTGTACGAAAACAAAAGCGAAGACATGTTGAATTCATGAGTGGAATATTGATGAGAAGTTTATCATTGTAGTTATTGTTATAATTAGAATTATATTGCTGCCTCCTGGTCTGTAGCCCCATTTGAAAAGTGTAGTAGGCATGTACCACCAACTTGAATGAGTTCTGCAATCAGTGAGGAAAATCAAAATGCTCTTGTTTCCTGGCATGGAAGGTTTATTAAATTATTAGTGGTTATGCTGAAAATTCTTATACACGCTTGATTCTTAAAGCCCCATATGCTGTTGGACTAATTTGGTTAATGATGTTCTTTGTGAAGCTATGCGCGCCAAGTTGCAGAGTTTTTCAAACATGTGAAGAAAATGAAGGAAGTTCCATCTACAAAGGGTGACGGTGGTGTTAACCAGCGAAAGGTCGTACTACCTCATGAAGGTGGATTGCTTTTACCAAACGGAGCACACTTCCCCGAGTCTGCTCTCAAATCCTTAGATTTTACTCGGGCAATGTCATTCATGTCTGGCCAGTGATTGTCTGTCTGGCCCTGGTTTTCTTGACCCCAGGATCACGTAAAGAGGTACCTGCGTGTTTGTCTGACATGTCTCTGGATGATGTGACTAGTTTCTTTGTGGATGTAAAAATGGTTTTAACACTTAGGATTTAGAGATGTAGAGATGGTTGTATGATTGTTGAATGCTTTGGTAATCCAATGTTTGGTTGCTTTAGGCTTGAAGCTTTATTCTTTACGAAATATAAGGTATGCTTGGTTATTCTTCTAGGATAGAAGAAGTATAGATGGTAGAGATAAAAATATATTTAGTTGAAGAAAAAAATATATTAATTTTAAAGGGAATTTATTTTTAAAACATGAGGTACAAATAAGATATATTTCTGGAGAGATTATTTATTATTTCTAAAATATCATTGTAATTTTTTTTTAATTCTTAAATTATTTAATTAAATATATAATAATAAAAATGATTATTATCATAGTTTTAAAATTCAATTTAAAGATGATCTTAGGAAAAAGCTTAGGTTAAAGGTCGAGGCTTGAGTCATGGGTCGGGTTGACTCGAGTTCATGTAAAAATAAAAATGATTATTATTATATTTTTAAAATATAATTCGGGAGTCGATATGAGAAAACTTGAGTCACGAGTGAGGTTGAGAAGTGATTATTATTATTGTTTTAAAAACCAACTTGGAGGTTAACTTAGGGCAAGTCTCGAGTCGCATATCAGGAGGGTCGATTCGGGTTGACCCAGCTTAACATAAGAATAAAATTAATTATTATCATTGTTTTAAAGCTTAATTAGAGAGTCAATTTGATATAAGGTTCAGGTCGTAGGTCAAGAAGGTTGACCTGTTTTTTTTTTTTAAATAATCAAAGCAGCCTTGTTTTGACTATTTTTTTATAAAAAAATTCAACATGTTTTTGATTCATGTTTTATCCTGGTTAACTTGAGTTTTTAACCAGGTTAGGTTAAGTCAATTCTTCTTTTATTTTTTTAAACTCGGACTAATTCAATCCTCAAGTTGGCTAGGTTTCTGGATCAACCTACCAAAATAGTACTGATTTTATAACTAGAGTTATTATAATATTATTAATTTTAACACTTGCTGAAGTATTATTTTTTAAAATATGTAATTTTAATAATAATACTTATTAAAGATAAAATAAACTTTTTTATTTTTTATTTTATCTTATTCATCATAATCTAATAAAATATAAAGATAATCACAGTAACTCGTACATTATTATTTAATATAATTATATCTCTATTTTTATTGTATTATTTCTTTTGTTTTTATTGTTTTTGTCTTTTTTTTAGAACAGTAACCTAATGCTTTATAAAAAATAAAGATTAAAAAAAACACGAGATACAGTATATCATTGATGAGAAAATCAAATACATGTAAATTGCAAAGCACAGTACGATGTCCAATCTACCATTGCAACATCTCTATTACAGAACAATACATCTCAATTACGAAAGAATAGAATACATCTCGATTTCAACTTTCTGAATCTAGCAACGACGGATTAACCCTTTAGCACACCACCTACACCCGCCACTTTTTAACACACTCGCCACCTCAGAAGCCAAATGAACCGCCAATCCTATTCCTATGTAGCCGAGCAAACACAGCAACTTCCTCCCAGAATAGTTGACATGAGCATGAAACTCCCTGTCAATATCTTTGCCATCCATTAACGAACAAGGGAAAAAAAAGGTTGAAGAAGGGAACATAACTAAACACTTAAAGCACTTGAAATCCAGATCAGAACCAAGAAAGGATAGATATGAAAAGACCCTAAGCTCCGAGTGAGTGGAGGGATAAGAAGGGCGGGGAGGGGGGAGCCACTCCCATAAAGATAGACGGACCTCGGAAAAGTAGGACTAAAGCCTCAAATGAAGAGAACCAAGATGCAAGGATCGGAAGACTAGAGCCTCCGCCCTCCGATGAACTCCACAAGAGGGAGAGAGAAGGGGAATATAGAGAGTTGCATAACTTCCTAGCTAGCTCGTCACAGACAATTCAGGCTCTTCAGGAGCTTGCCATTTGCAAAAGGAACGTGACATTTTTATTTATTTATTTATTGCGTCAAAGATAGAGCCTGCATGCATCTCACAATATGTATGTCTTCATCGATCTATCCATCTATATTTTAATCTGGAGCTTTTTTAATATGAAAAATCATATTGCTTCTCCTTCCCTTTGTCATTCTTTAGTCTGCTCAGCAATCTATGAACATGCGAATAACAGACATATATATCATCATATTAAACCTATTCAAACATGCTGGTAAGCCTAAGTGGCTGACAGATTTGGTCTTTGGGAAAATTAATCTAAAACAGACAGGATGCCGTGATCCTCGGTTTCCCTGAAGACAATCAGAGCATAGATTTTTCAATTTCATGTGACCAGTCGCGCGTTCAAGATGCCAAAGTGTTTACACAAGCATATTTATTTTGGATAATAATCGAGACATATTTAGTTCTAACGAAGCCAGCCTCTCTCTTCAAATTGAATTTTGTGTCATCCTATTTCTTGCATGAACATTAATTTATTCATTTATAATAAAAAAAGAAATATTTAATTAATTAAATTAGTAAATGCAAACCTAAAATTAGTAAATATTTATTTTGAATTTACTAATTTAATTAATTAAATATTTCTTTTCTTATTAGTAATTTCGTTTATTATCCAGACAAACAAGAATGGCAGGAAAATGTGGTTAGAGTAATAATTATATTCATAGCGATTAGGCGTAAATTGATAAAGACCATGCCTTCACGTACGAAAAGGAACACTTTGGTACCTCTAATTTTAGGTTCATTTGATCACTTTCCTGTATTTTTAATATTTCTTAGTTGAGGTCCGTGCAAACCATCCCAAACATCCACATTAAACTAAAAAAAAAAATATTTTTCATAACAATCCTATTTTTTTGTAAGTTTCAATGTAACCAATGGTATTTCAATAATAGTCATGATATCAATATCATACTTTTCAGACCTGGCCCGGTTTAATATTTGGATTTTAAGTTTTGACTGGGTCACTGGGTTGGTCGGGTTAATTTTTTTTATAAATCAAAACGATATTGTTTTAGTAAAAAGAAACAAAAATCAACGGATTACAACTGGATTTTTAACCGAATCTTGTCGGATCAACCGAGCCACACTAGGTTTTTCTTACCTTTTTTTTCTATAATCTGGTCTAATTTTAACCTCGAGTAGCTGGATTCCAGACCGTATTTCAAAACCATGATCAATTCCTCCGTACAAGCTTCAGCAAGTCAACTCCCACGTCCCATCCTTTTTTAAAAAATAAAAAATAAAATAAAAAGTTAACAAAAACAATGGGGTCCACATAATGCTGCAGAAGCTGCAAATTCTATATATATAGACAGACACACCTCTTACTATTTATTTTAATAATTACTGTCTTGCTTTTAGTTATTTTTTCTTTAACCTTTAC
>Ga0307515_10010453_pt1 | contig 17781 bp, 3 predicted proteins | sample 17_EM_MG_FD_194513 | JGI IMG/M metagenome (GOLD analysis project Ga0307515, IMG submission 194513) | Populus trichocarpa ectomycorrhiza microbial communities from riparian zone in the Pacific Northwest, United States - 17_EM | ecosystem: Host-associated > Plants > Roots > Unclassified | place... | reverse complement strand
AATAAGCTAAGTTATTATAGTAATAAGTAGGAGCAACCTATAAAGAAACAGAGAAGGGACTAAGTTACGTACTAAAGAGATACTATAAGTATGGTAAGAAACTATAGTCACTAAAAAGTAAGAAGCTATTAGAGTATATAGTATAGGACTATAAGATAGAATTAGAACCAGGAATAAGTCTAAGGTTCTTTTTAATCTATAAGCTTACTAAAGAAGAAGGTAGAGCATTAAAAGAGTTTATCTAGGAAAACCTACGAAAAGGATACATTAGACTATCGCAGTTATTAGCGGGTTATCTAGTACTATTTATACTAAAGAAAAATAGCAAACTAAGGCTGTATATTAACTATAGATAGTTAAACAGCATTACTAGGAAGGATAGGTATCCTTTACCCTTAATTAGCGAAATTTAAGACAGGATAGGTAATGTGTAAATCTTTATAAAGATAGATCTAAGATAGGCGTACCATTAGATTAGGATTAAGAAAGGCAATAAATAGAAGGCAGCCTTTAGGTTAAAGGAAGGACTATATAAACTATTAGTTATATAATTTAGGCTTATAAACGCACTAGCAACGTTTTAGAAGCGTATTAATAATATATTAGGAGAATACTTAAATGAATTTATTATAGTATACCTTAACAACATTATTATCTACTTAATAACTAAGGAAGAATACGGGGAATATATTAAATAGGTCTTAAAGAGACTACAGGAAGAATAGATGCTAGTAGTAATTAAGAAATATAAGTTCTTTATTAGGAAGACCGATTTTGTTAAATTTATTATTAAACTAGGCTAACTTAGTATAGATCTAAAGAAGATTAAGGCTATAGTGAATTAGTAAAAACTGTCACGGGATACCCCCGTAACACCTTATACACGTCCACCTGTTTCCACCGACTCAGTAACTAGAGACTGACCACGAGACGGCAATTTGCGGCAATCTGACGGCAATCTGCCATATTCTGCCATATTCCGCCAAGTTCTACTAAATCCTGCCAAGTTCTGCCAGGACCACTACCTGAATCCTATTCTGCTCTGTGCACGTATTGATTAAGCAACCAAGCTAACGATATATACCCTTTCTTCCCGTTTCCCTGCCTTCTCTCCTTACGCAACGTCTTGACTTTATTACACAGTTTATATATATAGCTTAATAATATCTACTTCGTTATATATTATTACCACTTATACTTACTCCGTGACACTATGTTGCGTTAACTACTTACACTACTACCCGAAATGGAAAACGCACCTAAAGCCCCCGTGACGGCCGCCGATATTATATCTATCCTCCGAGAACAAATGGCAAGTATGCAGAAGTCCTTCGTAGAGGCCCTTGAACAATAATGAGTTACCCTAACTTAATAATAAGCCGAATAAGAAGTACGGCATTAGAAAACAATGGAAGCCCTCTAAGAAGAAGTCCGTACCCTTAAGATGCCTACGCTAGAACCCTAAGACCGAACACCATCTCCGGAGTTAAATACGCGAAACGCGAGTCCTAAACCTATAGTAGCTATTTATCCCGAACTAACTACTACATTATAATAATCCGAGCGGTTACCTGACCCCCCGGTATTTACTAGTAAATAATAAGAGCTCTAATTATTCCTAAGCTAGCTAAAAAATAAGCTAACTGGTAACGCCGACCGTTACCTAACCGAAGCCAACCGACTCTATTACGCCCTAAGTTAACTAGGAGGAGAGGCAGCTAACCTTGTTAAACCTCTTCAGCCAACCTCAGTATAAAGCCTAGTTGTACTTCTTAAAGCCTTATACGGTAACCTAAACCGCTAAGCTACTGCCCAGAGAAAGATAAACCACATAGCTTAAGGAACGAAAAGTTTCCTAGTATACTTCTCCGAATTTAACCGTTACGCAAGGGAAATAGGCTGGAACGACTCCGCACTAATTAACAGCCTCGTTAAATCTTTAAGCCCTAAACTGAAAACCTCCCTAATAGGCGTAGACCTACTGGGAGCCCTTAACGCCTGCGTAAATGTCGTTAACAAATGGTATAATGATATACTACGCCTAATACTAAAACACGCCCCTCGATACAATACGATAGCCCCGCGAATGTCTACTAAGTCGTCTTAGCCTAAGCACCCTAACGCCATGGATATTGACACTGGAACCCTAGAGTACGCCCTACTAGGGTCCCCTAAATAAGAAAGACGCATTAAGCTAGGCCTCTGCTTTAAATGCGGAAGGAAGGATTATATCTTAAAATACTACCTTGTCCCCCTACCTACGCACCGAAACGATTTACGAACGGCCAACACTAACAGCCGTTTACCGCATTAATCTTCCGGTTACCGTCCTCGATCTTTATCTGGTTCTAGCCCCACGTCTAGTAAGTACTATTTATGAGGACGAAGCTCCAACCGACGCTCTATAAGAACCCCGCCCCGATTGCCTCTAAAAGGAAGGTCCTGGAGCTAAGTCGCTCTCTAGGACGGCTCTGCCTTAGGATCTCGTTAAACGCATTTGACGTCACGAACTCCGACTCTTAGGACTATAGCATAACTATTAACTGCCGTCTTTAGTAGAATAGTTAATAGGCTAACGCTCAAATCTTAATTGATATAGGAGCTAGCGGCATAGGATTTATTAATAAGATCTTTGCGTAAGATAATGGTTTTACCCTGACCCCCCTCGACCGGCATATTGATATATTTGGATTTGACGGCAAACGCACCGTCTTAGGCCGTATTACCTACGTGGCAGCCCTAAGACTTCGATACCTAAACCACAAAGAACTGATTAAGCTTTTTATTACCACCTTAGGTCACCCGGTAATCCTTAGACAACCTTAGATAAAGCTATATAAGGTAACTATTAACTAGGATAACCTTAAGCTTCTATTTACCGCCTCCTGTTGTAAGCAGAAGTGCCTTATAACTTGCTGCCCTGACCCCAAACTAAAACCTAGGAAATCCACTAAGATCCACTAGCCTAAGATTTCCACCGATATCCACCCCACGCCTAAGGAATTTACCAGATTCCACTAACCTAAGAATTCCACCAAATTCCACCAATATAAGATTTCCACCGATATCCACTAAAGATCTGGAAATCCCACTAAACCCCATAAACTAACCCTGACTACTGCACTACCCCGAACTAAGCAGAAGCTTAAGCTTAGTATATAGGAGTACCAGAAGAACTGGTACCCTATAATAAAAAGAATACTTAAAGAACCCGAACCTAAATCTGACACTGACTTTATACCTAATACTAAACCTAAACCTAAATAAGAAACTATGTAAGAGACTATAGACGATCTGAGAGAGCTCGACACCCTGGATATCTGTATAATTAGAGCTACTCCGCTAGCTTAGCTTGCTAAGAAGCCTAAATATACGATTTTCGCTGTCACGATGGCTGATATTAAGAAAGCCTTAGCACTAAAGAAGTACACTGACCCTATTATAAAGGTACTAGCAGAGTACCATTACCGCTTAGATGTATTCTTATGAAAGGAAGCTAATAAGCTACCAGAATACCGACTATACGACTATAAGATTATACTTAAAGAAGGAAAGTAGCCTAGATTTAGACCCCTATACGGAATGTCCTAAAACAAACTCTAAGTGCTATGAAAGTATCTAGACGAGAACCTAAGTAAAGGATTTATTAGAGTAAGCTCTTTACCTATAGCCGTACCAGTAATCTTCGTTAAGAAACCTAGCGGTAGTCTGCGCTTCTGCGTAGATTACTAAGCCCTTAACGCCGTTACTATTAAGAACTAATATCTAATCCCGTTAATATAAGAGACACTAAACTGACTAAGTAAGGCTCGCTACTATACGAAGCTTAATATTATCTCTATATTTAACCGCCTCCGTATAGCAAAGGGAGATAAATAGCTTACTGTATTTCGTACTCGGTATGGATTATTTAAATACTTAGTGACGCTATTCGGCCTCGTAAATGCTCCGAGCTCGTTTCAATATTATGTAAACAACACCCTGCGCCCCTACCTGGACATCTTCTATACTGCTTATATCGACGACATCTTAATATATAGTAATAACCTAACCAAATATCGGAAATATATTAACCTTATCCTATAAGCCCTGTACGGAGCTAGTCTACAATTAGATATAGATAAATGCGAGTTTTATAAGACGGAAGTCCTATACCTTGGGCTTCTTATTTCTACAGACGGCATATAAATGGACCCGAAGAAAATTGAAGCAATTATAAACTAGCAAGAACCCGAGAACGTTAAGGACGTAAGAGCCTTTATAGGATTTGCCAATTTCTACCAACGGTTTATTAACAACTTCTCCGCCCTAGTTTTACCCCTTATAGCTCTAACCCAAAAGGACAAAGCCTTTATCTTTAATAAGGAATATAAGAAGGCCTTTACTTATCTAAAGGTTATATTTACTACCGCGCCTATACTCTAACACTTTAACCCAAACCAAATAAGTGTTGTAGAAGTTAACTTATCTAACTATGTTACTAGAGGCATCCTGTCTTAATATAATGAAGAGGGAGTATTACACCCTGTGGTATACTACTTAAAACGACTAAGCCTAGCTGAATATAACTATAAGATCTATAATAAGGAACTACTGGCTATTATTAGATGCTTTAAGCAATGGCGACTTAAACTAGAAGGCGCTAGATTCCTAATTAAGGTCCTTAGCGATTATAAGAACCTGCAGTACTTTACAACTACAAAACAGCTAAGCCACTATTAGGCCCGCTGGTCAGAATACCTATCTCGTTTCCAATTCTTAATTACGTACCGCCTAGGCGTTTAAGGCTAGAAGCCTAATGCCCTAACCCGACGCTTGTAAGACGCGCCAGCACTAAAAGAGGCACGTTCTTACCGAAATTAGACCCTACTTCGCCCCAAACTATTTAACCCTCCTGCTAAAGATCTCACGGTATAAGTCCTCGAAATAACTAATTAATTAATTGAATAGATTATAACCGATAAATACCTAAATAACGAGTTTATCTAAGAGACGCTTAAGCTAATTTAAGATAGCGTTAGACGCTCTAAGAAGATCTCTTTAAGTGAATGTGAAGCTTATAGAAACCGCTTATATTACCAGAACCGTCTAGTTATCCCTAATTACGATAAACTTAAGCTTAAGCTCCTTAAATACGTATACGACCTACCGGTAGCCAGCTACCTAGGCTAAGGAAAAACCCTAGAGCTACTCTAATGGGAGTACTACTGGCTAAATATGTATAATATGACACGAAGGTACGTCTCTAGCTGTTACGTCTGCTAATGAGCTAAAGCTTTACACGAGACATATAACGGCCTTTTAAAACTACTACCTGTTCCAGACCGAAGATGGAAGGACGTCTTAATTGACTTTGTTGTTAACCTCCCTATAAGTAAGGGCTGCATGAATATTATAGTAGTCGTAGACCGACTATCTAAGATGAGATACTTAATCGCCTGCCCCGATATATTAACACCTGCCGTTACCTGACTGTTCCTAGACTATGTATAGAAACTCCACGGACTCCCCAAAACGATTATCTCCGATAAAGGTAGCTAGTTTATCTCTATATTTTGGAAAAAACTAACTACCTAACTCCGCATTAAAGCACTGTTGTTTATAGCATACTACCTAGAAACGGATGGTTAAACGGAACGTGTAAACGCTATAATGGAATAGTATATTTAGATATACACGTTATACTTATAAGATGACTGGATTAACTGGCTTATATTTACCGAGTTTACCGCAAATAATTCCGTTTCGGAAACTATAAAGGTCTCCCCGTTCCTGGCTAACTACGGCTAATATCTACAAATAGGTTTTAAACCCTTTAGTAATGTTCCTCGCCCTACTTATTACGCCTTATAAGTTACGGAAGCAAATGAATTCGTAGAGAAGATGGAGGAACTATAATAGTTCCTTGCTGACGAAATAATATGGGCTTAATCTGTCTATAAAGCCGCAGCGAATAAGAAACGAACCCCAGCACCGGCCTACTAAATTGGTAACTTTGTCTAGCTAGATATAAGAAATCTAAATATAAAACGACCTGCTAAGAAGCTTAATTGGAAGAACGCTGGCCCTTATAAGGTTGAGAAGGTTGTCTCCTCCTACGCCTACTGACTAAAGCTCCCAAATACGGTTAAAATCCACCCCGTATTCCACACGTTAGTCCTCCGCCTCGCTGCTCCCGCATTAGACGCCCTGCCTGGATAAATATAAGACCCTCCGCAGAAGACTTTTATAAACTCCATCCAGAACTACCACAGCCCTATCTCGCAGAAGCTCGAGTTTAAAGGGGGGGTACTGTCACGGGACACCCCCGTGATACCTTATACACGTCTACCTGTTTCCACCGACTTAGTAACTAGAGACTGACCACGAGACGGCAATTTGCGGCAATCTGACGGCAATCTGCCATATTCTGCTATATTCCGCCAAGTTCCACCAAATCCTACCAAGTTCTGCTAGGACCACCACCTAAATCCTATTCTACTCCGTGCACGTGTTGACTAAGCAACTAAGCTAACGATATATACCCTTTCTTCCCGTTTCCCTGCCTTCTCTCCTTACGCAACGTCTTGACCTTATCACACAGTTCATGTACATAGCTTAATAATATCTACTTCGTTATATATTATCACCACTTATGCTTACTTCGTGACAAAAACTAGAGAACGTCATATAGTTAAGATTATTTTTAGGGTTTTGCAATTACTATAGAAGGTTTATAGCGTAGTAGTTAAAGGACACTAAGCCGTTTACGCGATTAATAAAGAAAGAAGAACTATAGGTATAAGGAGAGGAATAGCGGGAACTCTTTAAGAAAGTTAAAAAGTTGTTTACCTAGGAGCTAGTTTTTAAAATCTATTAACTAGGACTAGAGACGGTTATAAAGATAGATATATTAGACTATATATTAGGGGTATACTTTATATAGAAATATTAAAATAGATAGCACCTAGTAGTATACTATAATTAAAAGATAATACTACCGGAGTTAAACTATAATATCTACAATAAGGAGTTATTAGGTATAGTTATAGTATTAAAGAAATAGAGAGTATTTTTATAAGGTATAGAGAAACTATTTATAGTTAAGACGGATTATAAAAACCTAATAGGATTCCTAATAATAAAGGAACTTAACTAAAGATAGGTTAGATAGGCGGAAATGCTTATAGAATACTATTTTAAGATTTAGTATACTAAGGGTACAGACAATATAAGAGTAGATGCTTTAAGTTGTAAGGCTAAACTATAAAACGATAAAAAGCTATTAGGGGCTATACTACGAAAAGACACAGACGGATTAATTAAGTATAATTATCTAAAGATTATAGTAACTTAAGAGGAGTTAGATAAGGTTTATAAAACACTAAAAAGCTTTTAGGTATAAAGAATTCTAGAAGTATAACTAGAAGATCTATAGGCAGATATATACGAGAATTAAGAAGTAACGTATATCCTAAAGAGTATAGTAGAGTAATTTATGGAAGATTTCTATAAAGGAATAACTTAAGGACATAATAGAGCCATAGGCTTAGTATTAAGACTCTAGGAGGAGTATATTATTAATAAAATCTAGGGACTAGCGTAAAAGGTTGTAAAGGAATATCTAAATTGCTAGAGAAATAAACTAATAAGGTATAAGCCGTATAGAAGGCTATAACCTATTAAAATACTAGAAAGACTATAGGAGGTTATATTATAGGACTATATTATTAAGTTACTAAAGTTAAGAGACCCTATTACCGGACAAGATTATAACGCGATCTTAGTAATAGTAGATAAGCTTATAAAGTAGGGATACTTTATAGCATATACAGAAGAGATATTAGTAGAAGATGTCGCTAGAATCTATATTAAGGAAGTATTTATAAGACATAAAGCACTAAGCAAAATTATATTAGATAGAGATTTAAAATTCGTAGTAGTATTCTAAAAGGTATTCTTGGCGGAATAAGGAGTTAAAGTAGTAACTTCTACCGTATATTATCTATAGATAGATAGTTAAACAGAAAGACTAAATTAAACACTAGAATAGTATTTAAGGTATTATATTAATTATATATAAAACAATTAGGTATTATTATTACTAGTTATATAGTTTATATATAATGCGACATCTTAAAAAGGAATAGGTATATTACTATTTAAGGCGAATTACGGGTATAAGCTAAGAATATTATTATTACTATAATAAGCGAAAAAAAAACAAATAGTATAGCTAAAGAAAGAATAAAGACGTTAATAAATCTTTATATAGACCTTATAAAATTAGTAAAGAAAGTATAAGAGAGAATAAAAAGGTATTATAATGCTAAGAGATCTAAGGGACCAGATCTTAAGGAGGGAGATAAAGTATAGCTACTATATAAAAATTTTAAGAGTTAACGACTAAGTAAGAAGTTAGACTACGTTAGACTAGGACCTTTTAAAATTAAGTAAAGGATTTTACCGGTTACGTTTAAGTTAAACTTACTAGCTAAAATAAAAATCTACCCTATATAGCACATTATAATGCTAGAGCCAGTATATAGGAATATTAAGCTACCAGTTTATAAAGCAGACACATATAGAGGATAAGAGGAAGACAAATAGTAAGTTTTAAAGATCGTTAATTATAAGGACATTAATAATAAAACATAGTATAAGGTTAAGTAGATAGGCTATACTAAGACTACCTAAGAGCCACTAGAAAATTTAAAGAATGCTATAGAAAAGGTATAGGAGTATTAGAAGAAATTAGGTTAGGCAGCATTAATAAAGAAGAATCGCTAAAAAATAAGTTACTTAAGGGGGACCTAAAAAGAGCAGTTACTAAACTACTTAGATCTATTTCCTTCTCTATTAGAGGAGAATCCGTTCTTTTATTACCTAGTTCCTATAGACCTTATTTTATAAGTTTCCACTTCTTAAAATAAACCTTCTTACGTACCTTCTTAAGACGGATTAACTAAGTGGACGCCGTAAGATAAGACTTAAGGGCCCGTTGCTAAGCATTAGTAGCCTCCTATTTAGCGTCCTAAGAACGGCGCAATTTAGTAAGAGTAATAGATAGTTTATTATCTAGCCGCGTAGTAGTAGATTAAATATAAAACCCTAAGATAAATTAATTAGGGAACCAGACGACTATTAAGAGTAATAGGTTGCGTATATTTAGTATTAGAGATAGAGCGAACGTTATAGGACGAACGAATATTCGCTTTAGTGCACTTTAAATAAGAGGACGGTTGTTATAAAGAAGGGTTCGCTAACGTAATATAAACTAACCCCTTTTTCGAATAGCGAGAATATAGAGACGGTATAATCTTACTAAGAGACAATATCGCAGTAATAGTGCGAACACGACGAGCAGTTAAGGAAGAAGAAATTGCTTTAGGTATAATAAGCAATAATATTAACTAAATTAATTAGACGGATATTACACCTCTAGTAAATAACTTAGAGATATTAGGGATCTTTAAGGATAAAGATAAAGAGGAGGAAGATAGTGTTACGGACGCTTTAAGTATAATATTATAACTACTTAGGGAAGAGTCGAAAGAAGCTAATTAGTTAATTTAGGCACGGTCTAGGATAGAGCTAATAGAGCTATATAACGAGGAATAGTAACTAAGGTTATATAGGGTGATCTATATAATTTATAGGATCTATATAATCCGTAATAGAGTAGATAGAGTACACGTATATTATATACAAAAAGGATTTTATAGGAGTATAGTTGTATATTTAAGGACCCTTAGTCCCTACCTAGATAGTTCCTTCCTTATAGTAATTCTTAGAATATAATTAGAGTTAATCTATTAGGCAACCACTTTACTAGTTATTATTACGTTGTTAACTTTTATACTTGCATTACCTATATACCTAGCCCAATAACGAGCCTACCGTAGTTCCTGCTATAAGGTTTCGTTACAATAGTCTCTACCTAAATAGTTCTCTTCTTTATAGTAAATCTTAGAATATAATTAGAGTTAATCTATTAGGTAACTACTTCACTAGTTATATTTACGTTGTTAACTATTCCATACCTATATACCCAGCCTATTAACAAGTCCACCGTAGTATTTCCTATAAGGCTTTATTATAATTACGCGGTTTCTTATTAACTCTATTTAATCCTTAGGGCGTAGTTTTTTCCTTATGCGCTTTAATCGTAGTATACTAGGGGCCACTACTGCCACATAAACCGTATCTTCTGTATTACTCTTATAACTATCGTTTTTAAAGGCCTTAGTTGTCTTAGCGCGTTCCTAACGTAATTAACGCGTTAAGCTTCCTTCCACCTCTGCCGTTTCCATCTTCCCTTTCTTAACTTAGGTACTACGTGCTAGGGGGTGTTATTTAAAGATAAGGTTCCCTTTTTTAAGTAGTAGATAAAGACCGCTGCTTTTATTTAGCTATCTAGAGATAACTATAGAGAAGTGATTGTAGAGCTAACGCCTAATTATATAGCCGTTAAATAAGTATAGGTGATAAATAAGCGGTATAATAAGAAAGTTACCAATTATTAACGCGTAAGTTTGTATGAGAATTATATAATATACGGAACGTTAATCTCCCAACGTAAATTTTAACCTAAGTTTATAAGTAATAAGCTAATTAATTTTAGAGCTTTATTATATAGACTTTAATTAATATATATAGAGATAAGGTTTTCTAGGGGGAGACCCCCTAGGACCCCCTATATAGAGCTTTTGCTTAATTTAAAAGTAGTAGTAAGATTAAGACGCCTTAGTTGCTGCTAGGTAAGGATTTACTATCGTTAGGAAAACGGGAGAGTAGTTAGGGCTAGCCAGGGGCTAGCCCGGGGCTGGCCCGGGGTCATTTCAGCTGGATCCGCTGATCTGCTTATGTATACTTCTTTACGCTAGCCCAGGGCCACTTTAGCAACCTTGTATCTTAAAATTATAATATTTCCTATAACTGTAATAGTTGCAATATTTCCTACGACTGCAATATTTATAATATTTCCCGCGACTGCAATGGTCGCAATATTTCCTACGACTGCAATAGTCGCAATATTTCCCACGACTGCAATATTTATAATATTTCCCGCGACTGCAATGGTCGCAATATTTCCTACGACTGCAATAGTTGCAATATTTCCCACGACTGCAAATATTTATAATATTTCCCACGACTGCAATATTTATAATCTATGCACACGCTCGCAGAGATATATTCCAAATAATGTATTTGTATTGTATTGGGGGGTGTAGGCCCGAGGAGAGGGTAATCTCGCCCAGCCTGCTGTATTGCATAGTAGGTTCCCTACTGCTCAAGCAGTGGTAGATAATTACACGCTCATTGCCCCAACCACGAGTACCGTTAGAATCTAACAGTATGAGGCTTGCCCCCCTTAGGCCTACCGCAAGCCTAAAAGGCTGCAAAACTATCTATAGGGGTGGAGGGTGGGAAAGCGAAAAGCCGAAAGGCTGATTGTGATAGATATTGATGTTGCTGTTCAGAGGAGGCGTGGCTTCGCTTTGAATAGACATCTTTATATTTCCCGCGACTGCAATGGTCGCAATATTTCCTATGACTGCAATAGTTGCAATATTTCCCACGACTGCAATATTTATAATATTTCCCGCGACTATAATAGTCGCAATATTTCCTACGACTGTAATAGTCGCAATATTTCCTACAACTGTAATAGTTGCAATATTTCCCACGACTACAATAGTTGCAATATTTCCCACAACTGTAATAAGTGTAATATTTCCTATAACTGCAATAGTTGCAATATTTATGATGTTTCCTATAATTGCACTAGTCGTAATATTTCCTATAGCTATAATAGTCGCAATATTTCTTATAACTGTAATAGTTATAATATTTCCCACGACTATAATAGTCGCAATATTTTCTATAACTGCAATAATCGCAATATTTTTTATAACCGTAATAATTATAATATTTTAGAAAGTAAAATATTATCTATATACCTTAGAGGAAGTAACTACGCATCTAGGTTATTATCTTTAGGCAATCCTAGCCTTATTTTAATATTGCTATTTCCCTTTTACTATATAGACTTTAAAAATATATTAAATCTACTATTATCTAGTAGCTTTTCCCTTGTTTTAAGAGTATACTAAAGAAAATCTTCTTCTTTAATACTTAGCAAGTTTTATAGTCTATTTGGTATTATTATATATAGTATATTAAGTATATGCGGTTTATTATCTAAGTTATAGTACTAAGTAACCCTAAAGTGAGAAGCCTTATAGTTTTGGATAGGTAGGCTATCTATAGTTATTGGCGGCGAAGAGACTAGGGTTAAGCGTAAAGTGCCCTAGTTAAGTTATTAATATAATAATTAGAAATACACTTTTACTTACTTTTTAATCTAAAACCGAATCTTTACTTCTTACTGGCGTTACCTTATCTATATAAGTAAAAGAGGAAGAACTAATAGGCTTTAAGTTATTATTGCTAGAGATAGGAAAGCTATCTATTACTAAGAACTTAAACTTATGCTAGGTTATATATAGCTTAAGCTTATCTAAATTATTGGTGTTATCTATATATAGATTATATACTATATATATATTTTTAACTAGGTTGCTAGTCTTATATATCTACTTCTAAATAAGACTAGCTATTACCTATAGTAGTTTAACTTTTCTATTAGAAGCTTACGCGTCCTATATCTTCCAGATTTAATAGTATATTGCTTTATAAATTAATATCTTATAATATACAGATAGATTAAAGTATTGCTTATACCGTTTAGTTTTCCTATTATATCTACTTTAACTATTTACCATAGACCTTCCTCTTTATATTTAGTAAGTGCATATTAAATATAAGTAGTAATTAGTATAACAGTGTAAGCCGAAAGTAGGTAAAAATACTTAGATATTTAGGGATATAAAGCTAAGCCTTTTAAGTTCGGGTTAAAAAAGTATTAAGTAATATACTTAATAATTACGGGTGCTGCGAATTGTTATTTCCCCTTCTATTATTAGTAGGTAAACTTTAGGAGTATATAGTAGGGCTTATAAGCTTTAGATATACGCATATAAATATATTATCTTTAAGTAGTTAAAAGACTAGAGCTTAGGTATCCAGTATATTAAGGAACGGATAATATATATATATAACTATATAAACATTACTCAAAATATATAATCTAAAGTCACCAATGCAGTTAAATAACTATAGTTTTGCGATATATACTGTGTTAGCAGTACTTTAAATATTGCTAGTAGGAGGTGTATATTTTAGAGACTTACCCTATAAGCTTTTTTTGGTTTAGGTAGAGGCCAAATATTATTAAATATACGCCCCCGATTATTTAAACTAGCCTTTTACCAAGTATTAATAATTAGTGCGTTAACGCCTAACTTCTATCTTTCTAGCTATGGAGAGAGTCTATAAAAAGGATTAAAGTGGCCTATTATAACTATAGCCTGTATAAGTAGCCTAGCGTAGGCTAGTATAGGTGCGTATATAGGTGTAGAGTTAAACTCGGCCTGCTATTATACTCCCTATTAGAGCAGTTCTAGTTTATATCTTAATTGTTTTATACCGTTAGTGCTTCCGTCCTTAGTAGTGCTTAGTTAATAATGGCGTTTATTAGGCAATATATTACAATGACCCTATATACGTAGGTAAATGGTTAATCTATATACTAGGTGTGCAGGCCTTACTATTTTTTAAACTAATGACTTAGAATAGGTGGCAGATTTAAGCTTATATTAAGTTATATTAGTCCTACAGCAATAAGTGTCTTAAGGGTAATAGGGGTGCAGTAGAATCTTATTACTATTGGATTTGTCCTTAAATATACGCGAGTCTTACTAAGACTATAGGCTCTACCTTATTAGCTATATGCCACTACTATAAAGTGGATATAAGTCGTACCTAGCTGCTAGACGCTGCAATAACCTATATATTGGATAATTTAGCTATAGTAGAGAATAGTGTTAGTTTAATATATTGGTATTAAAGATATATTTAATGGCCTATAGAAAGAGTACTAATGTAAATTATTAATAAGAGAGAGGAGAAAAGTGAAAATTATAAAGGGGCTCTTTAATTTTAAGCCCTACTTACTTAGGTTAAGCTATTTAGTATATCTAGCCGAGCTAGTATAATATGCATAACCGTGTATATATCGACACTATATTAGAAATATTAGGTATATAAAATGTAGTATAGTGCGTGAGATGGTTAGTATAATATAAATATAATATTAGGCCCTTGGTTTTTTTTTCTTAGGCTAAATAAAGGTCTTCCATTTCTACTTTAATTTATTACTCGCTAATTCTACTTTATATATAGAAACCGTTGGTCTAAGTGTACTACTAATTTCCCGTACGGATGCCCTTAAACCCTTAGGCCTAGAACAATTCCTCTCTAACTTTAGTTGTGTTTTAGGTAGCTTTAATAATAAGTTGCTTATAACGGCTTATGGTGTAATAGTTTTAATATATATAGGTATAGTAGCCGGGTATAGTGTGCCTATTTAAATGCGTTAGAATATTTCTAATATTGCTAAAATTGCTTATATAATCTATCTTACCTTAGTCTTTATATTTTACTATAAAATAAAAATAATTAAGTCCTTTAGTATACATTTTATCTATAGCAGCCCTCTAGGTTCGTTTGGTAAGAACTTTTATTTCTCTTCCTTAGCTATTATAATAGAAAATTTTATATTTTGTAGGATTAAAGCCAATATCTTCTAAGAGTACGCTAGTAAATAGACTAAAGTCTAGATTGGTTAATGTAATTTTATTATTTGGTGTACTACTGGCTGTAAAGTATCTATAACTATATAGCATTTCCTAGCTATCTTCTTTATAGACTACTTTAGTTTGTACCGTCCCGAATATAAGGCTATTCTAAGTAACTAACTCTAGGTCTTTTTTGCTTAGTTAGCGTGTATTAGTTAATTTAAGATAATGCGCAATAAACTTAATTTGTGCTAGGGTTGTTATTCTATCTAATACTTAACGCTTCTAATTATTGTTATATTTTTAGGTAATTATGGATAGATATCTACTTTGCCAAGGTTCTGGTATGCCTATAAAAATAGTAAAAAAATGTTTTAATTATACTGTAAAACACCTAATTAAGTCTTAACTAGTTCCTGACCTTATTTAGTTATAAACTAAGCATTTAAATATCTGCAAGTCCCTGTTCTATAGTAGAATAAATATTACTATATAATATTTTATTGATTTTTAGGCCTAGGTAGATAAACTTTACTAACTAGTTCTTTATCGCGTGGGCCTTATATACTAAAGAAAGCGATATAGGTTTGGATTGTTGTTCTATTTGCGTGTAAATGCCTAGTATAGTGCTGTTAATTGTTGTTAGGTAGTTTGTAATAGTTATTATAATTAAGCAGGGGTTAGCGTAAAGGAAAAGGAGTTATATAGCGGCTAAACCTAAATAGGTATATCTACCGATTATTTATAATATTTGCAATATATTATATTAGCAAATATTATATTTATTACCTCTCTTATAATATTTATATATATACAATAACTGTAACATTTTTATTATATATACTTAGAGCTAGGTGTTATAAAATATATTATAATTAGTGTACTATAAAGATAGTACCTACTTAGCTAGTGGTACTAATTAAGCTAGTTAAGTATATAGAAGAAACCGTTTATACCCTACTATATAACCTTACTAGTGGAACCCGGTTCTAATATATATTAAGCAATCTTAAGTAGTAAAGCACTAGAAAGGCGCTTCTTTTTAGTATAATACTTTAGCGCTTTAGAGAAAGCGCCTCGTATAAAGATCTTACGTTTTTTAGCCCGCTACTAAATATACACCTCTATATTAACCTCACTAGATACAGCCCTAATATCTATAACTTTATCTTCTAGCTATTTAATCCTATAGGTACGTCTAAATACCTAAGCTTTAACTGTGGGTAGCGGCTATAGCTTAAATATAAACACTTTACTTGCTCCGATTAGAGTGTATACTTTAGATATTAGGCCAGTAGTTAATATAAGGAATCTTAGAGTGGGGTTATTTTTAAATTCTTTAATAATTGTCTCCCTTTTTTCTATCTTAAGCCTATCGCTAACTAACTTATAGCTACCTAGTCTGTACCTATTAAGAAGATACTAATCTAGTGTTAAAATATAAAAATATTGCTTTAAGAATAGATAAGACGTACTAGATAAATAATAAAGGCGGCTATTAGAAATGCTATAAAGACGACCAACTTCTTAGGATAACCTTTACAGTTAGTCCCTAGCTAAGTAAGAACTATCTTTAAGGTATCTATTTTTGGACTTAAAGCCATAATAGAAGGCAGTTCTTGCTTAAATATAGACTAATTAGGGTTTTTGTAATAGTCGAGTATATAGCCCTTTTTTTTATTACCTTTTAAAAATAAGCCAGTAAAAGGCATATTAAAGTCTTCGCCCTTATTTTTCTAGAGTTGTAGCTCTAGGAAGTTTGTAAAGATTTAAAGCTTATAGGCAAATGTAAAGCTAGACTAGTATAGTTTTATAGGTTTTTAATTAGCGTTTAATCCTTTCCGCTTTTACTTAACTAATTTCTTCTTATATACTGCATTAATCTCTCTCTTTAGTTTATCTATAGCCCTATTTAATTAATTTAAGACCTTAGGTATGTACTTAACGCAAATATTCTAGTCTACTCTTTATGCGTTAATTTTAATTAATGGTTTATTATTAAACCATTGTATATTTATAGAGCGCCTAATTATAAATTGCGAAATAACGTTATAAAAACCGTTAATAATGGCCCCTATTTCTTTCTTAGCCTCCTTTAATAGCTTAGCTTTTATTTAAACCATCTTATTTATTTTTACTTATAGCGTATAGATATTAGGACCGAGTAATAGTTTATAATTAGGCTTTTCTACCTATTCTTCCTCTCGCCCTATTACTAAGGTTTATAGAAATATAGCGAGATTACTAAGGCTAGTGCCTACTGGGGTGCCCGAATATCCCTAGAGATAGATATTATTCGGTAAAGCCTAAATCGCGAGCTCTTTAGTTATAGTCTATAATTAAGTTTAGCTATTCTTAGTGGTATAAAACTTATTAAAAAACACATAGAGCCATACTATTACGTTTAATTAATAGCGTATCCTAGGCAGAAACTCGCCTAAAGAGTATAGGAATTATTATTTCCAACATCTAATGGTTATAGTAATAATGAAGTGGGATGAGTTAGTAGGAGGATTATATAATATATCGTTCGGGTTATCTGAATTAGGCTCCTTATAGCTAAGAAGGAATTTAGGGTTATTTTTCTGGCACTCCTAGGCCGTTCCCGTGTAGTTGCTATATATAATTTAAAACTAAATATCCGCAGTGCCCTTATTCTTGCTTATATTCTCGCGTATTATAGCTAAGTAATTTTCGCTAAGTACTAACTTAATATTCTTTTTCCATACTAATAGAGCTTTAGGTAGTGCTATTACGAGCGTTAAGCTATTAAGTCTTTTAAATGCGGAGTACGGATTCTTATTAATATATATGCACTAAATTAGCAAGCTAAGTACTACGTCAAAAGTTTGGGTCGCCTACCTAATTCCCCGCCAAAAACCACTAAACTTACCACCTTTTAGTTTAAAAAGCTCAACAATAAATATTTTAAATAAGTAAAAAAACTTAAAACTTAAATAAAACTATATATAAAAATATCTTCTATATGATTTTAACTATTTATTAAAAAGTATATATTAATTAAATGGGGTACGGCGCTGGAGCTTTTTGGTTTTCGTCAAACTTCGGCAAGATTTCGGTAAATTTACTAATAAATCCG
>Ga0307515_10010452_pt1 | contig 17782 bp, 13 predicted proteins | sample 17_EM_MG_FD_194513 | JGI IMG/M metagenome (GOLD analysis project Ga0307515, IMG submission 194513) | Populus trichocarpa ectomycorrhiza microbial communities from riparian zone in the Pacific Northwest, United States - 17_EM | ecosystem: Host-associated > Plants > Roots > Unclassified | place... | reverse complement strand
GCGCCCCCGCACAGCAGGCCGACGGCCACACCCGGGATTCCGTACGCCGCCATGCCGGTCTGGATCTTTGCCTCGAGCTCCCGTAATGCGGACGGCGCAGCGGCGCTGGCCGATGGAGTGCCCACTGTGGCCCCGGCCGCGACCGCCGCCAGGCTCCCGGCGGTCGCGCGCAGCAGCGTGCGGCGGGACAACGACTCGGACATCGAACCACCCCCTGTCGTTCCCGAACCACTCTATCGACGTACGTCAAAGCGTGTTGCCTTCACGCCGGCGACAAGGTTTAGCGTCGTCGCGATGAAGTTCGCGATCAGCTACAGCACGCCCTTCTTCGGCGTCGACCCCGACCGGCTCGTGGCCTGCGCCCGGCACGCGGAGCAGTGCGGTTTCGAGGCGCTCTTGCTGCCCGAGCACATCGCGCTGTATCCCGGCGCCCGGCTCGGGGCCGTGGAGATGCCGCCGGCGCTGCCCTATCCCGATCCGCTCGACTGCTTGAGCTTCGTGGCCGCGGCCACCGAGCGGATCCTGCTTGGCACGGGGGTCCTGCTACTGCCCTACCACCATCCGGTGGTGCTCGCGAAGCGGCTGGCCACCATCGACGTGCTGTCGAAGGGGCGGATGCGGTTGCTGACCGTGGGGCTGGGCACCCTGCCGGGCGAGGCGCGGGCGACCGGAGTGGACTTCAGCACCCGGGGGCGGCGGGCCGACGAGGCGATCGACGTGCTGCGGCTGCTCTGGGCCGGCGGCGCGGACGGGGTCAGTTTCGCCGGGGAGTTCTTCGCCTTCGACTCGCTGTGCAGCTTTCCGAAGCCGCTCGGGGTCGACCGGCTGCCGATCCACGTCGGCGGATCGAGCCGGGCGGCCGCCCGCCGCGCCGGGCAACGTGGCGACGGCTATTTTCCCGGCGGGATGCTCACTCCGGACGAGCGGAGCGCCCAGTGGGAGCTCGCCCGCTCGGCCGCGGCCGACGCCGGCCGGGATCCGGCGCTGCTGGAGTACACGCGGTGGGGGTCGATCGACATGACGAGCGACCAAGTCGAGGCGTACGCCGCGCAGGGGGTAACCCGCATCGTCGTGGGACTGACGAGCGCCGAACCGGACCAGCAACGCACGGAGATGTCCGCGTTCGCCGGCCGGTTCGGCCTCGTCGGCCCGGTCCAGTGAGCGCGGGCGTCAGACCGCGCAGGCGACCCGGTTGCGGCCGTCGCGCTTGGCCCGGTACAGCTGGGCGTCGGCGGCGGCGACGAGTTCCTCGGCCACCTTCTCCGGCGCGGGCAGGGTGCTGGCGACGCCGATGCTCACCGTGACCAGGCCTGCGGAGGCGGCGGCGTGCGGTTCCGCCAGGGCGAGCACCGCGGTCCGGACCCGGTCCGCGACCCGGCTGGCGGCCTCCAGGGTCGCGCCGGGCAGGACGATCACGAACTCCTCGCCGCCGTAGCGGGCCACCATGTCGTTGGTCCGGACCGTCTCGTTGATCGCGGCGGCCACCCGGCGCAGGCAGGTGTCGCCGATCAGGTGTCCGTAGTGGTCGTTGTAGAGCTTGAAGTGGTCGATGTCGATCATCGCCACGGCCAGCGGCTCGGCGCGGCGCTGCCCGCGCTGCCACTCCGCCTCCAGCAGGTTGGCCAGCTGGCGCCGGTTCGCCAGGCCGGTCAGCGCGTCGGTGACGCTGAGCTTCTGCAGCTGCTGGTTCGCCGCCTCCAGCTCCTCGGTCCGCTCGGCGACCTTGCCCTCCAGCGAGGCGTAGAGCATGGCGTTGTCCAGCGAGACCGCGAGCTGGCCGGCGATGAGCACCACCGCGTCGAGGCGCTCGGCGGTGAACATGTTGCGGCTGAGCCGGTTCTCCAGCAACACCATCGCCCGCGGTACGCCCTGGCTGAGGATCGGCACGACGAGCAGCGAGCAGCGGTCGAGCGCCGCCACGTAGGGGTCCCGGGCGAGGCGGTCGTCGCGGGTGGCGTCCTCGACGAGCAGCGGCTCGCGGGTGCGTTCGGCGTACCGGAAGGCGGACAGCGGGAGCAGGCCCCGGTCGCCGGCCTCCTGGACGGGTACGGGCTTGCCGGTGCCGTCGTCGGGCAGGAACCAGCCGGTGGCGTCGTCGCCGTGCAGCAACATGTGGACCTTGCTGGCCCCGGTGAGCGTACGCAACACCTCGACCACCCGGATCCGCAGGCGGTCCAGGGTGGTCTCCGAGCTGAGCGCCTGCGACGCGTTGAGGACCGCGAGCAGGTCGATGGACTCCAGCGAGATCCGGGTGGTGGTCGCCCGATCGCCGTGCCGGGCCGGGGGCTCCACCGCGCCCACCAGGAACGGATACGCCAGTTCCAGCTGCCGGACCTTCGCCTCGGCGCCCCACGACCGGTAGTGCCGCGCGGCCTCGGCGAGCAGCGCCCGGCCGGTGTGCCGCATCCCGTGGTGCAGGTGGAACACGCCGGCCCGCTCGGCGATCAGCGCCTGATGCCAGGGCCGCCGGCGGGAGCCGACCTCCTCCAGGGCCGCGTCGAACGCCACGGCGGCGGCATGCGGCTCGCCCACCGCCCAGGCCCGTTCCGCGTCGACCAGCCGCAACAGATGGCCGAAGGTCGCCGGCGCGTCGCCGGCCCGCCGGGCAAGCCACTCCCGGCAGTCGTCAAGCTGTCCAAGCTCAGCCGAGCCCGCGTCCGGCCCGGCGGCCCGGACCCGGTGCGCCAGCGCGAGCGCCCGCAGCAGATAGGCCCGGGCCGTCGAGTACGAGGCCTGGATGAACGGCAGCAACGGCAGCGCCGCGCTTGAATGCCGGTCCAGGGCGTCCGCCTCGCCGAACAGGGCGGCCGCATGCGCGCGGGCGATGTGGTGGTACGCCACCGCCATCGGATGCGCCTCGATCTCCGCCAGATATCCCGGGTCGTCGAAGGCGGCGACCTCGCCGGCCTCGCCCCGCAGCGCGCGCAGCAGTTGCCGGAACGGCAGTGACGTGGCGCTGGTCTGCTCGTTGCCGGTACGCGCGGCGAATTTCAGCCCCGCCTCCACCTCGACCGCGTAACTGTCCAGGGTGGACGCGCAGTCCAGCATGGAGGGCGTCGAGGCGTGGTAGGTGAAGGAGGCGAAGAGCAGGTCCCCGGCCCGGACCAGGCCCTCGTGCGCCTGCCGGGCCTGCTGGATGACATCCTCGAGCGGCTCGAACCAGTGCCCCGCGCTCACCGCGAACAGGAACCGGGCCTGCGAGGTCTCCGGCTCGTAGCCGCGCTGCTCGCTGGCCTCGAGCACGCGCCGCACCGCGCCGTAGCCGGACCGGTAGTCCTCGCCCCGGGCGGTCGTCACCAGCCCGGCGTGGCCCAGCGGGCAGACCAGCGCGGCGTGCGGGCCGTGCTCGGCCCAGATCCGGCCGGCCTCGGTGACCAGCCAGGCGAGGACCGTGTGGTCGCCGAAGAACGCCGGCGGCATGGTCCGGTTGATGATCTTCGCGGCCGACACGACCAGCGGGTCGCTGATCTCGGCGCGCCGCGCGTCGGCCTCCCGGTCCGCGCCGGCCGCCCATTCGTGCAGGGCGCCGAGACCCCGCTCGACCTGGGCGCCGAGGTCGTCCCGCGCCGGCACCCGCAGCCCGAACCGGCGCAGCATGTCCAGGCCCAGGGCGACCGCCTCCGCGGTCAGCCCACGGCCGGTCAGGCTGCTGATCTGCACGCAGGCGGACGGGGTGAGCGCCAGCGGGTCGGGGGCGCGGCGCTCGATCGCCTGGTATACCTCGTCCGCGTCCGCGAGCCGGCCCAGCGCGTACAGGGCGGCGTGCCATTCGGGCTGCACCTGCGCCAGCAGCGGATCGTCGGGGCCCACCCCGGCCTCGGTGAGCAGCCGGACCGCGGCCGCCAGGAACTGCTCGGTGGCCACGTAGTTGATCAGGTGGGTCCGGGCCGCGGCCAGCCGGAACAGGCCCACCACCCGGCGGCGCTCGGCCAGCTCCGGCACGCCGGCCGCGACCGGCAGGTACTGCTGGGCGGCGACCAGGGCGAACTCGGGCCGCTCGGCGAGCCTGCGGGCCAGGGCTAGCTGCAGTTCCGCGCGCCGATCGGACTCGAGCCGGCCGTACGCGGCCTGCTGCACCCGGTCGTGCCGGAACCGGACCGCGCCGTTGCCGGCGTGCTGGCCCACCGGGCGCTCCAGCACGAGCAACCCGTCCTCCAGCGACGGGGCGAGCCACTCGGTGATAGTGGCGGCCGACTCCGCGGCGGCCACCCGCAGCAGGTCCAGGTCGACCTCGTTGCCCAGGCAGGCCATGATCTCCAGCAGCGACTTCGCCGCGGCGGGCAGCCGCCGCACCCGGGCCGCCAGCAGGTCCACCACGTCGCCCTCGCCGACGAAGCAGCGCAGCGCCTCCGCGTTCCAGCTCCAGCCCGCGTCGCCGGGCACCAGGACGCCGTCGCGGCGCAGCGCGTTCACCAGTTCGACCGTGTCGTACGGGTTGCCGTCGGTGCGCCCGGCCACCTCGCCGGCCAGCCGCGTGGCCTCCCCCGCCGGCAACCGCATCATCTCGGCCAGCAGCGCGCTGACGTCGGCCGGCGGCAGGTTCCGCAGGTGCAGCCGGGGCGGCGCGCAGCCGAGCCGGTCCCAGCGCGAGAGCATGGCCGACCAGGGGTGCGCGGCGTCCACCTCGGCCTCGCGATACGCCCCGACGATCAGCAGCCCGGCGAGGTCCTCGTCGCGCAGCACGGCGTCGACGAACCCGACCGGCGCGGAGGTGGCCCACTGCAGGTCGTCGATCACCATGACCAGCGGTTGCTCCGGCGACACGACGGCCCGCAACAGGTCGAGGCTGACCTGGAACAGCGAGGCCTCGGCGTCCACCGTGGCAGCGTCGAGCTCCGCCGCCGGCACCTGCAGGAGCAGGGCGAAGTCCGCGAGTACGGAGGCGAGCAGCCGCGCGTTGGGGCCCAGCGCCCGCGCGATCCGCTCGCGCAACTCGGCCAGCCGGTCCTCCGGCTCGGCGAGCAGCAGCCGGCCCAGGGCGCGCAGCGCCTCCGCCACCGCGTCCGAGGTCACGTCGTTGCGGTTCTGGTCGAACTTGCCGGCGACGAACCAGCCGCCGCTCGCGGTCACCACCGGGCGCAGCTCGTCGATCAGCGCGGTCTTGCCGACCCCCGGCGCCCCGGTGATGAGCATCGCCCGGCCGGACCCGTGCACCGCGCCGGCGAACGCGGCCCGCAGCGCCTCGATCTCGGGGTCCCGGCCGACCAGCCGCGACGGCGGGGCCAGGCGCAACGGGAAGTCCCGTTCGCCCAGCGAGATCGGCGCCGCGCCGCGGTCGCGCACCAGGGCCAGGTCGTACGCGAGGCCCACAGCGCTCTGGTAGCGCCGGTCCGGCTCCTTCTCCAGCAGCCGCATGATGATCTCCGACAGCACGGCGGGGATCGCCGGATTCCGCTCGACCGGCGCGGCCGGCACCACCGCGAGATGGTCGTGGATCAGCTGCAACGGCTCGCCGTCGCCGAACGGGGGCTGTCCGGTGGCCAGCTCGTAGAGCGTCGCGCCGAACGAGTAGAGGTCGGCGCGCTGGTCCACGGCGCCGCCGGTGCGGCCGGTCTGCTCGGGCGCGATGTAGGCCAGCGTGCCGGCGATCTGGCTCTGGTGCAGGAAACTCGGCCGCTCCTCGGCGAACGTCGTGGCCAGCTCGAAGTCGATCAGCGTCGGCGTGCCGTCGGCGGCCAGCACGATGTTGGCCGGGCTGATGTCCTTGTGCACCACGCCGTGGCCGTGCACCGCCGCGATCACCTTCGCCAGCCGCAACGCCAGCTCGACCAGCGCGGCCGGATCGAGCCGCGTGCCCGGCAACGAGCTGCCGGCCAGGTCCTCGAGCACGATGACCTCCGGGCCGGCGGCCACCGCGGCGAGCTGGGCCACCCCTTCGACGCCGGCGAGGCGTTCGAGGATGGCCGTCTCGTGCCGCCGGCGCTGATCCGACCCGGGGCCTAGCGGCTCCTTGTGGATGACCGTGCCGGAGCCGTCCGGCCGGGGCACGCGCCGCACGACGGTCCGCACGCTCTGGTACACCGGATCCGGCAACCCGTGCGGCACCGGGCCGTCGACCGCCGTGCCGAAGCCCGGACCACGGATGGCTGTCATCAAAAGCCCTTTCACCAACTGCCGTACGCGCTGCCGTCCCTCCCCGGCCTTAATGTCGGCGCGATTGGGCGACGGCTGAGCTAAACGGTCGACTCGGTCGCAGCGGGTCATGATACCGGCACGCGCCGCTGCTCCCAGCCGTTATCGCCGAATCAGAGAACGCCCAGGTCGTCCGGCCCTACCTGCCACAATGCCGCAGTCGCCCCGGCCGTGCCGGTGGCCAGCAGCCGCCCGTCGGGGCTGACCGCGACGGCCAGCACGGCGCTGGTGTGCGGGAACACGGCGGCCACCCGCGGGTGCGCCGGGTCGGCGAGATCCCAGAGCCGCGCGGTGCGGTCGTCGCCGCCGGTGGCCAGCCAGCGGCCGTCCGGGCCGAAGCCGACCGCCCGGACTGTCCCCACGTGCCCGGCGGGGTCGGCGGCCGGCGTAGCGCCGCGGCGCGGCCGCAACGACATCTGGTAGGTATGTTGATGGATGTGGGCGACCGTCCGGACCGCTCGGGCCGGGTCGGCGAGATCCCAGACCAGCACCGCGCTCTGCTCCGACGACCCGTACTGGCCGCCGTTCTGCGAGAAGCTCGCCGTCGCCAGCAGCCGGCCGTCCGGGCGAAACGTCAGCGCGTACGCCGCCGCCAGGCTGGAAGCCGACTTCGGAAACGCCTTGGCGCGCAGCACCCGGCTCGCGTTGCCCGGGTCGGTGACGTCGAAGCCGACCAGGGCGGGGCCGCCGTCGCAGGCCAGCAGCCGGCCGTCGGGGCTGAACGCCACGGCGTGCACCGGCGACCGGTAGCCCCACCGGTGGGTGCGGAGCCGGGCGACGGGCACCGGCCGGGCCAGGTCGCTGACGTCCCAGAGGGTGACGGCGTCGGTGCCGCCGACCGCGAGCAGCCGAGCGTCCGGGCTGAACCCGACCGCGTGACCGTTGTAGCGAGACCGGCGGGGCGCGGCGAGGACGGCGACCGGCACCGGATCCCCCGGGTCCGCGACGTTCCAGATCCGCACCGGCTCGCCGCCGATCGCCAGCAGCCGGCCGTCCCGGCTGACCCCGACCGGCCGCGGATCCCGGCGGCGCCATCGCCGGCGCGGCGACGGCACGCCGGCCGAGCCGAGGCGCCTCGGCTCGGCCGGGTCGGCGACGTCCCAGCGGATGGCCACTCCGTCGCGGGCCCCGGTGACGAGCGTCCGGCCGTCCACGCCGAAGGCCACCGTGGTGACGGCGTCGAGATGTCCACTGAGGACGGCGACGGCGGTCTCGTCGTTGCGCATCGGCTCATTCTGCTCCGCGTGCGCCCGAGCCGATAGCCGCCGACGGCCGGGACCTATCCCGCGGTGACGGTCTCCGCCCAGTCGATGCGGTAGTTGTGCACCGGGCCGAGCATCTTCTCCGGCTTGAGGAACGTCCTCGTGGCGAGCGGCATGGCGAGGCTCATGACGGCGCTGCCGAGCGGTCCGAAAGCCTTCTGCCGGTTGTTCTTCGCCGCGTTGGCCGCGATCTTCTCGACCCGGTCGCGGCGCAGTCGCTCGTACGCCGGGAAAGCGGCCGCCGGATCGCTCAGGTCGCGCAGGCAGCGGGCCACCTGCACGGCGCTCTCGATGGACAACGACGCGCCCTGCCCGGAACTGGACGACGGCGCGTGCGCGGCGTCGCCGACCAGGACCATCCGGCCGCGGTGCCAGTGCCGGACCTTCGGCAGGATCTCCAGCGAGCCGACGACGATCAGCTCCGCCGGGTCGGCGTGCCGCAGCACCTCCCGGGCGGGCCGGTCGTCGGCGTGCGCCGAGCGCAACTGCCGGAGCCAGTCGCCGTTCGGAACCCGGCGCGCCTCGGCAATCGGCACGGGCTTCTCGTGCGGGAGGTTGCTGAACCATCCGGTGCGCCCGTCGTGCAGCGTCCAGTAGCCGAAGAACGCCCGCTTGCCGAAGGCGAAGTGCATCGCCTCGGGCTCGGCCGGCGACGGCTCGCCGGGTCCGCCGAAGCCGCCGAAGCCGAGCAGCCCGACGTACTGCGGGCCGACCGCCTCGGGGTCGATCAGGGTGCGGACCGCCGAGCGGATGCCGTCGGCGCCGACCAGCACGTCGGCGGTGGCGGTGCTGCCGTCGGCGAACTCGGCGGTGATGCCGGTGCGGCCCTCGCGCACACCGACGAGCCGTTTGCCGTACTCGACGCCGATCCCCGCCGCGACCGCGGCGTCGTGCACGACCCGGCACAGTTCCGCGCGCCACATCACCAGGTTGGGCAGGCCCGGCAGGTTCGCGAACTCGCCGAACCGGCGGCCGTTGCCGTCGCCGATGAGCATCCGGGCGATCGGCTGGCCGATGTCCCGCACGGCGGCGTCCACGCCGACGATCCGGAGCGCGGCCAGCCCGTTCGGCGCGACCATGAACGCGCCGCCGAGCCCGGTCGCCGCGGCCGGATAGGCCTCGTAAACGGTCGCCTCGATGCCCGCCTTGCGCAGCGCCAAGGCCGTCACCGGGCCGGCGATCCCGGCGCCGATGACCAATGCTGTCTTCACTGATGTCATGCGTCGATAGTGCGCGCGGCACTAGTGTCGTGGCAACTAGATTATCGGTGACTAGTGTAACTTCTTCGTGTGATCACGAACTTCCGCCGTTCCCCGCTGGCGCTGGCGATCCTCGGGCTGCTCGAGGACGGACCCCTGCATCCGTACGGCATCCAGCAGCTCATCCGGCAGTGGGGCAAGGATCAGGTGATCAACGTCGGGCAGCGGGCCAGCCTGTACAAGATGATCAACCGGCTGCTCGAAGCCGAGCTGATCAAGGTCAGCGGGACCGGGCGCGATCAGCAGTACCCGGAACGGACCAGCTACGAGCTGACCGACGCCGGGCGGGCCGCGAGCCGGCAGTGGATGGCGGAGATCCTGTCCGCCCCGCGCAACGAGTTCCCCGAGTTTCCCGCGGCGCTGTCGTTTCTGCCCATGCTCACCCCGGCGGCGACCGCCGAGCTGCTCGCCGAACGGCGGGACGCGCTGGTGCGGCGGCTCGCCGAACGCGACGCGACGCTCGCGGCCGAGGGCTTCGAGATCCCCCGCGTCACCCTGCTGGAGACCGAATACCTGCGCGCAGTCACGGACGCGGAGCTGCAGTGGGTCGACGCGGTCCTGGCCGGCCTGCGGGACGGCTCGATCACCTGGAGCCGCGAGCAGCTGCGGGCCATCGCGGCGCAGTGGAAGGCCTGACGCGGTGCTGCCCCCGCCGGATTCGACGGGGGCAGCATGGTCCGGACCGGTCAGACGGTCAGGGTCCAGGTGTTGATGTAGCCGGTGTCGTCGGCGTAGTTGTCCTTGACGCTGAGCAACCAGGCGCCGTTCGAGGTCTCGCTGGAGAGGTCCGCCGTGTACGTCGTGATGACGTTCGCGTCGCTGTCGCTCGTGCTGGCGGCCTTCAGGACGTAGTACGTGCCGTCCGGCGCGTACAGATAGATCGACAGGTCACCGCGATAGGTGTGCACGATGTTGACGTAGATGGTGGACGCGCTCGACGCCGCGGTGTGCGAGCAGCCCGAGATGGTGATCGTGCTGGTCACCGCGGATCCGGCGTCCGGGATGCTGACGTCGGTGCCGTTCGTGGCCGTGCAGCTGGCGGAGGTCGAGGTCGCCGTGGCCGTCGCCGTAGCCGTCGTGGTGGTCGTGGCGGTGGCGGTGCTGCCCGAGCCGAGCACGACGTCCACGGTGACCGTGCTGTTGGTGCAGGCGGCGGCGTACGAGGTCAGCGAGCTCTTCTCGGTGCTGTCCACGCTCAGGCCCCAGCGGGTCTTGGTGGCCACCCAGTCGGTGATGTACCGGCAGTAGACGCTGGTCAGCGACGGCATCCACTCGGCCGGGTCCTGGTCGCTCTTGGACTGGTTGACGTTGTCGGTGACGGCGACCAGCGGCCGGGAGTCACCGAGGTCGTTGGCGTACGCCTCACGCTGGGCGGCGGTCCAGTTGCGGGCGCCGGAGTCCCACGCCTCGGCGAGCGGAACCATGTGGTCGATGTCCAGGTCCGAGGTCGCGGTCCAGTACGCGCCGTCGTAGTACGAGTACCACTGCCCGCCGGTCAGGCTGCACCCCGAGCCGACCGTCGGCGCGGTGACCGCCTCGGCGATCAGCACCTCGTAGCGGGTGTTGCAGCCGTCGCCGTCGGCGTCGATCCAGAGGTTGAACAGGTCACGGTCGTAGCCGGTGCGTACCTCGGTGGCGACCGGGAGGTTGGCGACCATCGTGCGCAACGGCTGGGACACCGAGGCGGCCCGCGCCGGGTCGGCGGTGGCCACGGCGACGATGCCGGCGGCCACGAGCGCGAGCACTGCGGCGATGACCGCGAATCTCGTCCGGGTGGCGATGGTGGGGACCGCCGACGGGCCGGGGGCGGCGCGGCGAAGGGTTCCGTTCATGAGCGCTCCTTGCCAGAGCTTTGGGGGATGCGGTGTTTATAACCCCCACAGCGCGGGCAACGGATCATCTAAATGTATGAATGTTCTATATTGAATCCCCAATCTCTCCCGTCATATACCTGGCCGCCAGGGGCCATACGCTGGGCCGGGCCGGCGGGCCGCCGCGGTGAATTCGATTCCGCCCGGGCGGGCCAAGATTTCGCCGAAGTGAACGCATCGTTTCACATCGGCGCGGCCCGGGCGATCTCCCCGGCAGCAGATACGACAATTCATTCGCGGCGGCGGAATGCGGCGCGATTGCGCGTCAGGACGTCGCCGGAGAAGGTGCCGCGCTCGTCGCGCTGGGCGCGGGCGCGCCAGGCAACGGCACGCTCCGGTCCCGGTGATCGCCGCGGCCCGGGCCGCCCCGGCCGGGCCGGTCCTCGCCGCGTTCGCTGTGGCCCCGGTCGTCGCCGTGCCCGCCACCGAAGGCGAGCGCGCCGACGGCGACGATCCCGCCGCCGAGGCAGCACCCGAGCAGCAGGGCCGCGGCCGCGATCAGCCACGGCGTCCGCCCCCGCCACCAGGTCTGCCGGCGCCACCACGAGGCACGAGCCGGACTCGGCTGAACGGGCGCGGGTTCCTCGGCGGGGTGGTCGGTGGGCTCGGGGGCCGGTGTCGCGTCGCTCATCGTTTACTTCCTGGTTGCGGCAGATCCTGACACCGATCAGCGTCCGCCCCGCACCTAAGAGCCCCTAGTTCGTACGGCTAAGAATTCGATAAGAACGCCCTGTGGATCCGCTTTCAGGCGAGCGCGCTGTGGGCGCCCGCGAGGAACGCCTCGACGGCCTCGTGGACGGTCTTGCGGCCGAACGCCACCGCCAGGTTGTTCTGGAAGAGCAACTCCCTGACCTGGCCGGCCCCCGTGGGCGGGGTCGGTGGCGGGACCGTCTTCGCGGCGGCGACCCGCCTGGACACCAAGTCGATGGCGGCCAGCACCCGCCGCTCGGCCATGCCGAGCTGGACCGCGACGGTCAGGCGGGCGTCGACGGTGGGCGGGACGCCGCGGGTGAGACCCATGATCTTGATGGCGTCGGTGTCGTCGGCGAAGTAGCCGATAAGGTCGGCGGCCTCGTCGGCGTAGTTGCTGCGGGCGTAGACGGCGAGCAGGACGCCGCCGTTGAGGTACTGGCCCTCGACCGTGCCGGGCCCGCCGCCGGGCACCGGGACGAAGTCCAGGTCGTGGCTGGTCAGCGGCGGGAGCGAGGTCTCCAGCCCGGCGCCGAAGGTCATGGCGACCTTGCCGGTGATCAGCGGGTTCTCCGCCGAGGCGCGGTGCGGGGCCGAGGTGATCTCGCCGGGTGCCGCGGCTTTGCGCTTGCGCATCCCGTCCCAGTAGGTCAGCCACTCCTCGAGATCCGCCGCGGCGTACCCGAGCTTCCCGTCAGCGGTGAACAGGTCCTTCTTACGTTCCCGCAGGAAGATCTGCAGGGCGCCCAGATCGTCACCGCCGCCGTCGGCTACGTCGTGTCCATCTGGATGATGTCGGCCGCCAGGTCGGCGGCGATTTCGACGTCGAGCTTGTCGAAGTAGCCGTCGTAGCCGGAGAACTCGGTCTTCACCGTGACCGACGGGTGCTTCCTGCCGTACGCGTCGAGCGCCGCCTGATAGGCCTTCGTACGCGCGTCACCACCCCACCACATCATCCGTAGCTGGGCAGCGGTGCTCTCCGCGCTCTTGCCCTTCAAGGCGCAGGAGGCGATCCAGGACAGCGCGGCACCTCGGTACGCCGCATGCGCTGTCTAGCCCTTCTCGCCTGCGCCGGGCTGTTCCTCACCGCCTGTGCCGGCGGCTCCACTTCCAACCCCGAGACGGACACGGCCGCCCCGGCCTCGGGTGCGGGCGCCGCTCTCCCGGATCAAGGACGGCAAGCAGCTGTTCTGCATCGACCAGCAGCCGTACCTGCAGGGCTTCCTGGCCGTGTCGCAGGCCTACGCGTACAACGCCTACGGCCTGCTGCTGCCGCAGAGCCCGGTGCTCACCGGACCCGCGGTGATCAACGCCGACAACGTCGACCAGGCCCTCGCCGGCGCCCAGGCCGGAGTCCGCTGACCGTTGCTTGCGGTCCGGCGGTTCAGCGGGCCACCGGAATCGGGTGTGTCGCGCTGCTGCCGGCTGCTTCGGGCTCCCCCTCCGGCTGGTACACGCGGACGCCGAGCTTGCCGCGCTTGGCCTCGTACATGGCCGCGTCGGCGTGCTGGATCAGCTCCTCGGTGTGCTCGCCGTGCTCCGGGAAGGCCACCACGCCGATGCTCGCGCCGACCTCGACCAGCTGCCCGTCCAGGTCGATCGGCCGCCGGATGGCGTCCAGCACGCGGTCGGCCACCTCGGCCGCGTCGTCGATCGACGTGACGTCGGGCAGCAGGATCGAGAACTCGTCACCACCGAGCCGGGCGACCGTGTCGCTCTCGCGCACGCATTCGGCGAGCCGGTCCGCGACCTGCTTGAGGAGCAGATCGCCCGCGTGGTGGCCCAACGTGTCGTTGACCTGCTTGAACCCGTTGAGGTCGAGTCCGACCAGCCCGACCGGTTCGCGGGTGCGCGCGCCGACGCGCAGCGCCTGCTCGACCCGGTCGCGGAACAGGGTGCGGTTGGCCAGACCGGTCAACGAGTCGTGCATCGCCTCGTGGTGGCTGCTGGCGGCCTGGCGCTCGACCCGCCGCTGGTAGCCGACCAGGATCGCGATGCACAGCGAGAACATCGCCAGATCGGCGAGGAACACCCCGATGGCCAGCGACTGCAGCGCCCGGTTACGGCGGTCGACCCCGGCCAGGTACGTGTTCAGCTCGCGCTGCTGGCGCTCGATGTTCGCGACCGACTGCCGGCGCAGCGTGCCGAAGCCGTTCGCGGCCGACTGCAGGTTCGCGTCGATCTCGGTCTGGTCGTGGCGGCCGCCGGCGTCGTAGATCGCGCGCAGGCTGTACTGATACCGGACATAGTCGTGCCGCAGCATCGTCACATGGAACTCCTCGCCGGTTCCGCCGTGCGCCGCCAGCCAGACCAGATCCGGCTCCGCCGACCCGATCGCCGTCTTGAGCCCGGTCCGGTCCAGCTCCGTCCCGGTGGCCAGGAACTGGTGCAGCGCCTGATCCTCGTTGCTGATCTGGACGAAGGCATGCCCCCAGCCCAGGGTGATCTCGTTGGAGGCGCGGACCTGCGCGGTGGCCTGCCGGGTGGACATCGTGCCGCCCAGGGTGAGCGCGGCGAGCGCGGCGAGACCGATCGCCAGACCGAACATGGCGGCCCGCCGCACGCCGCGGCGCGGCAACCAGCTGTCGGACATGATCACCCTGTCTTTGTGTCGGGCGCACCCGGCCCGTGTGGTGTCAGATCGGCCGGGGCGAAGGGCTCCTGAGAACCGAACGGGCGGCGGCACCGAGCCGGCGGTGAAGCAACCGCGCGGCACCGCAACCAGCACTGGCCGCACACCGGACGCCCATGAGTCTTCTCCGCATGCCCGGCCGAGAACGCGGCCGGACCACGCGGGGGAGATCAGATAGTGCGCTTGACGCTTCGTAAGTCCGTGTTCTCGCTGGCCGCGCTGCTCGCCGGGGTCGGCGCGGCGTTGACCGCCGGGGTACCGGCCCAAGCGGCGCCGGCACCGCGGGCCGCCGGTTGCGAGACCGGTGCCCTGCTGGTGCCGTCCTGTGGCGTGCTGTGGGGCGCCGCCGCCGGCGGCTTCTCCGAGCTGCCGCGGGACCAGGAGCTGAAGACCTGGGAGAAGCTCAGCGGGCGGACCGCCACGATCTTCCACACGTACCACAAGGGTGACGAGAAGTTCCCGACCGCCGCCGAGATCGCGATGACCCGCGACCCGGCCCGCCCGCGCGTGCTGCTGCTCAACTGGCGGGTCGAGTACGGCTCGACCTGGGCCAACGTCGCGGCCGGCAAGCTCGACGACCGGATCGACGCGTTCGCCGACCGGTTGAAGGCGACCTTCACCCAGAAGTTCTTCTTGGTGCTCAACCACGAGCCCGAGGACGACGTGCGGCCGGCCGCGGGCTCCGGGATGACCGCCAAGGACTTCGCCGCGTCGTACCGGCACGTGATCCAGCGGCTGCGCGCGCAGGGGGTCGGCAACGCGGTCAGCGTCGTGGCGTACATGGGCAACGAGAAGTGGATGGCCAAGCCGTGGTGGCCGGAGCTCTACCCGGGCGACGACGTCGTGGACTGGGTCGGCCTGGACTCCTACGTCTCCGCCGAGCCGGGGTACTACCACCACGGGATGTTCGGTGACCTGCTGGACCGCCGCGCGCCGAAGGGCACCGGCTTCTACGACTGGGCCGTGCGCACCCACCCGGCGAAGCCGGTGATGGTCGCCGAGTGGGGCGCCTACCACCGCGTCGGCCGCGTGGTCGGCAAGGCCGCCCAGTTCGACAGCGTGCTGCCGGAGCTGGCCAAGCGGCCGGCGATCAAGGCGATCGTCTACTTCGACACCGTCCGCGACGCTTTCGGCGACCGCGACATCAGCATCAACAGCGCGGCCGCCAGCCTGGGCGCGTTCCGCAAGCTGGCGGCGAGCCCGCTGTTCGACGTCCGGCTCAAGCAGAGCAAGTAGAGACGGTCACTCCCGGATCCCGGCCAGCTCGGCGGGCCGGCGGCGGAGCAGGAACGTGGCGGGGATCGTGCTGGCCAGCACGGCGGTCACTAGGCAGCAGAGCACGATCGCGCCGAGTTGGCGCCACGGCACGGCCAGTTCCACCGACGGGGCCAGCCCGGCCAGCCCGTGCCGCGCCGCGACGACCGTCACCGCGGTGACCGCGGCGGCCAGCACCGCGCCGACCGCCGTCACCAGCACCGCCTCGAAGCCGATCACCCGCAGCGCCTGGCCCGGCGTGGTGCCGCTGAGCCGCAGCACCGCCATCTCCCGGGCCCGGTCCCGGGTCGCCATGATGAGCGTGTTGGCGATCGCGATCGCGGTGTAGAGCAGTGCCATGCCGAGCACGGCGATCGTCCCCAGCCGGTTGGTGCGGTCCCGCTCCGCGGAGCCGGCCGACAGGTAGTCCGCGGTGCGGATGACCCGGCCGCCGCCGGCCGCCACCGTGCCGGCCAGTTCGGCGGCCGGCGCACCGGGCGCGAGCCGCAGGTAGACGGCGCTGGCCAGCGGTCGCGCGTGGCCGGCCCGCAGCGCCCAGGGCAGCAGGACCGTCTCGTCGAGGTCGAGTTGCTTGGCGAACACGGCGACCACGCGCAGCCGCACCGGGGTGGCGTCGCCGAGCCAGAACTCGGCGGTGTCGCCGAGCCGCCAGCGTCCCTGCGGCACGGCGACCGTGTCGGTGCCCGTGAGGTCGGCCAGGTTGCCGGCGGCCAGCGGCAGGTTGAGCACGGCGGCGAGGTCCGGCCCGTTGGCGTACCGGCCGGTCCAGTCCTTCGGCTCGTCGTCCTCGCGGACGTAGACCGGCGTGTCGGTGACCGCGACGGCGGCGGTGACGCCGGGCACCGCCGGCAATGCCGCCACGGACTGGTCCGCGATCCCGGGTGCCGTGCCCGGGACCACCACCGCGTCGGCCACGATCCGGTCCCGGGCGGCGCTGTCGGTGGCGCTCGCCAGGGTCTCGAAGCCGGCCAGCATGCAGCCGGCGATGCCGACCGTGACGAGGATCGGTGCCGCGGTCGCGGCGGTCCGGCGCACAGCCGTCCGCGCGCTGTGGCTGGCCAGGGTGGTGACCGGCCCGAGGACCGCGACCAGCGGCGCGGTCAGCAGCCAGACCAGGGGCGGGATGAGCAGCGGCGCGAACATCGCGAACGCGATGATGAGCAGCATCCCGGCGATGATGGCGAGCGGGATCGTGGCGTCCGAGCCGACGCTGGCGAACGCGGCGAGGATGGGCACGGTGCCGGCGATCGCGGCGAGCCCGACCAGCCACCGGGCCGGGGTCATCGCGCGCTGGTCCATCGCCGCCTCGCGCAGCGCCTCGACCGGGCGGACCCGGCCGGCCCGCCGGGCGGCGAGCCAGGCGCCGGTCAGCGCGACGAGCAGCCCGGTGCCGAACGCCGCCGCCACCGGCCAGAAGATGAGGTGCGCGGTGAAGTTCGCCGGCGCGAAGCCGGTGTCGACGAGCCAGCGCGCGAACCGGGGCGCGAGCACCGCCCCCAGCGCGCAGCCGGCCGCTGCGGCGAACACGCCGACCACGAACGCCTCGCCGATCACCAGCGAGCGGACCTGGCGGGGCGTGGCACCGGCCGCGCGCAGCAGGCCGAACTCCCGGCGGCGGGCCGCGACGGCGTACGCGAAGGTGCCGGCCACCACGAAGATGGAGACGAATCCGCCCAGGCCGGTGCTCGCCGACAGCAGCGCGATCGTGGTGGTGAGCCGTTCGGCGTCCGGATAGGGCTCGGCGATCCGACGGTCGTCCCCGGTGAGGACCTGCACGCCGTCGCCGGCCACCGCCGCGCGAACCCGGGCGGCAAGATCGCCGGCCGGAGAGCCGGTCAGCGCGATCGCCGCGACCCGTCCCCCGGCCAGCTCGGCGGCGACCCGGTCGACGGTGTAGAGGGCGGCCGGGGCGTCGCCGCGCAGCACGCCGCTCACCGTGAACGGCCGGGCGCCGCGGGCCGTCAGCACGGTGATCTTGTCGCCGGGCCGGTGCGCGGTGGGCGCGCTGAGCACGATGTCCGTGTCGGCCGCCGGTTTGCCACCCGCGACCCAGGCGTACGCGTGCAGCCCCGCCGCCGACCACGGGTGCACGGTGTCACCGGGTGCGCCGCCGGCCACCCCGGCGCCCGCGTAGTCCGTCACCACGGCGGCGTCCATCGTGGACAGTCGTGCGGTCAGGTCCGGTGGCAGCGGCCGGCTTTGCGGCGTACGCAAGGATTTGGTCTCCCGGTCCTCTCCCGTGCCGGTCGTGACGCTGACCTGATTGGCACCCACCACGACCACGTCCGCGCGGGCAAACCAGCGGGGCGGTCCGTCGCCCGCGCCGATCGTGCTGACCAGGGTGAGCGCCATCATCGCGAGCAGGGCCACGCCGAGCGCGAGCGCGATGAACGTGCCCACCATGCCCGAACCGCGGGACCGGATCGTCTGCCAGGCCACGGCGATCACCACACACCTCCGCTGGACTCCAGGTTTGCCATCCGCTCGGCGACCGCCTGCGGTGTCGGGTCGAGCAGTTCGCCGGCCACCCGGCCGTCGGCGAGGAAGACCACCCGGTCGGCGTACGAGGTGACGTACGGATCGTGGGTCACCATGACGATCGTCTGGCCGCTGTCGTCGACCATGCGGCGCAGCATGGTCAGCACCTCGCGGCCGGTCGTC
>Ga0307515_10010450_pt1 | contig 17782 bp, 19 predicted proteins | sample 17_EM_MG_FD_194513 | JGI IMG/M metagenome (GOLD analysis project Ga0307515, IMG submission 194513) | Populus trichocarpa ectomycorrhiza microbial communities from riparian zone in the Pacific Northwest, United States - 17_EM | ecosystem: Host-associated > Plants > Roots > Unclassified | place... | reverse complement strand
TTTGGGCGCACTCCACCAGCCACATGAGGCCGATCCACTCCTCGTTTGGACCACTAATTCTACTGATATTATATGACATATTATATACAGGACAGCCTCTATCGACACCCGCAAGTACCAATGGCACACAGGGTGGTGGTGGCACGTTGCCTGGTGAGGCACTGTAGTAGGCAGTGAGTCGCATGTGAGTTTGGTACTACCCCTGAGAGCGAAACCTGATGCACCCGTGGTAGAAGTGAGCTACCTTGACGCAGAATGGAGAAGGGACGACAAGCAGAACCGCCATGTTCGATAACGCGAAGAAACTGGTAACAGGAGGGACGGATGAATTATGTGAGCAGCAGAAGGTTCGGATTATCTCAACCCTTGCTCACTGTCTCAACCACGCCACATTGGGCTTTCCATTGGATCCTCGAGAATGGCTCACTCGTCAAGCACAAGGCACGCCTAGTAGCACGAGGATTTTCCCAAGTCTTCAGTGTCGACTATCGGGAAGCCCACCTATGTGTCCCGGTGATGCGACTCGAATCCTTTTTCGAGTCCTTGCTTCGATCGCCACGCTATCCGACCTAGATCTCCGTTCATTTGATGTACCAACTGCTCACCTGCACGGGGATATTGACGGAGAGGTCTACATGGAACCACCCACAGATACGGAGACGGGTTCTGTCCTGGAAAGGGATAGGACGCATCCTGGGGTAGGAACACGTGTGTATTTATTAATTTTTAATTATATACAAAGTTATACGTGTTTCCGCACCTGCGCGTGGCCAGCATGGGTGCTTGTCGTTGAAGAGGGGAGGAGGGAGGACGATGACAAGGCGAGAGAGGGGTCCAACTTGTATCTCCAACTTGGTGGGCCAATCACAGAGCCGGTAAATGGAGGGAGCCAATTTTGGGCTCTATTCAATCTCGACCTTGTCTCGACCTTGTACTCGACACCAGGTGCCGGTACCTTGAGCATATACAAACTTCTTGCTGTGTGCCTCCCCAGGTTATATACGAGCCATACTCCATGCTTCACAAGCAAGGCGGGAGACGTTCGAACGATCCCGGGCGCACGAACTTGTCGGGCGCCGAGTAAATCCACTGCCAAAGCTGTTTGACATATTACTATGAGTTGAGAATGCAATCATAGGTGAGAATGGGGGATGCAACATATTTCATTCGGTTTCCATATGCGACGAGCGGATGTCTCTGACTGCACCGCGTCGAGAAGGTGAAAGACGAAACAAGTGTGTGCTTAACCCGAATCGTAAAGGGTACTAGGGAAAGTGGCAGCATTTGTGTTTATTTGGTCATTGACGCTGGAGTAAGGCGCCGGCCGCCGCAAAAATAAAATGGAGCACTACCACCCACCCGTCAAAATATGGCCTTGGAGTATTCAGGATAGCGGCTGGATCGATCGATAGGCCTTGCTGCCACTGTATCCATAGCCGTAGGTTCTCTCCCTTCATCTTAGCACCTTAGCAAGACCACCAGATCTTCGCAGTTCCTATAGGTCATGTTCGAGAAGCAACGCGTCGTTGTTGACCTGCTTCAAGTCGCCTTCATTCTACCTCGGTAGTGACGTTCGCTCCTCCCACACATATTTCAAGACCTGATTACTAGACCACCCACTCAAGCTATACAACCCCTCCAAATCGATTTCGCTCTCGCCTCCATAAATGACATCCTCAAAGGCTTCTCCCCCTTCACGTTCGGTCGGTTCCTGTTATATCACTGGATAAGTTGAATTAGGTGCGAGTGCGGACGGGGCGCACTTCCTCATCGCTCTCTCCTGCAACGGCCTTCTTTCGTTTCGTGCGTTCTCGTCGCTTCTTGACGTTGGCAAGGGTTTTGCACTCGCTCCCATCTCGGTGGTATACTGTATGATGTGGTCATATCCAAAGGATCGAATCATGCGCTCAAGAATGTGTCGGATCTTGACCTAAGTCACGAAAAACGGCTGAGTAAGAACCTGAGGAGACAATAAAAAAAGACTACGCAACTTGAGCACGCGGTGTGTTGTCAAGCACCCAGTCATCCTCCGAACTATATCCCCCAGTTTGGGCTGGACAACCTCCGCGGGAAGACTGCACGCAAAGCGTGACAAAACCAAGGACAGCCTTGACAACTTCACGATTTCTTGCAGTGAGAAGGGGATTGACGGCGTTGAGAATCGACGTACTCTGACGAGAGATCACCTGCACTAGGCAGTGGTTAGATTCTACCTTCATCGAACGAACATGACGTAGCGTACTCTTGAACTCGAAAGGTACCCGAGAAAGCGCCATCACTCCCACACTGATCGTAGGATCCTTTGCCGCGGCAAGAGAGGCACCAACCTCATGCCCACTACCCCGTCGTTCACACCGAGCACTCCGCCACGAACCACGAAGTCCGCGACCTCTACCTTCTGCACAACAGGCAGATACGGCGCGAGGACAAGCAAGATGTCAAGCATTTGCGGCGCAGTCTTCATTTTGCCCTCCTTCGCCTTGGATTGGGATCGGTCGGGGCTGGTTCGGAGCCCGGTAAGAGAGGTGCTAAGGTACCCCAACACACTCCGATACGCTCCTGACAACTCACTTTTCCCCGCTACACCTGCCCATACACCAATCACCCTGCGCTCGACACTCGCAACGACGTTGAACAATACCGCGAGCCAGTTCTTCGCCTGTCCTCTCAGATACCTAAGGTTCTTCTTGCTCTCCCCCCTTTCGCTCTCGTCCTCCTCTCCCTGGCTTTGGACTTGTGGTCTGGACTCGACGACGTTCCTCAACGCGCGTAAGATCGGTGGGCGGAGCGTGGGGCTCGCATATATTTCCTTCGTGAGCCGCTCGCCTAGCTCACGTCCGAACGCGTTGGAAAGGTTGGCCGGGTTGGAGCAGTACGCTGGGAGGGTGTACCAGCACTGATCCGCGAGGACCGACCAGACTTTTGCAATACTAGGGTTCGGACCGGGTCCAGTAGCGAGGTTGGCGAGCTGGTCGATCAGGGGCAGGAAGGTCTGGGTGAAGTGCGCGAGGGGGATTTGATGCGAACGTAGCGAGGCTAGGATGGGGAGGAGAAATGCACGGGTTGTGGCGTTCGTGTTGGGTTCCTTCTCCCTATCTTCCAATCAATAACTCCAGCTAACCCGCCCAAACAGAGCAAATATGACGGCTTACCTTGCTTCGGGGACCAGGTTCAAAGGGAATAGACTTAACAGTCCGTCGACCCCTGTCGCTCGTGCAAACGCAGAGCAAACAGCATCTGCGCTTTTACGAATTTCTGGGGTCGATTCGAGGTATGGGAATGCCAGATTCCAAATTTTGGGCAGGTCGATCTGCGTCGTGGCTGAGTATGAGTGTGTATCGAGGTCCATTCCGTGTGGAAAGGGGAGAGTGGGTGAGGATGCTCCAAGGGAGGCTTGGCCTAGGGCGCTGAGCCAGTACGGCGCACGTTGAGTGTCTTGCTTTGATGGTGATCGTTTCTAATACAGAACTTGCCGTCTCTCGTGCTTCGTCCGGGTCAATATCGTCCGATTCCGAGGAGAGTAAAGAGTGAGGTCGTACACGACTTGCGAGAGGTACGGATGTGAGAGCTTTGGGAAGAACAATGAGTGGGTCGTGAAAGTTCTAAGATGTTCCCGCCCTCTTTAGAGATGCAAGATGGCTCGGCCGTCTGCGTCTGGGGCACCGCGCATGCCCACTCGCCAACACGAACTCGCCATGGATGCGCCTGCAACGGGGGTGGAGGATTTGACAAGATATCACGGACGACCTCCGCCGCCTTGGGACAAACTTTGCGGCGGGGGTCGATGATATGTTCGACAATGGTGCTGAATGCGTTGCGAAGAGCCGGGGCGTCGAGGGAATGGGAATCGAGGGAGGAGATGAAAATGCCAAAAATTGTGACAAGGGAAGTCGCGTGAGGACATGTACGCGGGAGAAGGGGTACGAGAATGGGGAGGAGAGTGGAGGACCGGGATCGGAGGAGAGAAGGAGGGACGAATGGGATGACAATGGCAATGAGGTAGAGCGTTGCTGGGAGGACATCGGTGCGGTTGAGGGACGTCTCGTTGAGGGTGAGAGTGCCTTGAAGGGTTGTAACGAGTGCTGCAAAGTAGGCAGAGGCCGTGGGAGCTGCAGACGAGCAGAAATTCGAGGTGCTGACTGGACCGTCGATTCGAGCGCAACCAGCAGTTGGGCAGGCTTCTTTTGGTGAGTCAAGTTTGGTGAAATGTGCGGACGTATTTTCGACAATGCTACTTGCATTTCCGGCGACCCCATCAGCAGAAGGTTCGCCCTCGCAGTCAATGCTCGACCTGCTCAGGCTTGATCTGCGCCAAGATGGCCTCGACGATGGCTGCTGTCTCCATTGATCCAAGTGGACCTGTTTCTTTTTTCAAACGAAAACTGGTCAGAAACACGAGCGGCTTGTTTGTCACTATTTGGTCTCAGTAGCGGCGAATTTCGCTCCAGTAATTGCTCATGCTCACTCATTGCTGTTGGTACATCCCCCAATCTAGTGGGTCATACGCAAAAAATGGGCAACCGCTCGTTTATTGGTTTATTTGTTAAATTAATTCTCAGTAGGAAGGGTCTCCGCAACTCGAAAACGAATTTGTCAGAAATTTGGATATTCCTTATTATTGTACTGTTCTATGTGGTTGCGAGTTGGGCCCGACCACGAATGGCCTCCATTGTGTGTACCATGCCTCCACCATCCACCACCTCCGTCGTAGTCAGGCGCAACGGCGCAACGGCGCATTATTATCATACTATCCGAAGCCTGTTAAGCCTCCGCCTCCGCCTCCGTTCCCTACTCCCGAACTCCCGAACCCGACCACCCCTCGTCTTTCTGCTATCCGATCGTCCGTTGGTCGGCCTGCCATGTTTGAAGCCAAAATCTCTAGTGGGTCGAGCGACTGGGTACCTGTTTGACATGTAAGAAGTCGAATTATTTGCAGGGCTCCAGGTGGGAATTCACATACCATATTTTATACATCACCAACCATGCGTGTGGGTACGTCAATCTGTGCATGGGTAGGGAAGAAAGCCACTGAAATGAATCGCACATAACCGCGAGGCCAGTTTCAATAAGTCTCGTAAAGAGGCCCACTCCAGAAGGAACTATACACCAGTTCCTTGCTCAAAGCCTGGCGCGCCTCTACCAGCACGCTTCTTTCCACCACCTCATTACTTCCACAATCCTTTGCACCCCCCCCACCAAACTGCTTCCTAGCAGTTGAATCCTTCCCCAACTGCAGGAAGGGAAAAGGAGGACTAGACCGAGGGACTCCCTGACTCTAGAAGCGTGCATTGCCACTACGCTACCCAGCCGGGATGTTGGAGGAATCATCAACTCCACCACCAGCCGATTGCTCTCGTAAAACTATCTACCCTCACGTTTCGCCTTTAAATCGATCCCGACACACGCGTAATGTGTATCTAGAGTTGTAGTTGATCGTCGTCTGGGTCGATCATGTTCGTTGCTGCCAAGGCTTTGCGGGCGAGGGTCTTCGGCTACTATTCTTGGAGAGTGTGGGTGGGTGCGTTGAAGGATCGTGGAGCGCTGGCAGCGGAGGCGTAGGTGCGTTCGAATGCGTGCTCATTCCCCGCATTGGCGGACGGGTGGTAGCGCCAACATGGCTGAAGAATGAACGGGACAAACATAGTGAACTTTTGTTTACCACCTGCGTAAATTGGGCTCGTTTTACACAGCAGATAAAATAATCATTGGTAGAGATGTTGCGTATACCGCAGCAGGACGAGTGGTTCGAATCCAAAATGCCCGTATATCTGTCTCCGTCCTCCTATCATCTGCTGGTCACCTGCTGTGGCATTCTCAGTAATATAGTATGTCGACCAGCACTGTGCCAAACTGGAGATACAATCCACCTCTGCACCACGTGGATTGCAATAACGACCAGTTAGGACGGACGTCGGACTTGGAAATACTGCGCATTCGATAAACGATTTGAACAGAGGATGAATCCAACACTGTCAGGAAAACTGCTTCCATGCTATAAGTACTGTTTTGACAACGGGTTTCAGCATTTGAGTGCCTGTAGATCCCAGATCTAGACTCAACATATTGGTATCTGGGATGGGGACCAAAGGGACTGCAGAGGAAGAAAATAAATAAGATTCAGGTTTAGTTCAATTGGTTTGCATACTCTCGACACTGGCCCCATAACATAACCTAAGCACAAATATTCAACTTCCCGTCGTCGGTTCGTCCCATATCTTGGATTGTACCTTTGTGAACGCTTTCTAATGCTACTCACAATTTGCCTTAAACCGCTGGCGCTCTGGGGAGGTCTTGTGCGATCAGGAAATCAGTCTATCATGTCCATCATCTCTCATCTTATTATAATTGGAGATCTTTGGAAATGTTATGGCAAGTTACAGGTGCTGAGTGAGCATGACTCAATGTCACGTCTCTGTGATCGTTGTTTGGTCCCTATCCTGTATATACAACGCGAGGTGTTTGCCTATATATATATCATGGTTCATCCTCACCTTTTGTGCGCTAGGGTATTCTTCAACAATAGGTCCACATATTTGGTCTGTAAAGTTGTCTGTGTCTTCCTGTCCTCTGGTCCATCATATTCCGTGCTCTGAACTCTTACAAAGGAGAAAGGATCATCATATGTGCATATCATTATAAACGGAGGAGATCCCGCTATCCGGCAATATGTGACAAAGTGAGAATATGAAGAAGGTGCAACCTAGCACGACCACGAACAACTAATATAGCAAGCAACAAGCACACTCAAGGATAAATCAAAGCCTAGGGCTGTGCAGTGTTGGAAATTTGGGCCCAAGACTTTCCAAATGCGAACTCGTCAAAATGAAGAGAAACTGACCGAACAGGGGATGTGAGAGGGAATGTGAGGAGAGCAGCAGAATGTAGGCCTGCACGACAGTCATGGGGTACCCAATAGAGCAAGCCGCCAGCTGGGTCTCTGACCCATCCCTCTCGGTCTGGCAATTTAGCCTTGATGTACGAGATTAACCGAGACGAAATTTGTGAAAATGAGTCCCATAAGTGAATGGCCATGTCACTAGATCCAGAAATGCCATGTTGCGGATTGGGGAAGTATTCGACGGAGTCACCTTTAGCGATCCAGAGTCGATTTGTGCGGCCAGATGATCCAGAGGCAATGTGCTGCCCATCGGGAGAGTAAGCAACTGAGAATACCGGACCAGTGTACCCCTCCAAAGGTTTGCCGACTGCAGAGCCAGTCTCAGCATTCCATATTCGAATTGTCTCGTCAAATGATCCGGAGATGATGTGCTGCCCATCGGGAGAGTAAGCAACTGAGAATACCGCGTCAGTGTGCCCCTCCAAAGGCTTGCCGACTGCATCACCAGTCTCAGCATTCCACAGTCGAACTGTGTTGTCAGACGATCCAGAGATGATGTGCTGCCCATCGGGGGAGTAAGCAACCGACCACACCTCGTCAGTGTGCCCCTCCAAAGGCTTGCCGACTGCATCGCCAGTCTCAGCATTCCACATTCGAACTGTATTGTCAGATGATCCAGAGATGATGTGCTGCCCATCGGGGGAGTAAGCAACCGACCACACCTTGCCAGTGTGCCCCTTCAAAGGTTTGCCGACTGCATCGCCAGTCTCAGCATTCCATATTCGAATTGTCTTGTCAAATGATCCAGAGACGATGTACTGCCCATCGGGGGAGTAAGCAACGGACCACACCTCGTCAGTGTGCCCCTTCAAAGGCTTGCCGACTGCATCGCCAGTCTCAGCATTCCACATTCGAACTGTATTGTCAGATGATCCAGAGACGATGCGCTGCCCATCGGGAGAGTAAGCAACTAACACCACCGTGTCAGTGTGCCCTTCCAAAGGCTTGCCGACTGGGAAGCCAGTCTCAGCATTCCACACTCGAATTGTCTTGTCACATGATCCAGAGACAATGTGCTGCCCATCGAGAGAGTAAGCAACTAACACCACCGCTTCAGTGTGGCCCTCCAAAGGCTTGCCGACTGCAGAGCCAGTCTCAGCGTTCCAGATTCGAATTTTATTATCTTCAGATCCAGAGATGATGTGTTGCCCATCGGGAGAGCAAGCAACTGACCACACCCAGCCAGTGTGCCCCTCCAAAGGCTTACCGACTGCAGAGCCAGTCTCAGCATTCCACACTCGAATTGTCTTGTCACATGATCCAGAGACGATGTGCTGCCCATCAGGAGAGTACGCAACTGACACCACCATGTCAGTGTGCCCTTCTACAGGCTTGCCGACTGCAGAGCCAGTCTCAGCATTCCACACTCGGATTGTCTTGTCAAATGATCCAGAGACGATGTACCGCCCATCGGGAGAGTAAGCAACTGACACCACCCCATCAGTGTGCCCCTTCAAAGGCTTGCCGACTTCAGAGCCAGTCTCAGCGTTCCATATTCGAATTGTATTGTCTTCAGATCCAGAGGCAATGTGCTGACCATCGGGGGAGGAAGCAACTGACCACACCTTGCCAGTACACCCCGCAAAACCCTTGCCGACTGCAGCACCAGTATCGGCATCCCAGATCCCAATCGTCCCGTCATTCGACCCAGTGGCAATGTAGCACATGTTAGGAGAATAACATATGCCATACAAATCGCCCCTGTGTCCAAACTGTGCTAATGGCTGCTCTGACCATGACAACAATTTTCCGCGTCGCATCTGGATGCCTTTAGTGAAATACGTGCCAAAAACCGTTGATAAAGGTGACTTTGAGGGCAGGAATGGTGCCGTTGAAATATAGGTGTGTGGAGCACTTATAGAGATGGGAATGCGGAAGACGTTCATGAAACGAGAAACATCCTGAATCCTTTCTAACAGTGTTTCGTCCATATCCTAGAGCGAATTAGAATCCCTTTCGAATGCCCACCACAGCAAGCCGGAGCTTCACTCACTTTGATCAATTTCGATGTCAGTTCTCGAAGCCCTGGAACCCCAATTCGCAACATTCCCATAATGCTCAATACTTCAATCCAAAATAGTGCATACGGTCCTTCGAAGAACTTCCTCAGCATATCCAACAGACGACCCTTGCGAGTGTCGGGAGTAAAGCAAAGATGCTTTGACCAATACAGAGAACTATACTGCAAAGCGTCGGAAATATTTTCTTTGATTCGTGATGCGAGTCCTTTCACATTGGCATTCGCGAGCCGGGAATCTTCGAGCCTGCAGATGTTGAAACGGAGCTGTTCAACCATCTTCTCGAGGCAAGCGATACCTAGTTGAGCATTTGCATCTCGGATGTTAACCCGATAGTCGCCCTGACAATCATCGCTCACAAAGAAGTCCGAAATGGACAAATGGCGGGCACGAATCCCTCCACTGGCTCCTCCGTCTCGATGGAACATAGAGCCGAGTTCGTCTACCCACATTTTCACCAGGTCAGGTCTCACTCCCGCGAGCTCTGCAATCGATTCTTCGCACAGTGGGCGGTACTGTGCTGTTATAAGAAGGAATCCAATCACCCGCCGAAATTCCGCATTGCTACGCACTTTCCGTGCCGTGACGATGCTGGAGTAAAGTGCGTATAGAGACGTCAACCCGGGGCTTGCTGAGTCTTGCAAGGTCGCTGATAACTGTTTGGTAGGATCGTGGCAGTACTCAAGGGTACGTGCAAGGGTCTCGATGAAGATGAATAGACCCGCTGCCCGGGGGATAAGTCTATCGAGGAGCGATGGCTCTGGCCAAGGGGATTGGAGACACCGCGTTGAAGCCACCCTATTGAATCTGTGCTCGGCGAAGGTTCGCAGGTCGGAGGTAGTCTCCTTATCCGCTGTTAAATCATATCGCAAATGCGGCAATTGAGTGGGACTATCAAAGAAACGTTGGATATCGACTTCTTGTCTACTCGTGATGATAACCTTGAGCCATGGAGCGCATGCGGTCGCGTCTGCCAGGGCCTGAAGGACGCCTGGACGACTCTCAGGGCCGCCGCACTCATCGAGTGCGTCAATGACAAACACGAGAGTCCTTTTTGGGAGGCGAGGAAGTTTTCGGATGAAGTCAAGGAAGAGAGTGGGTCGCATTGATTCAGGTGTTATGTTTGGGTTGTTACGAAGGAATTCTGCGACAATTCGTCGAAGAGGGGGGAAGAGTATCGCGAGTTTGCGGATGAGAGTCGGAACGATATGTCTGGGCTCTCTCAATTCCTGGTCATCCCTCCGGCAGAAAAATGCTCCAGCGAGCTGCTCTTTATCGTCAAGGCTCGCACAGACCGAATGTGCTAACGACGTCTTGCCGATGCCAGGTAATCCGTAGATCCAGTATGTACTTCCACCATCTGTCTGATCCAATCCATTTGCCACCCAAGCTATGATTTTTTCGAGGAGGGATTTGCGGGTGTCTTTCATACAGCAGAGATCCCGGTCATAGCTGGTCTTGACATCTTTGAGACGACTAAGCAAAATGTGGTACTCTACAGGGAATTGTTGAGAATGATGTATCGAGAGACGGAGAGAATGAGCGCTCACCAGTCTCCATGGTCCGGCGGAGAGCTTCAACATTTACTGCACGGTCGAAGTCTTCGACGACTGTCGTCAACTCACTCTCTATTTCTTTGATCGTATCCTGGTAGGCCGGCCCGCCCGCCGTTCTCACTGTAATGATTAGTACTCGCCAAAGACATCAGGTGACAACCTACCATGTGTGACGTAGTCGTACGAAACTTTCGCGACCCTGTGCATCACCTCATACATTCGCGGGATGATCCCCTCCAAGAGATCCGTCTCTTCGCAGACTATTTTGTCCTCGACTATTTTGTCCGCGAAATGCAGAATGCGCTTCAATCGGTCCAGGAGGATGGATGGTATCTGGTCGTACTGGCTTTGTACCTTCAAGAGCTAAATGATCAAGCGTTATCTCCTGCCTGATACGCCAGTAGCGAACACGAACCTCAAACGTAACCTTGGCAACACCAAAGACAGCCTTCGATATTGGATTCAACTACAGGGTGTCAGCGTTCTGCTAGTCTTTACGTAAAAGAACCGGACCTCTGCGAATACAGCCCCATATTTGATAGTGTTCTCCACAGCTCTCTCGGTCGATCCACTCATCCATGGGGAGTAATCCTTTAAACATTCTTCGAGTTCATTGAGCGAAGAGTGCAGAGATTCCCTCTGTGTGAAGATTAGTAGCTGGCCAGGACGGGCAGTTGGAAAGATACGAACGATAGTGATCGCAGAGAATTGTAACTCTAGAGACCAATGATACCGGTGGTGCCTTCCATCGAAAATAATGTCCTCTGCGCATCGCTATTAAATACGAGCGGACTGTCGGGGATCATGACTGACTCTGTACCGTAAATACATGCTTCATTGTTCTCCTATAATCACTGAAAAGCGCTTGAAGGTCGATCGGCTCGCTCGGCCGTCGAATTTTGGTCCAAAATGAATGTCCGGTCCTCATTTGGATCTCGGCGCGCATCTCGGATGTCGGAGATATACCTCTACACATGTATAGCCATCGGTAAGTATGTTTAGTGTGAGAATGAGGGACATACGGGGGTTGGGCTGGTGTCCAGGTTCGGTTGTCTTGTGTCTGCAATCCTAGCTCCTGATTGTCTATAAACAACCGAAGCGCATAGTCCCGATGTAGGGTGTCTTGAAGTGTGATATCTGCATATTTCCCGAAGTCAGCGGGGATGGACCAAAACTGAAGCGAAGCGCCGCACTGTCTAGAACGAGGCTTAGATGACGGTCAGCCTCCATGATAATACCGCGGGGTATAGCGATCGCTCACAGGTTCTCTGTCCCGGGTGGTTGAGTCGCCATGTTTGATCACGTTGAGGTCTGCGAGGAGAAGGAAAGAGGAACGTGGGATCGGCTCGGACATGTTGTTGACGCTTCGCGCGGCTAAATGCAGCCAATGTCATTCGTTCTTGCGCAGTGTGTGACATCGCCTACAAGCTATATAATATCACACAGAAGCCATGTAACCCGCAGTTATGATAACCCTAGTTTCGCGCCCGCGTGGCACATCCCGCATCGGTTCGCAACTTCAACCATCTGCTATCATTGAATATCCTCAATGATGCCGATCGTGCACGTACGTCGCTTCATTGGGCAGGAGGCTGGAGTCTCATTCAGCCACCCCGTTCGATTCCGGGCCGCATCATCCGACGATGACGCGTGAAACTTATTACCCTCCCGCTCGCAGATGTTCTTCATTTCTCCCATAAACAACTTGCGCGATATTTTGATGGCTTCGGGTGCTTCCGACTTGAACCATAATGGGCGCATATGGTTATAGTCGTCCCCGAGCACCCATTTGATTTCACTTGTATTGGCCCAGCGATGTGCTTCAGACCCAGTGACTAGTTCAAGTATCAACTTGGTTTTGACCTCTTGATCGAGTGGCTCCGACCTTGGAAACTAAGATGCTTGCACTCTTGACCTCTGTGGTTACAAACACCAGGTCCCAGACCCGGGCACCGGGCACACCGGGCACGGGACCTGGTGGATATCGTGTCAGACACCCGGTGAACAGTTCAAAGTATATAATTGTATTCCTTGAATCGATGTCACGTCCCTTGCATGTACAGGTTGTAGCGAATTGATAATAAAGTAAATGATATTCGTATTCATTGGGAGTATCGGGTTCGACATCTGGGCCGAAGACAACGATATCACTATCGATCCCTGAGTCGGAGGTGCTGTCTTCGGTGTCATGAGTGCATGTCTGGTGGTCCTCCACTGCACACTGAAAGACAGAACGAGAGAGTTCCAGGCGGGGAGAGCGTGATATCCCGTGTTCTGATGATTGGTACATCTCTTCATTTCCGTATATCTCTTCTGACCAATCGTTGCACAGATCGACAGGGATTGACATGTCGATGGAGGGATCGTTGCCTATGTCGAAAGCCTCCTCCTATAGTGAGCTTAAGTTTCGTAACGATATATTATTTAAGAACCTACCCTCTGACTTTGGCTGTGTCCCTGGCTGGCTAGCGGCTCTTCAGGCTCTTCATATATTTGGTAGCGATCTCCTGCAATCCCCTAAGGTCAGTACTTGATTGTGGACATGTAGATAAGGGATTAATCACTTTCTCTACGCTTTCTCTGTTGAGTTGCGTGATGTCGACGCGTGCTTGCCGACCTTACCTCCCCGCACCCAACCCCAAATCCTTTACACCAGCATACTTGAGGAGCACCGGCGCCCACTGGGTCCACAGACTTGATGCTGAGTGCCTGTTGTACATGTTTTTTTTGCCCTGTGCCTTGATTTTAGCCATTGAAAACTTTAAGTCCAAAGCGACAGAACTTTAAACAACTTAAACCCCGACCACTTCCTCATCCCCTCATCCGCCTCACCGATCCCACCACCAATGTCTCACGATTTGTTCTCCTTGAACAATCTCAATGCTGGTAAGTCCCGATTTGTCCCCGAGGCGCCGCTGGTGACCCGCCCGATGCACTGCTCACTAGCCCTTGTGCTCCACAGAGGATATCGCCGAATTCCATGAGTTCTTGGCCAGCAAGAAATCACGCAAGCGCAGACATCAAGAGGGCCCAGCGCCATAACAGCTCTGGAGGTTTTGGTCCGTACTACCCTTCTCTTTTATTCCCGCTAACCAAAATACAGGAGTCTGACGCTGACGAGGAGCCTCCAAATAAGAGGCAGAGGCAACGCGACTGGCCTCCTCTCCCTTATAATTCAGATCCGCCATTCATGGGGGCATCACCGCTCGCGCTCGGATCTGATCTCGAAACCGATTGTGACCTCGAAACTGCTGTGAGTTCGCGACTGTAGTCCGTTATTCCTGACCTCAGCTCCACTCACAGCGCCCGACCCGCCGCACCCCCCCTGAGGAAGACCCGCCGCTCACGAAGAGCAAGGGGAAGGCAAGGGCACCTCCGATCCGATCCAATCGCAAGGATCCCCCCAGGCGGTCCCCTCGCAAGCACTGTCATTCCAGGGTTTAATTGGCGGTTCTTTTCATCGTTAAGTAGTACATTTTTTGGTTCATTATACACCGCACTGATTACAAACACCCAACAGATCAATTGTCTTCTTGTCAATTTGCATTTGCCAGTACTACCTCACAGCTCCCTCATCTTGTCAGTCCTATACTAGCTTCTCCATTAATTGGACTGTCTACCACGCGCTTCCCATTCATTAATGCCTTATATTCATTCCTTATTGACGCGTTTCACTTTCTGCACATTTTTGTCGCATCACCAGCATGTATTATATTTGTTATATACATTTTGTTTTATTTTCAGTCGTGCATATCATGGGTGGAACAACCTGCTATTCAAGCCTGTTCACCGGCTCTTATGACTGGTAGCACCGGGCCACCAGCCCGGTTACCAGCTCAGGGTCAGAGACCCAGGACTAATTCTGCTTGATGGGACCCAGTGGTGACTGGGTCTGTCACCCGGTTCCGGTACCTCCCCACCCGGTGATCACCGGTCCTCTCGCCCAGTTCTTCACCGGTTCTCTGACCCAGTATTTGTAACCACAGAGTGACCTTGGTATAGCCTTGTTGCGCTCCGAGCTTGGAGCGCTGACCTCTGATTGGAGTTCGTCTGCCTTGCCCCAGCCTCTCGCCTCTTCCTGTGGTTACCACCCACAACGAGTCCTTTCCCCACGACGTGTCTGACGTGACCCTCTTGAGATATTTGCAGCACTAGGGTGGTCATTGAGGAAGGGTACCAGCCAGCACGGGTCACCCCCAGTATTCTAGTACTGTAAGGGAGAATGAACAGACACGTGGGATGTCCTAAGAGTCCCATAAAATATTTATCAGGTTCCAAGGAGTAGAGGTGGTCAGTATTTTGCCTCAGTGTCTCATGTACGTATCAATCCATTTACTGCACAACTACAATGCGAAACTTGATATCGCAGGCCCTAGTGGTAATCCGGGTGACGGACAAGGCACTAGCACGAAACAAAGAAGATGGATCGTGAGCCGAACCACAACACCACAACCGTGGCATTTGATCACGCTGTAACAATACCAACGTTGACTTAATCCGTCCACCTCAGCCACGTATGCTGTCGAATATTCTATACAATATGGCAACCTCGCATGGTCGGCATCCTCTCCACTCAACGACGGGCTGTCGGTGCCTCTGGAAAGCCCCAGTGTAATCCCCAGACATGGTAGCATGACATTACACGGGATCTATGCTGAAATTCGTAACCCTTGGTGACGCCTCGGTCGGTATATCCTCATTGGTGGTTCGACTTACCGACCAATGCTTTCCGACCAACTCGAATGCCACTGTTAGTGCATTTTCGTCCATCCATACGCATCTCATGGTGCCTTGGATGTCCTTGGCTACTGGGAATGGGAGGACGATGACCTTCGGTTTCTTGATAGTTCGGTGTATCCATTCCGGGCGAAGGAAGACAAGACTGTCAAACTACAATGTGCGTGTTCGATTTTCACCCCGACTGTTAATTTCTAGCTGTGCGCCGGTCGTTGTTCCCTTTCGAATATCCAATTTGACTACATTGATGCCACTCTAGGCCGAGACACAGCAGGAACGGAGTACTCGTACTATCGTGGAGCAGCCGGAGCGCTCATCATTTACGACGTAACCTCACGCGCGTTCCTTCCTGCAGGCAAAAGAATGGCGCAAAGAGTCCGTGCACCCGCCGATCCGGGCCTCCTCGTAGCGAACAAGGTCGACTTGGTTCCCGAAGATAGGGGAGAGTGCGAGCGCCTGCGCACGAAGGCGAACACACTGGTGGCTTTCAGCACTGGAGAAGGACCAGAAGCGATTGGCCTATGCGATTAGCATAGGAGGATGGGCCACCGCTGTATGAAGACGATTATCGACATGGTGAACGGCGTCGTGACTGTGATTGACTGGGTTAAAAACTGGGCGCCCACGCATTGGAACCGCTGGAAGGACGGAAGAATTCTGTGAGCAGCAGGGGCTTCGGATTATTTCGTCCTGCACTCACCGTCATCGAATGGAGTCGCGCAACGACTCGTCGGTGTGGCTACCAACGGCATCCGCGCCATGCTTCGCGACTCGAACCTCCCGCCACGTTTCTGGGCTGAAGCAATGGCGACACTTCAGAACGCCAACGAAGACGAACGAGGGGACAACCCGTATGAGCGTTTTTATGGCACGAACCGGACATAGGACACATACGTAGCTTCGGATGCGTAGTGAGGGTTACACTACCCAAGGAGACCCTACGGAGGCTGGACGATCGGGGAGTGGTGTAGAAGTAATGGGGTGGTTGAGCGTCTGCATGGATCCCACAGATTAGAGCTAGGGAGAGCAGGGGCGTCACACCTTATGAGGGGACCGCTTCCGTGCTGCCTGACGATGGACCCGCCATGGAGGTCCAAGATGTAAACCTGCCAAGATTGACTCAACCACGCAGGCGACAGACCCCACACCTACGAAGGACAACACAGAGGGTATCAGGGACAGCGACAATGAGAGGTCAGCACCGCCGCCGGAGGCGGAACTTGCATTTCGTATACTCGCCCCGGCGCACTTAATCCGCTCCGTCGCTGACTGAAGACCTCGCTGACGATGTCCCAGCCAGCCTAGCAGTAATTAGGGTGACAAATTCCCTCAGGACGTGGGGCAAGTTCATACTCTTCCATCGCATTTTACTCGACCCAGCCTCGTGCGCCGCGGGTGGGAGGGGTGCACTCCTTGCCTTCGGAGCATTTAAGGAGCCCGGTCCAGTGTTCAGGCCTACGACGTCGGCCCCTGATCCTTAGACAATTCAAGACGCGCGCGACGCAACCAAATGGTGAGCCGCCATGAACATTGGAATCGAAAATATGCGTCACTTCCGCGTCTTCACGGCGGTCCCACGTCCTCTCAACGCGATTATCATCACGCCACATTGGGCTTTCCACTGGAACTTCGAGAATGGCCCACTCGTCAAGCACAACGCACACCCATTAGGACGAGGATTCGCCCAGGTCTTCGGTGTCGACTATCAGGAAGCCCACCTATATGTCCTGGTGATGCGACTCGAATCTTTTTTCGAGTTCTTGCCTCGATCGCCACGCTATCCGGCCTAAAAATCCATTTATTTGATGTATCAGCTGCGCACCTGCACGGGGACATTGACGGAGAGGTCTGCATGGAGTCACCCTCGGAATATGGAGACAGAGGTCCTGTTCTGGAAGGGGATTGGACGCGTCTTAGGGCAGAAACACGTGTTTATTTAATAAATTCCAGTTGTATACAAATAATAAGAGTTTATACGGGTTTTCGCAGCTGCGCGTGGCCGGCGGGGGTGCTCGTCGTTGAGGAGGGGAGGAGGGAGGACAATGACAAGGCGAGAGAAGGGTCCGACTTGTATCTCCAACTTGGCGGACCAATCACAGAGCCGCCAAATGGAGGCACCCAACTTTGGACTCGATCCACTCTCAACCTTGCACTCTGGCTGCCGCGTAAATCGACTTCAAAAGTTGTTTGGCATATTAGTATGAGTTGAGAATGTAGTCATAGGTGAGAATGGGGGTAAAGAACAACATATTTCCATATATTGTAGGTGCCTCGTACCAGCGACTCGATGCAAAGTTACAACGGGCGGCTTGCGGTGCGGTAAACAATGACATGTGCAGCGCATAAGTGAGAGATATTCCGGCAACGAGGGGACAACCCTGACTGGGCATTACATATGGAGACTGACTGAAAACGAAGGATCAAGAGATCGTGTCGAGTGAGTGAGCACCTCAGGCACTCGAATCCGGGGCCTCTCAGGCCCCGAACTGCCTAGTAGATTTACCCCCCTGAAGGGGTCCGCCGTCAGCAGTCAGCAGTCATCATAGATGCTGACGACCGTCACCCTCACGGCC
>Ga0307515_10010449_pt1 | contig 17783 bp, 13 predicted proteins | sample 17_EM_MG_FD_194513 | JGI IMG/M metagenome (GOLD analysis project Ga0307515, IMG submission 194513) | Populus trichocarpa ectomycorrhiza microbial communities from riparian zone in the Pacific Northwest, United States - 17_EM | ecosystem: Host-associated > Plants > Roots > Unclassified | place... | reverse complement strand
GAGGGCCTCAATAAAAAAAATAAAATTCCGATTGTACAGGGATTAATAGAGGGTAAAACGGTAAAACCCATTCGTTTTATTTTTCACTCAAAACAAATTTCACATGCGCCGCAATAAAAATGAAGCTCTCAATGTCTCATTTTTTAAATCTTATAAAAAAAATATGATTTTTCTATGGCAATATATAAAAAAATTGTTTCAGTTTCGAACTATCCTTAGAGATCCTTTTAACGACACTTTAGAAGTTCTCGTGGCTCGTCGAAGGACAATTCAACTTAGTTGATTTTTATTTAAATGAAATTACAACAATTAATAAAATTTAAAGATTGAGAAACTACTATTTTGACTAGGAATTATCATCTTTTATATAAATTTATTTAAATAAAAGATATTTCATTCAATTCAATAAATTTTCTTAGTTTATTTCTTTTAATTTATTAATGGGGTTTTTAAAAGTGTGGTAGCGGTTATTTTTCGAAGTGTTTTTTGTGTTAAAATAAATTAAATTAAATTTTTTTATTTTTTAAAAATTATTTTTTACATTAGTATATCAAAATGATTTAAAAACATTAAAAAATATTAATTTAAAATAAAAAAATAAAATTTTTTAAATTTTTTTTTTTTAAAACATAAAAACAAATAAGACAAAAATGAAAACGTTCACCATGTAAACTGGTATTAAAAAATAGTAATTCAATTTTTCATAATTCGTTTTCTACGAAATACCAAAAGCCGTCAACCAAAACAACGGTATCCTGGCGACGGACGAGGAAACGTGGCAACCGATTGACCGCTCTAAAATTTATTAATTTGCAATACACGGCAAAATATCCCGCTGACAAAAATCACAAAATCGCAACAAATTTAAAACAATAAAAATTTAAAACCAACAGTTCATAAAACAAATAAGAAAAAAAAAGAAAAAAAACCCATCAGAAAACAAACAATGATAAAAAGAAAATTGTGCGAAACAACGCGATTTCGATAAATGGCCAAACAACTCTACGGCTACGGTGCCCCTGCAACAACATCGGCTTCCCGTTCCCGCACCGACTCCTATCTCACCGACTCGGTCTTGACCCGATACTTAGGCACCGGGTCGGACCCTCTGTCTTCGGATTCTTCGAAGTACTCGGCGAGCTCCTCCATGTATCTAACACAGAGCGATAGCGCACTCAGATACTCGGTCGATAGAGGCATTGCCTCGGCGGCAGCTGCTGCAACTTCTCCGCATTTGTCGTCTTGGCCACCACCACCTGGTGTTGATGCTCCTTCTGCTGTTGATTCGCTTGTTCCTGGCCTTAAACGCACTCCTGAAGGTTAGTTTTAGGGTTAGGGTTTCATTTTTTCCCTCCCTCCCTCTTTTCTGTGTTTTTTTGTTTAGTTATCTTACTATTATTCGTATGCCAAAAATAAGAATAGAACTTAAACTCAAATTTCCTTTTATCCCTTCTGCATGCTGTATGGATTTTGTTACTTTGTTAAGAATTTACTGTTTGGTTGTGCTTGCAGTGCTAATAATGTGAACTTCTTCATTTTTTAATCGTTAAGCGTAGGAAAAATGTGCAGAAATGTGATGCTAAGATTTTATTTGCTTATTTAGGTGTGGTTTGTGTTATTTAAAATATAATTTGTGTTACTTCTTGGCATTGGGAATGGCAAACAAGCTCGGCGTTTGCTTAATAAATCTACATTGGGTGATGATTGTGAAAATCTTCAGGTGTGCATTCATGATGATCTAGTTAAATTATAATTCCCAACCACTTTATGAAAGAATTCTAAGGAATTGCTTTAATGTGAGGTGTTCATATACGAGAAGCATGATTTTGGAAGTTGCTTTAAATTTCAGTAGATGTATTTATATGGTCCTGCTGGATTGGGAAATGCACAAGCAGAGTTATATTATCATCGTGAGATGTTGTTTTTGGTGTGATCTCTATTTGCTTTACTGCTTTTCAAAAAGCAGGCTTTCACCATATAACTGACTCCGTGCTTAGCCTAATAGGGGGGGCATGCACATTCCATGGGTAGATGTATCATCATCTACTTTTCAAACCATAGTAGATGTATTATTACGGTCCTGCTAGATTGGGAAAAACAAAAGCACAGAGGTATATTATCATTGTGAGATGTTGTTTTTGGCGTGATATCTATTTGCTTTACTGCTTTTCAAAAAGCAGGCTTTCGCTATATAATAACTCTGTACTTAGCCTAATATGGGGGGCATGTATGTTCGGTCAATGTGTGACTTGGCTTGAAAAACGCCTTTTTTCTACTTTACATAATACATTGAGGTCCAGTCATAAGTTACATTAGAATTAAAGAAGAGATTAATTTAATCTATCTGCTGTTTATAAATATTGGCAGATGCTTCACATTATCTAACACATGTGCAATGGTCTCAATAGCTTTACCTGTAAATATAAAAATGGCACTATAATTGCTGAATATTTATAATAGATTTGACATGCAAATCCTAGATGTATACAAAAATTTTGCAAGATAGAAACTTTACAATATTTTATCTGCATCTTGTTCGTTATGAAGGTGCTATAGTATCTATTCTCGGTATGAGTTTTTCTAAAGTATATTCTTAGTCCCAAAATTAAAGTTTTAAGCATACTTATATGGTAACTATTTTTTTCTGTCTTTTGTATATACTTGCACTACTATTATAGTGCTCTATCATCCGACTCTTTTGGGTGCCCATAGCACAATTGGGCAAAGTGAGGATTGGTATTCTACCAACGCTTTAGCCAAGCGTGCTAGATTCGAGACCACAAGCCATCTTCCTATATATCCACAGAGGCCAGGGGAGAAGGATTGTGCCTACTATATGCTCACTCGAACCTGTAAATTTGGAGATACCTGCAAATTTGACCATCCAGTTTGGGTTCCCGAGGGTGGAATCCCAGATTGGAAAGAGGTGACCATTTATTGCTATCTTAATGCATGCTATATGATTATGTTATAAGGTTATTTATATAAATATCATTATTTAATATAGTGCGAGCATAAAGGATTTATCAATGTTTAAATTTATAACATGACTGTTGTAAGTTACTTGAACATGTCGACATATTCTTTACAAAACTATTCTACTTCTTACTTTTAGTTTGTTCCGTGGTTTAGAAAAATTCTAATCTTTATAATAGTTTTATAATTGTCATATGCTTATGATAGATATAATTGATTATTTGCTCCTTAATTGTTTTGAATGAACATGGTTATGATATTTTCCCTTTAAAATGTACTATTGAATGACTCCTCAGTCTTTGGGAAGTCAATTATATTTCTTTATGAAGACCTCTATTTACAATACTGTTCCTGTGAGTTTTCTATATTTAGATGTTTGTAATTTGGTATACTGTTTATAGACTTCTCCTACTCTAACAAGAAATTCTTCTATTGTCCAGAAAGGGTTCTTAGTTCTCTCATTTATCACATAACCTTTTCCTGAACCACACCATTTTCTTTTTGAGATTTTCTGTTTTGTATCAAGGATGTTCCTGAACCACATGATGCTTATTGGATGATTGACTTGAAGCCGCTGTTATCTGCCTGAATTGGATCTTGCATAAGAATCTTTAACACTACGGAGTTTTTGTTGGAAACTTAATAGTTACTTTATAATTATTTCTGCATCTGTAGTTCATTTGCAAGCTAGATACTAACCAATTTAGTTACATAGAATGTTTATAGTATATGTCTCACCACAGAGTTTATATATCCCTATTTTAAACTTTATGTTTTTGCATTTTGCACTGCCAAAAGCCTCTGTCCATGTTGAGCATGATACTTGGATTTTTGTTCACAAAGCCTTGATTTTGAGTGTTAATTTCAGTTGACTTATAACTGACATCTATTGAAAGCCTTTTGCTACTTGATTGATTAATTCCAAACCTTTTTTGCTAGGAGATCAATGTAGATTATATAACAGATGATGCTCATGTGTACTATGTGAAATATAGTTTGCATTGTTGAGGCAGGCAACACTCAAAGAAATCCAACTAGAAATATCAATATTTCTAATACATCTACTCAGGAATTAAAGTGTAGTTAACTGTGAGGGACTCTGATATTTTCCTGAATGTATGTAGAAAGAGGCAGTATATTTGGTATATGGCATCTGAATCTATCACATTTGTTCAAGCAAGTGTTGTTTCTCATGTTCTACCATTTTGATGCTTATTTATTTATTTTCCTTTTTATCCACTCGAAAATGATTGTAACATATAAGAAGGTATGGATAGTATCAATGTTTTCTTTCTTTCTTTCTTTCCTTCTTTCTTTCTAGGTTCCCCCTATTGCTACAAGTGAAACTTTTCCTGATAGACCAGGAGTGCCTGATTGTCCTGTAAGTATTGTTACCAACAGTTGCTCTCTTGCAATTTTCACTAAATTAATTTTAGCACTCAAACTGCTTTTAATATATTGGTTAATTACCATTGCAGTACTTTCTAAAAACTCAAAGGTGCAAGTATGGTTTGAACTGCAAGTTTAATCATCCAAAAGAAAAGATGTCTTTGGTATGTGCTATTGTTGTAAAATTCTACAAAATCTTTATTTGGATTACTCCTATAATTAGATGCTCTGATGTGGTTTCAGGGTGTTTCAGAAAACACCAGTATTTCTGCCTTGCCAGAGAGACCTTCTGAGCCCCCATGTGCAGTAAGAAGCCAATAACTTTTTTTTATCTGGAAGCTCTGTCTTGTTAATTTGGTCATCTGTCATCCTGAATATTATGGTCCTGAACAGTTCTATATGAAGACTGGGATTTGCAAATTTGGTGCAACCTGCAAATTTCATCACCCAAAAGATATCCAAATATCCTTGGCAGGACAAGGGAATGATGATGGTGTGCAAACTAATTCTGTAGTTGATAACGGGGGAATAACTGGAGATGTCAATGTGATTAAGGCCCTTGTGTCAGTTACCCCAGCCCTACTTCATAACTCCAAAGGACTTCCGATGAGACCGGTAATGTTGTTTTAGTTCTTGGTGAAGGTTAGATGATGTGATTAATGAGGTATTTGGTGATTCCTTTTCATTTCGATCATTAATCCACATTGTGCTGTTTTGGCAGGGTGAAGTGGATTGTCCCTTCTATCTGAAAACTGGCAGGTAAGCATGTGCCTCTTTATGCATAACTTCTATAATAGTTTGGGAGGAAATGGTCAAACACTTCACTTAATTTTTCTTTTCCATTCAGTTGTAAGTACGGTGCCACTTGCCGCTATAATCATCCTGAGAGGACAGGTATGCAATTGCTCCTGTGTTTTTACTTTAAAATTGAGATGCTTAATTTCAGTATTTGAGACCTTCTCTTCTGCACTTGAGCTTCATAATTTCATTTCTGCTATTCTTTCGCAGCAATCAATCCACCTGCTGCTGCAATCGGGCATCCAATCATAGCTCCTTCCATGGCAAATCTGAACCTCGGAGTTTTCAGTCCAGCTGCCTCTATATATCAAACTATTGACCCCAGATTGTCGACGGTAAATACAAAATCATTTGCATATTCACTTCTCAGTTGCATCTGTTTCATCAAAGGATGTATATCAGACAATTTGTGTTCGACTGTGTGACAATGTCTGTGCGTGTAGCCAACAGCCATGGGTGGGGATGAAAAAAGGCTTTAAAGGTGATTTCAGTTGAATTTATTGATTATGGTTGCAGTTTAAAGAGTGCTCTCTATCATATTTCATGGTGGTTTAGTGAGAAATGAAGCCTTATGTGGGGAAAAAGGTGCTTGAACTTTGAATATAGCTGTTTTAGGTTGAATTTATGAAAGAAGCTTTCTGTTTGTGCTTATGATTCACAGTTTAATTATAGTTGCTTTTTTTTCCTTAAAAAAAAGTTCTTTTTACCTGACTATAGTTTTGCTGTTGGTGTATTCGATTCTGTTCAAATTCTTAACCTTCTATGTGATTTATTTTTCACTGACTCATCAGTTGGGAATTATTAGTGTCAGATTTCTAACATTATCTTTTGCCACATTGTTTATTTTGAAGTTTATTTATCTACCTTACAGACACAATTCACAATAGCTTTTCCTGGTTTGTGGAGATTTAACTTTTACTAATGTTACTCTCTGTTCTTCTGAGATTTCTCTTGGCATCCTTGTGGTTACAGAAATCATGGTCATCTTGGTTTGGTAGTGATACCTTTTATTTGTTTGCCTACTGCAGCTGGGAGTGGGACCGACTGTCTATCCTCAACGACCTGGACAGGCAGAATGTGATGTGAGCATCTATTTTACCTCATCCTTTATTCTATAATATATGTTGTTCTTTATTCTTTTATAGAGTTCTAATTTATCTATTGATTGTTTAAAAAAAAAATATGACCAGCATTACATAAAGCAACTTTTTTTACATTTTCTTCATAATACGTTCCTTCAATTTATGGTGGGGCAGCTTGTTTCTTGGTTCAATGCATCCTTGATATGCAGGCACGTTGAATGTGTTACATTTCCCATTTTCAGTTTTACATGAAGACTGGTGAGTGTAAGTTTGGGGAAACTTGCAAGTTTCATCACCCAATTGATCGTTCTGCACCTACAGCAAAGCAAACTGAACCACAGACTGTTAAGCTCACTCTTGCAGGGTTGCCAAGGAGAGAGGTATGGATTGGTGCTAGAAATTAAGCATGATGTATATATATGTTGTTTCCACAGAAAGGAGTCTATTTCCATGAGATGCAGTTGGTTGTCTTCCTTTCTTTGAATTGTGAGGCTTATCCTATAAATTTGAACATTGTTTGCTCATTTTAAGGTTCTGGGTTATGATTTACTACATGAAGCACATTAAGGTGGGTTTAAGCAGTCTCCTCACTTTTGTTGAAGAAAACATATGCCTTTGGGTAATTCTATTTTGCTGTTCTTTTTCCTGGTAACTTTGGTTGTGTATAATATGACTTGTGAGAGTAAGTTGCATTAAATGATTCGAAGAAATGGGGTTCTGTTTTCCACATTGTTATTACTCACAGCTTGGCCTGTCACCAATTTCACTTCATTTGGAAAACTTTGAGAAATGTGTCTTTGGTTAATTTGCTTATTTAATCCATAAGCAGTTAACGGTGATGTGCATGGATGCAAGTGCTTCAAGTACAGTGCATTTAAACACTACTCCCATCACATAATATTTAATATGTTTCTCTTGCAATCAAAGATCCTTGAAACAAGCCCCATTGGACTTCACCATCTTTTTGGTCAATTATTAAGGCCAAGGGCTGATTGGTTACCACTTGACTCGCCAAGGTGTTTCTTGTAATGTATACGTTTGGTGGTATTTATCTTGGTGAAACCTTTGACAGGGTGCGGTTCACTGTCCATACTATATGAAGACTGGCACTTGCAAGTATGGTGCAACATGCAAATTTGACCACCCGCCTCCTGGAGAGGTCATGGTGTTTCCAAATCTCAAGGAACTCTTGATGCAGAAGCAATAGGAGCTGAGGCGGGAACTGCCCAAGCACAGTAGAAGTGAAGTCCTGGTCATGGATGGCAGGGAAGAAGATCCTTTTGCTGGTTTTTTTGGCCTTTGATCTACTGATTTTGTTCTTTGTATCAAACTAAGCAGAATACGTTGAGGAAAATGAATGTAATTTAAGTGTTCACTAATGAAGTAAAGGCAAGCTTTTCTTGTTGTATTTCAATTGTTTTTTGCAAGTCTTTGTATTTTAGAGTGGTTAGATGATCATAATTTTGAAGTTCATGGGGAATTATTTGGAGTTTGTTTTTTCTGGAAAATCAGCGACGTTGTTCGAGGTTCTTTTTGTGGTTGGATGAAAGAAAAGCCAGAAACTGGGTAGAAACTACTTGACCTCCGTGTTAGTAAATACGTCTTGGCGGATGCCCCCACTATCTGGATATTGGTGGGTTTTTTTCTGGATAATCGCTGTGAAAAACTTTTGTTCATGCCAGTGATGACTGTGAAAATTGAGATGAATATAACGAAAAATTGTCTGATTTTTTTTTGCTTCCTTATCTACCCTCAATTAGTTCTGATACAGGCGGGGTTTTTCTATGGTTATCACTCGTACGGATATATAAATTTTCATCAACCTAGGAGCAAAAGAGTTCGTTCTCATTTGGGATCAAATTCTAAGGTGCAAAGAAAGTCTATTCTGAATGCATCAGCGTTGTGTCAATTTGATGGAGAAATAATTTAATGCCAGTCTCTAATAAGCTGACTCCGAACCAGTTTTTAACGGAGGGGTTTAACTTCGGGACTAAAAAGCTTATTTGAGAATATCGATTGAATTGACAGTTAATCAAGGAGGAATTCATGTTGATTTGAGAATTTTAACAGAAAGAAGAAGAAGAAGAATATGTTAATGTAGAAAGGGTAAAGAATACGGGAGCTGACTGCTCAGATTTGAGGAAAAGGAAGGGGTGGGGGTGACGATTTATTGAACAAAAAAATCGTTTTGTTGAGATATTAATGGTCGAAAGAGAAAAATAAAAGCAACCCAGATCAATCTTCCTTTGCAGATAATCAAAGGAAGATTAATGCGGGTTGCTTTTACATGGAGCAGGGTCGAAGTTTTTACAAAATTCAACCAGGATCAGCGGATTGTTGATCATCTAAGCTCGTTCACGGCGACAGCCCTTTCCTTTTCATCGAAACTTTTCAGTGCTGCTGACTGTAATATCATGTATGATAATATCTATCCATCGCTGTTTGTTGTTCTCCTTGTGTGGCGTAACAGCTGTTAGTGTTTTTCTTGGAAGGGTAATTTTCTTGGCCTTCTTACCATCATAATTTGTGTGACACAGGAAAAAGAGATGGCCAATTGAACCGAAAGTGTTTCACTTTTGTTTCAGGAATTGGTGGCCCTAAATTTCTTGCAAGAGAAAACAGAATCAGATTTTCGCGCATGGAAAATGCTAACTCCATTGCCTTCCATGGTGGTGAAGAAAATGAAACTCAACTTCTGCTGCAGCGGTTCAAAAGTGCTTTAGAAAGATTTAACTGTGAGGATATATTTTGATTGTCGATTTTTTACTTGTTTCCTCGGACCAAATAATGATCGCCCTTGAAGCACTTGACTAAATCCAACCTGTTGTGCTCTTGAAGCACTTGACTACACACAATCCATAGTGCAGTGCTGTCCGTTGGAATTTGATGATACCCAAGTAACTGAAGAAGTAGAGTGTTAACCATACTTGCTTATATAGCGTGAAGAAACAACTCAAATGAGGATTCTGTAATATAATGACATAAACGGTGTGCTGATGAACTTTAATTCTTAAGCCTTGAAATGAAAAGAACAAAATATATATCACACACAGTTTTGCCACGAGCTCAGTTTTAAGCTTTATGGGTCTTATAGCCAGTTGAATTGGCGCTGCCTAAAGAGGTCACAGTTTAGTTTTAGGTTGAAAGTGATCAACCATTTCCGGACTGGGAGAGTGGTTGCTTGAAGGTTCTTAATTACTTCTGAGAATCTCTGATTGGTTTTGGGGAAGGGAAGTTGGGCACAGATTTTGGAGCATCTCCGGGAAGCTCCAACTCCAATTGTCTCGTAAAATTCTCCAACCTGATGATGCAAGTTTGTTGCTTTTATGAAATACTAAGACTTTTGTTCCCTAACAAAATATGATGGAGATAAGTATTTCATATTATCAACCCTAACTACTTTGAGATTTTTAGTGGTTGGTTCTTGCCACTTAGCAGCATTCTTTACCTGTATATCTAACAGGCTCAGTGCCATTCTTGATGCGAAATTCAAGCTCTGGAAACAGTGGTGGAAAGCCTAGTAAGCCCACAACAGATGATTTAATACGGGTTTTAGAGGATGTCTTGGTATTCTGGATCCAACATATGATATGAGTGGTCCGGTGTTCTTTCCCTCGGTGAGCAGCAGCGCCTTACTCTTGCACGTCTGTTGCTTTCAAAACCAAAACTGGTTCTAATGGATGAATCTACCAGTGCTTTGGATGTAACCAATGAGGAATTTTTGGATATAGATTCATCTTATTCTCTCTATTAGTCATGCTGTTGCAACCAATGTGCTAAATCTGCAAATGTCTTGCACTCTATTTGAGTAACAAATCACACCTTGTGGCACGAAAAGCCACTGGGCACCTCCAAATTAGAGCTTCCTACCATTGTAATTGCACTGAGCAAAGACTCCACTGGCTAGACACATATTCAGATTTTATACACGATACATGTAACGCTGGACAGAAATGGACCATGTGGTGAGTGGAAAGGATCGGAAGAAGCAAATACACAAGTTGCCAATGGCATTCAATTGTCCAACCATGAGATCCAGCACACACTTGGTTCTCATAATTAGTGGTTGTTATTTTGCGTTTGCTAAGACCAGTGATCATCAGAGATGCTTCCTAATTATTCAGGCATATTGTTTGATTAACAATGGAATTCCTTGTGTTTCGGTTCTGAATAACTCAACGGTCGTGGTGTATTTTTGCAGGCACATCTGTGCAGCGCATTGAAGCAGAAGGCTTAACATGTATTAGCATTGGCCATGTTCGAACTCTCTATGACCACCATAACAGGAACTTACATATAACTACAGTGATCCCAGCAGCAAGGAGCGCAATTGTCATATTCAGTCCTTCAATCGTGATTCCGAGTAAAATGTTTTGAATCGTTAGTCAGTGTTAATACGTTGTAGCTTTGATAGAATCAAATAACATGGTTTAGCTGCACGTTTTCATAAAGTTACCTTTTTTCTCCAAATAGGAGAGGATAGTGATAGAGACATTGTACACATCTTGTTCAGAAATGCATGAAAGGGAAATACTAATCCACACATCAGAATCATCCAATTTCTGCAGAGAGTTGCTCTGTGTTTCCAGTTATCCTACTTTTTCTTAAGATTTTAGTTTCTTTTCCAACCTCTGTTTCGCTGTGATTTCTTAAAAGATAATTCCACTAAATCCCCGCCTCCGTTTGCTTCTCTAACGCATGGAACCATCAGCCCAAAATTTTAAGTGTTTCTCGAGAAGAACTGATGCCATTGCTTTATTAAACCAGAATTTGAAGCTTAGAAGTCACTGGTTCATCAGCAGCAGTACTCTTCAAGTTCACTGCACTAGGTGGTGGCAAGGTGATGGTGACTTTTCATCTCCTTGTACTGGTGTTTAGATATCTTGGTTGTGTTAAAGGTGGCCTAACTCGAGAAGTGGCTGCTTATGTCGACATACATGAACTTGGAAATTTAATCTTGCAGACCTAGAACATGTTTTAATGCTTGTTATATAAACTTCTAGTGTTAATTGATGAAGATTGGCAATGTTTTGCTTGATGTTGGCATTCCATGTATAGGTTTTAGAGATCCAAACGTAGACGAAGCTTGCCTTTTCAATGTCAGTGGCTTCCTTGTGATAAGATTTAGTAGTTTGGTTTGTTTTTATGGATTAAATTTTAGCAGTTGTCTCGTTAAGTTTCTGGGTCAAGACAACACCTAATGCTTGTTCAGTTATTTCCTAATATTTTTTCTTGCTGGCGTGTTAATTGCAAAAAGATTTTGGTATTTTTTTTATTTTAAAATACATTAAAATAATATTTTTTTATTTTTTAAAATTATGTATTAAAATAATAAAAAAATATAAAAAAATTAAAATATATATTTTTTAAATTACAGTCATAGCAATATCGCAATACTAAACAGTAACTGATTCCTATGGGTATCTGGCTAATTAATTCTGAATTTTTAATGATGATGTGACAGCAGCAAGACTCGAAAATAAAAATAAAAGACCCCATGAGAGAAAATAATAACCGTGAATATCATGTAAAAACGATTTATACAACTAATCTGGACTAGTATGAAACAAGTAACAGTTTGAAGAAGACAGAGGAAAAAACATGACTACAAGACAAGGCTCCTTTTTTTTTTCTTCAGATTTTGTCCAGTCCACACACCTTTCTTCGCACCCCACCACTCCTAAACCGTTTAGAATGTGTTTGGCAGTGTGATTGCGAGTGTTTTTCAAATAACTTTTTGTGTCAAAATGCATATTAATGATGTTTTTTTATTTTTTAAAAATTATTTTTGACATCAGCATATCAAAACGATCCAAAACATACAAACCATATTAAATTTTAGCAAAAAAAAAAAATTCAAATTTTTTGCTGTAGCGGGTTGAACCGCGTTCCGAAATGCTTTCTAAATCTGAATCCAGAATAAATAGCGTGGGAAGGAGGAAAAAACCTGGAAGGGTCTAAAAAGCCGAAGGAAAGTATGATAACAAGTTAAAAGGAGGAGGCAAAGTTGAGCCAATTACATGAAAAACACATAAAAAACAACAAAAAGAAAAGGGAATGAGGGATAAGTCCTAAAGATGTAACCCAAGTGAAGGGATAATGTAAAGTAATGGAAGAATATCAGAATCATTCAAAGCCCAAACAGTACAGACAGAAGCAAAGATGGAGGGGCAAAAGTCCTCGTTGAACTCGGTCTAAGGTTTTTAACATATCACCATGACCTGTTCCTGTCATATTCATGCACGCATACATTCATAAGACTGCCCGAACGGAAAAAAATGAAAAGAATACTAGTTTTGAGTGCCATGCGTTGCTTTCTTTGTATAAAAAACTCCATCAAGAAAATTCTCTGCACGTCGTCATCTTGTATATGGTGTGATTCGTGTGAATGCGTGACCATAGTTATTTATCTCTCTCTATCTTTTTTTTTTATCCCTCATTCAAAGCAGAAACCCTTTTATAGAAGGTAGCCATTAAAGCAAAAAGAATCTCCCCATCACCTCGTTGAAAGAGTCCAAGAAAATCTAAGAAGAAAGAAAACCCTAAACCAATGGTAAAAAGTAAAAACTTTATTAAAACAAAACTGTCATTTTTTTCCTATTTGTTTGACACTTGAAAATTAGAAGGAAAAAAATATATCAGTACATCATATAAGGAGTAGAAGGCATCCTCTAACCCGCCGCCTCTGAAACAAAAACACAAAGGAGGAGAAGAGGCCTTTGGTTGGTTTAAGGAGGGAGGATTTTTTCTTTTTTAACATCTTTCTCTTGATTCTGATTATTTCTATAACCCCATTTACGGGGCTGGTTTGATTTGAAAGAAAGACTTCTCTTTTCCAATATCTTTCTTATCCTGGACTAAGAAAGAGAGACAACACCAACATATATCACTAAAAAGCAGAGAAAGCGGTAGAAAGAGAGAAGCTTTAGGTGAAAGTGAGGGTTGGCTTTGTAAAGACCGTCATTGAAAACAAGGTGGTTTTCTCATTATTCACACCAAAACCCACTTTGGGTACAATATCTATGTTGATGACATCTCTTATCTGTTTTCCTTTGACCTCTCAACTTTTTATTAGTTTTTATTCTTGTTTATCCATTGGTTTTATCAGTACTAAGACACCCTCCACTCTCTTTAAAGTCTCAGTCTTTCACCAGTTATCCTTATCTGCTTCTGTTATTTGCTTGTTTTCTGGTGCATTTTTGTGTGTGTTTTGGTATTGAATTATAAAGCTCTGTTCTTTTTATCAGAAAGAGCATTGACAATGAAGTACGTATTGGTTACTGGTGGTGTGGTTAGTGGACTTGGCAAAGGTGTTACTGCCAGTAGTATTGGTGTTCTCCTCAAAGCTTGTGGCCTTCGAGTTACTTCTATTAAGATTGGTATGTGTGTGTGTGTGTGTGTGTGTACATATATTTTTAATAATGTCTTGCAGTGTATTTTTTTTATGGAGATTGTATCGGTTGCTTTTCATTTTAATTAGATTAAGTTGTGGATTGATAGTTTGCTCTTGTTGGGTTGTTTTTTAATTGATTAGTTTGTTGGGTTGTTTGTTAAATATCTTGAGCCTTATTTTTTTGGATACTGGGTAGGGACTTTGATTGTGGAAGTTGGTCTGTAGTTGAAATTTTGTATCTGTTTTGTTGACGTTGTCTCTGAACTTTGTTGGCTACCATTTTAAACAATTTATCTCATGCGTATTCGTCTCTGATCCTCTAGTTTCTGACTCACAATATAAATCGAAAGAAAAAAATTGAAGGGTGGTCGCATTGTTTGTTGAAGCTACTGCATGCTTCCATCTTGGAATTCCTTATCATGGAATGCCTTCAATGTCTTTGGATGTTTTTGTTAATTGTTTCGATCGCCTAACCTCATGTTTGGCTATGTTTTCAGACCCTTACCTAAATACTGATGCGGGCACCATGTCTCCTTTTGAGCATGGAGAGGTCTTTGTCTTGGATGATGGCGGTGAGGTAAATTCACTGAATAAATTATTTTCCTCGTATTTATTGAACACCCCTTCAGTGTCAATTCCATGGTTACTTCCATGATTAACATGCTTTCTGCAAAGATGATTAATTACTTCTTTTTTATGTAAAAGGTGGATCTGGACCTTGGTAATTACGAGCGGTTTCTAGACGTTAAGTTAACCCGTGACAACAATATCACAACTGGAAAAATATACCAGGTAATGAATGTCTCCAGGATGACGTTAAGTTTATGAATTAGATGCGGCTTCACCTTAATTCTTGCTATCTTGAAATTTGTGTCTTGATAAAATAGTCTGTTCTGGAGAAGGAGAGGAGAGGAGATTATCTTGGAAATACTGTGCAGGTCCGTTCCACATTCTGCTGTTCTTGACCGAAGCCTGTCATCATTACCATGGAGTTAAATTTCTATTTTGATTGTTGTCACTGCAGGTAGTTCCACACATCACAGATGCCATCCAAGAGTGGATAGAGCGTGTAGCCATGATACCAGTGGATGGAAAAGAAGGTCCAGCTGATGTTTGTGTCATTGAACTTGGTGGAACTATAGGTACTTAATTGCTGTTGATGTTTGTCAGATAAGTTGTTTTCCTTTTTTATTTTGTTTACTTAGAATTAACCTAATTTTATGCAGGGGACATTGAATCTATGCCATTTATTGAGGCACTTGGCCAGTTCTCTTATCATGTGGGTAAGTTGATCTGCTCTGGACCTCTGTTTTACAGGCTCATAAAAAGAGATTTTTCTTTTATTTGGGTTCTGTGGAACCAAACTCTTACTTAGCTGCTGCGTGTTTTTAGGCCCTGGAAATTTCTGTTTGATCCATGTCAGCCTGGTGCCTGTTCTTAATGTTGTTGGTGAACAGGTACTTATAAAGTTTTCTCTTCCTTAACATGGCGTTGCACATTGATTCTTAGTTTCTCACATGAATCTGGCTGGAGCACTTTCTTATGCATTGTATTGACTTAATTACTTCTAAGTTGTTCTGCTCTAACTATTGTTGTATATGCATAGAAAACGAAGCCTACCCAGCATAGTGTTAGGGGACTTAGAGGACTTGGGTTGACCCCAAACATTCTTGCTTGTCGCAGCACTAAGGTTCTCCTCGCTTTTCTCCTTGCTGGTTGCTATTTCATATTTCCTTCATGGCTTGTGGTTGCAGTCTCCTGATTCTAAACTTTCTTCAATAGGCACTCAATGAGAATGTTAAGGCCAAACTATCCCAGTTTTGTCATGTGCCGGTACTGCAAGATAAACACTTTTATTGTTTTGTTTGGCTTTTTTAATCACAGCTACTGAATCTGACAATATGGCTTTGTGTGCAGGCTGAAAATGTTGTCACCCTATATGATGTCCCAAATATTTGGTACATTCCTCTACTACTAAGAGTGAGTGGTTTACTATGGGTTTTCTGATTTTTTATTCTGTTTTACTAGTCTTCAAACAAGAACTTCCTCTGCTTTTACCTTTTTAATTGTTTTCTCTTGACATGATTAGGATCAGAAGGCACATGAAGCAATCTTGAAAGCACTGAAACTTCTAGGGTTTGTGTTATGAACTCACTTTATGTTTCCTTTATGATTTGTTTTGCTTTTCATTTGCTGCATGCTCTCTCTCCCCCTCCCCCTCTCCCTCTCCATGTTCATAGTGATAATGTTGTTCCATCAACCTTAGTTTTTTAACAAGAGTATTAACATTTCCATAATCCTCAGTGTTGCCAGGGAGCCTGATTTACAGGACTGGATTACTAGGACAAGAGTCTATGACGTACTTCTTGAACCTGTGAGTCAGAAAGATATCCTCGATTTAAATTGATATTTGCATTTTTGTTCCATCTAACCATGAACATAATGGGTATTACAGGTTAAAATTGCCATGGTTGGAAAATATACTGGCCTTTCTGATTCTTACCTCTCTGTTTTGAAGGTGAGTTCCTGTTTGCAGTCATATTATCAGTTACAAGCCTTTTCTGCATTGAACTTGAAAGCATGTTTGTATTATTTCTGGAGCTATATATGTTCCCTGACCAACAAAATAACTATCATCTTAGAAGGGCTTCAAAATCTCCTAAAGACTTTATGTGCATTATGCTCTTTGATTACCAGGTTTAATCTCCACGCAACTAATCATACTGAACATAAAATCAATGAGAAACATCATATGCCATTCCTCAATCTTGAAGAGGAAGCACCAACCGTGTATTCTTTTTTTGGATTTGTTTTATTGCATTGAAGAACTTATGAGATATTATATCCTAAGTTTTTTGGGTTACTGTGGCAGGCTCTTTTGCATGCTTCTGTTGATTGCCGGCGAAAGCTTGTTGTAGAATGGGTGGCTGCAGGTGATCTTGAAGATGTTACTGCTAAAGAGGTCAACAATGATCCAACTTCTGCATTGCAATTTTAAGATTTCACTCTACTCTCACCATCAAGCCCCCCCCCCCCCTAAAAAAAAAGGACAATTTCTTTTTAATGAAGAGAATAAAAGATAGTATCCTAGACTGCTTTTTTCAGTTCAATATTTGTAGAATTTGATCTTTGGCTACTGTTTCTCCTTGCAGGCACCTGATGTTTATAAAAATGCATGGAATCTTTTGAAGGTGAACTTAGATATGTCTTTTAAATTGAAGCTCCTCTGGTTACATTTCTTTTCTTGGTTTGTATTTATTTTCTTCAGTCTTGTGAGATTGTTTTAAATGCAGGGCTCTGATGGTGTTGTAGTTCCAGGAGGGTTTGGTGATAGAGGGGTTCAAGGAAAAATTATTGCTGCAAAGTATGCTCGTGAGAACAAAGTTCCATTCCTGGGCATTTGCCTGGGGATGCAAATTGCTGTAATTGAATTTGCTCAATCTGTTCTTGGTTTGGATGACGCAAACAGCACAGAATTTGATCCTCAAACTTCACATCCTTGTGTCATATTTATGCCAGAGGCATGTAGTGCTGCAGTCCTGACTGTTGATGTGGAATTTGGTCAATTGTTGTTTCATATGTTGAAGCTATTTGCTATAACTCTGTTTTATTTGATAGGGTTCCAAAACTCACATGGGGGGAACTATGCGTCTGGGTTCAAGAAGAACTTATTTCAAAGTTCCTAATTGCAAATCTGCAAAGTTGTAAGATTTATGACTCCTTCATATCTATACACATCCATCACACTATATCACTTCATTTAGAGTATGCCACATATATGCTTTCTTTTTATTATAATATTCCTATGCACAAATACATATTTATATTACTGTGAAGACATCATTAGACGATGATGACAACCATGAGACAGGTAAAGATGGCTGAAAGATCCAAATCCAACATTTGTTTTTTGCTCTAGTTGACCTGACTAATCTTCTGTACTTGTGTTTAGGTACGGCAATGCCAGTTTTGTTGATGAGCGTCATCGGCATAGATACGAGGTAACTGTTTCCCATGGGCAAACATGTGGAAGTACTCTGCATGAAGAAAAAAAAGTTCAATATGTTCTGCTCTTGTATAATGTCAGATCCCTAAGAAATTGTTTATTTTGAGCAGGTCAATCCAGACATGGTACCACAATTTGA
>Ga0307515_10010448_pt1 | contig 17785 bp, 11 predicted proteins | sample 17_EM_MG_FD_194513 | JGI IMG/M metagenome (GOLD analysis project Ga0307515, IMG submission 194513) | Populus trichocarpa ectomycorrhiza microbial communities from riparian zone in the Pacific Northwest, United States - 17_EM | ecosystem: Host-associated > Plants > Roots > Unclassified | place... | reverse complement strand
AGCGCGAAGGCGGCCGTGCCGGCGACAAGCGTGCGTCGCGTGAGACCAGCCTTTGCCGTCATCGTCTTCGTCTCGAACCTATCCATTCCAGTCTCCTTTTCCGCTCCTATCTGGAGAGAAAGTACGGCGTCTTCAAGGCGTCACTTTCGTCGCTTGCAGCTTGAAAGACCGTAACGCGTGACCCTTGCCCGGAGTTCACCTCGCGAGAATGTCCTCTTCGGTCGGCACCAGGATTTCGCGCTTTCCGGCATGGTTGGCGGGGCCGACGAGCCCTTCCTTCTCCATCCGTTCGATAATCGAGGCGGCGCGATTGTAGCCGATGCCGAGCCGGCGCTGGATATAGGAGGTCGATGCCTTGCCGTCTTTCAGCACCACCGCGACCGCCTGGTCATACGGGTCGTCGGAATCGACCAGGTTGCCGACGCTTCCGGACGCGCCGTCGTAGCCGCCGCCTTCGCCATCGTCGTCATCGTCGGCGGTGATCGCATCGAGATACTGCGGCGAACCCTGGCTCTTGAGGAAGGCCACGACGTCTTCCACTTCGAGGTCGGAGACGAACGGTCCATGGACGCGCTGAATGCGTCCGCCGCCTGCCATGTAGAGCATGTCGCCCATCCCCAGCAGCTGTTCGGCACCCTGTTCGCCGAGAATGGTGCGGCTGTCGATCTTCGAGGTGACCTGGAAGGAAATGCGGGTCGGGAAGTTGGCCTTGATCGTGCCGGTGATAACATCGACCGACGGGCGCTGGGTGGCCATGATGACGTGGATGCCGGCGGCGCGCGCCATCTGGGCGAGCCGCTGGACGGCACCTTCGATATCCTTGCCGGCGGTCATCATCAGGTCGGCCATTTCGTCGATGATGACGACGATATAGGGCAGCGGCGCGAGATCGAATTCCTCGGTCTCGTAGATCGCCTCGCCGGTATGACGATCAAAGCCGGTCTGCACGGTGCGGGTGATCTGCTCGCCCTTTTCCACCGCCTTCTGGACGCGCTCGTTGAAGCCATCGATGTTGCGGACGCCGATCTTCGACATCTTCTTGTAGCGATCCTCCATCTCGCGGACGGTCCATTTGAGCGCGACGACGGCCTTTTTGGGATCGGTGACGACGGGCGACAGGAGATGCGGGATGCCGTCATAGACGGAGAGTTCGAGCATCTTCGGGTCGATCATGATCAGACGGCACTGCTCCGGCGTCATGCGGTAGACCAGCGACAGGATCATCGTGTTGATGGCGACTGATTTGCCCGAACCGGTCGTGCCGGCGACCAGCAGATGCGGCATCTTGGCCAGATCGACGACGACGGGTTCGCCGCCGATCGTCTTGCCGAGCGCCACGGCCAGCCTGCACTTGGACTGGTCGAAATCGCGCGAGCCGATCATTTCGCGGAAGAACACCATCTCGCGGATTTTGTTGGGCAGTTCGATGCCGATCGCGTTGCGGCCGGGAACGACGGCGACGCGGGCTGCGATGGCGCTCATCGAGCGTGCGATGTCATCGGCCAGGCCTATGACGCGGGATGACTTGATGCCGGGTGCGGGCTCGAGTTCATAGAGCGTAACGACGGGGCCCGGTCGAACATGGATGATGTTGCCCTTGACGCCGAAATCCTCCAGGACTCCTTCGAGGATGCGGGCGTTCTGCTCCAGCGCTTCGTTGGACAGAGACGCATCGCGGGCGATGGCCTTGGGTTCGGCGAGAAGTTCGATCGGTGGCAGTTCGAAGCCTTCGTTCCTCGAGTTGCCGCGATGTTGCGGCACGGGCTGCGGCCGGGCGGCCTGCGGCGTCGGCTGCGGGGCGACGGCACGGGCCGGCATCGGCACCTTGCGCGGCGAACGGATTTCCGGCGTCATGCCCCAGTTGCCGCCATCGTCTTCATCGTCATCGGCGAGAATGCCTGATGGGCGCGGAAGATCGAGATCGAAGGGTGGTTCGTCATCCTCGTCGCCCATGGGAGGCGTGGAAACGATACGGCGCGAGGAGCTCACGGATTTCTGCGATTCACCGAACATCGAGGGTTCGATGCGGCCGCGACTGGCCGGCGCGACGGCAGCGCCACGGTCGTCCTCGTGCATAAGGCCGAATTCTTCGTTGTTGAGATCGTAGGGCTCGTCGAAGCTGCGCTTGGCGGGTTTCCTGGCGGGCAATCCCGTCATGCGGCGAAGACGGGCCTGGGCGGAATAGAGCGCGTGGGCGGCAAAACCCTGGAGATAGGAGAAGGGCGATTCGTGTTCTTCGTCCTCGTCGTCTTGCGGGATCGATTGCTGTGCCTGCGGCTTGACGATCTTGACCGGCATCGAGGGCGCATTTGCTCTCTCGACACGCTCGGGTTCCGATGTGACGATCAGGTTGGCGGAGAAGGCGAGCAGGCCGATGGCCGGGGTGGCGCATATTGTGCCGATCACCATCGCGGCGATGCCTTCGGGATAGGAGCCGATGAACAGCGCCGGGAATTTGAGGATCAGATCGCCGAACACGCCGCCCAGACCATTGGGAATCGGCCAGGTGATCGGCGGCCTGAAGCAGGAGAGGGCGGCGGATGCCAGCACCGAACCACCGAACCACGCGCCGGCACGCGGCCCGACGCGGTGGACCTGGACATTGAGCACCATCATCAGCGCCCATGCGAAAACCGGCAGCAGCGCCAGCACAGCGCCGAGGCCGAAGAACTGCATCATCAGGTCGGCGAAATAAGATCCAGCCGAGCCCAGTATATTTGTTGGCTCGCGCGAGGTGGCATTGGAATAACTCGGATCGAGCACGTTCCATGTCGATAGGGCCGCCACCGCCAACCCAAGCACCGCCAGCAGCGATATGCCTGATATGGCCTTGGCTTGGCGCCAGAGAAATGAGGTCACAGTGAAGCGAACAGATCGGCTGTCATAATCCGCCGGAATGCTTCTTGCCATGGGTTGGTCACTCGCAATCGTCTAAGCTGGCGCAGAACTGCGCAATATGGGATGTTGCGAGAGTATCCGTGGAGAGTTAAACGACCATTAACCATGCGTGGCCGCAAGGCCACAGTGGCGTGAAAAGGTCGGGAGATCAGTCCTGGGCCAAAGCGCGCCACGTGCCGGTATAAGCTGCAAGCCTTGGATCGGGCGAAAGTTCGGCTCGGCGGCTGCCGGACCGGATCTTGGCGTCACGGCCGAGAGCCAGCAGGGCGGTGCCCGCCGCAGTGCCTGTTACGCCCGAGCCGCCGGTCATGATGTCGCGGCCGGTCATGACGTTCAGTGCTTCGAGATAGGTCGTGTTGCGGGCAAGTGGTCCTTCGACGATGACAGGCCCGTCTGCACCGATCAGTTCCAGCGAGACTGATGTCATCATGCCGATATAGAGCGACACGGCATAGAGATAGGCACCCGGCGACAGCGAGTCCGGATTGCCGCGCCAGCTCCATTTCCTGCCGGTGAATGGGCCGGAATCCTCGGGAAACGATGGCAGCAGCATGATGCGGTGGTCGAGCACGGCGTCGCGGTCCGCGGCCGCAATCTCCGCATTGCCATCCGCCTTCAGCATGGAAAACGCGCGGCCACCCATGAAGCGCGCGGACGGCACGGGGTCGCCGAAGGCATTGACGTTGACCAGCGTGTCGCGTTCTTCGGAAAGCGGGACGCGCTTGCCTCCAACGGAGAAGCAGATCACCCATGTCCCGGTCGAGACGACCGAGAAAGGCGGATGGTCGGCCTTGAGATGGGTGAGCAGCGAGGCATTGGAATCATGGATGCCGCTGAAGACGGGCGTTGTGACGGAAAGGCCGGTCTGCTCCGCCAGTTCGGGCTTGAGATTTCCGAGCACGTCGAAGACGCTGCCGATCGGCGGCATCAGCCCGCGCCAGCCCATCCGATCGACCAGCGAGGAATATTCGCGACGGAAGGGATTCCAGAGGTCCGTATGGGCGCCGATCGAAGTGGGCTCGGTGGCGCGAACGCCTGTCAGCCGCATCGACCAATATTGCGGATAGGGGATGATCGAGGTGGCCCGGGCGAATTGATCGGGAAACGTCTTCGACTGCCAGAAAAGTTGCGCGCCGACATTGAGCCCGGCTGCCAGCATCGGCGAGCCGGTTTCGGAAAAGGGCGGACGGACGGCCTGGTATTCGGCGCGCAGAGATTCCGGGCCGTCGAATTCGTAATCGAGTACCGGCAGCGCCAGATTGCCATCGGCATCCACCAGCGTGATCGAGGCGCCATGGGCGGTGATGGCGATCGCATCGATTTTGGTCTGCTGGTTGATCTCGCCGAGCGCGCCGAGGATGAAGGTCCAGAGGCCCTCGATATCGTAATGCGGATAGGGATCGGTACGGATGACCCGGTTCTCGATCGATCGCACGTGGCTTTCGCGGCCCTCGGTGAGATCGAACAGCGCGACCTTGCCATTGGTCTTGCCGATATCGATCACGGCAACATTACGGATGTCTGGCATGGCCCCTCCCGGCGTCATCAATGCGCTTGCGCCTTGCGGCGCTGGCCGATCCTACCGGCAATCACGGGCACGGCAATAACCAGTATGAGAAGCAGGCCGATGAAGATCGACATGACGATGCCAGGCACGTTGAGCAGGCCGAAGCCGAAGGTCACCAGCCCCATGATGATTGCGGCCAGCACGATGCCGGGGACGGTGCCGGAGCCGCCATTGATGTTGACCCCGGCAAGCACGACCATGGTCACGGCCTCGAGTTCCAGTCCGGTGGCGATCGAGGGACGCGTCGAGCCGAGCCGAGAGGTGAGGCAGACGGCGGCGATGCCGCTCATCAGGCCGGTCAGCAGGAAGAGGATGAATTTCACCCGCGCGACCTTCACGCCGGAGAAGAGTGCCGCCACCGGGTTGTTGCCGATCGCATAGGTGACGCGGCCGAAGCTCGTGCGATGGAGCAGGATGTAGAACAGCACTGCCATGACGGCGAAGAGTGCAAGCTCGAAGGAGAAGACCCACCAGACATAGCCCTGTCCGAAATAGGCGAAGCCATCGGGATATTGCGTATAGGCCTTGTCGCCGAGGATGATGTAGGCAAGTCCCCTAAACAGGCTCATCGTGCCGATGGTGACGACGATGGAAGGCAGGCCTAGCCCGGTGACCAGCCAGCCATTAATCGCGCCGCAGACGAGGCCGGTGCCCATGCCCACCAGCACCAATTCCGGCGCTCCCGCGCCATGGCTCGCCGCCATGCCCATCATGGTCGAGGAAATCGCGATGATCGAGGCGACCGAGAGATCGATCTCGCCCGCGATGATCACCAGCGCAAGCGCCAGCGCAACGAGTGCCTTTTCGGTGAAGTTGAAGGTGGCGTCCGAGAGGTTCCACGGATCGAGGAAATAGGGCGAGGCGAAGGAGTTGATGGTGAAGATCGCCACCATCACGACGACAAGCAGAGTCTCCCAGCTTTTCAGCGCGCGTTCGGGCAGGCCCTTGAGCCGATCCGGGATCTGGCGGGGCGTCGGGTTTGCGATACTCATGCTGCGGCCTCCGCCCGTCTGAGGATGACACGGCCCTTCTTGGCCTCGGCGCGGGCATTGAAGGCGACCGCGATGATGATGACGGTGCCCGAGATGGCGAGCTGCCAGAAGGGCGACACGTTGATGACCGGCAGCGCGTTCTTGATGACGCCGAGAAAGAGCGCGCCGAGGACCGCGCCGGGCACCGAGCCGATGCCGCCGGCGATCGAGACGCCGCCGATAACGCAGGCCGCAACGACATCGAGTTCGAAACCTAGCGCGATATCGACATAGGCGACCGCATAGCGCGAAACCCAGAGGTAGCCCGCGAGGCCGGAAAGCGCACCCGAGATCATGAAGGCCCTGAAGCGCGCGCGGCCGGGATTGATGCCGGCATAGACGGCGGCATTGGAATTGCCGCCGACCGCGAAGAAAGAACGGCCAAGTGCCGTGCGACCGACGACCACGAACATGATGGCGATGGCCACGATCGACAGCCAGCTCAGCACCGGCATGCCGAGAACGATATCGCGCGGGAAGGCCTTGAAGCTGGCCGACATCTGGTGCGCATTAACCCATTTGCCATCGGTGAGCAGGAAGATCGAGCCGCGGAAGATAGTCATCGTCCCGAGCGTGACGACAATCGGCGGCATGGCGAGTTTCCACACGAGCAGGCCGTTGATCGAGCCAAGTGCTGCGCCAAGCGCAACGGCCGCCAGGATCAGAAACGGCACCGGTACACCGGGAAAGGCGATGTTGAGCATGGCCGAGACCATGCCGCACAGCGCGAGGTTCGCCGCCATCGAGAGATCAATGCACTTGGTGAGGATCACGCCCATCTGGCCAAGTGCCAGGATGATCAGGATCGACGTGTCGTGATAGACATTGCCGAGGCTCGATGGCGACAGGAATTGCGGTACGCGGAGTGAAATCAGCAGCACCAGCGCGACGATCGCGGCAAGCAGCTGCAGTTCGCGATATTTCAGCAAGGCGTTCATGCGGCTTCTCCGATGCCGGCGGCGGCGCGAACGAGTTTTTCGGCGGTGAGGCCATCGCGCGGGAACTCGCCGACGATGCGGCCTTCGCGCATGACAATGACGCGATCCGCCATGCCGAGAATTTCGGGGATTTCCGAGGATACCATGATGACCGACAGGCCCTGGGCGGCGAGTTCGCCCATGAATTCATGCACGGCCGCCTTGGAGCCGATGTCGATGCCCTTGGTCGGCTCGTCGAGGATGATGACCTTCGGCTTGGTGGCGAGCCACTTGGCGATCACGACCTTCTGCTGGTTGCCGCCCGACAGCGTTCCGACATCCTGGTCGAGCGAGGCAGCGCGAAGATCAAGGCGCGATGTATACTCCCTCGCCAGTTTGAACTCCTCGGCGAGCCGCAGGAAACCGTTTTTCGACGTGCGATGGAGCGAGGGAAGCGTGACGTTCTGGAAGATCGGCAGGCCGATCACGGCGCCCTGGCGGCCGCGTTCCTCGGGCACATAGACGATGCCCTTGGCGACGGCTTCGCTGGGCGAGCGGATAACGGCGACTTCGCCATCGATCTTGATAGCGCCCTTGGATGGCTTGGTGATGCCGAACAGCGCCTGCATGAATTCGGACCGGCCGGCGCCGACCAGGCCGTAGAAGCCGAGGATTTCGCCACGACGAAGCTCGAAACCGATGGAATCGAACTCGGTCGGATGAGAATAGCCGGTCACTGTCAGCACGGGCGGGCCGATCTCGACCTGCTTCTTGGGGAAGACCAAGCCGATATCGCGGCCGACCATCCGACGCACGAGGTCATCCTCATTGGTGTCGCGGATCAGGCCTTCCCCAACCATCTGGCCATCGCGGAACACGGTGTAGCGATCGGCGATGCGGAAGATTTCATCGAACTTATGACTGATGAAGAGGATCGCCTTGCCCTGCGCCCTCAGACGATCGACGAGATCGTAAAGCTCGGCGATCTCCTTGTGGGAGAGGGCTGCGGTCGGCTCGTCCATGATCACGACCTGCGCATCGACCGAAAGCGCGCGGGCAATCGCCACCATGTGGCGCGAGGCGATGGCGAGGTCGCGCAGCCGCGTCTTGGGGTCGATCTTGGCGCCGGCCTTTTCGAGCAGGTCGCGGGCGCCGTCATACATGGCGTTCCAGTCGATCAGGCCGAAACGGCCGCGCGGTTGGTGGCCGATGAAGATGTTTTCGGCGACCGAGAGTTCGTCGAACAGCACCGTTTCCTGATGGATGGCCGTGATGCCGGCTTTCAGCGCCGCGTGGGCGGAATGGAATGTCGTAGATTGGCCCGAAAGCGTGATCTCGCCTTCCTCGGGCTGGTAGATGCCGGTCAGCACCTTGACCAGGGTCGACTTGCCGGCGCCGTTCTCTCCGACGAGCGCGGTGACTTCGCCGGGATAGAGCGCGAGCGACACGCCGCTCAGGGCTTTCACGCCGGGGAAAGATTTGGATATTCCCGTAAGCGTGATCGTGGGGGCGGCTGAAGTGGTCATCGCGTCCATGAGTTTCGTACTTGTGGTGCACCAACGAAAAGGTGGCCCGGTATTCAAACCGGGCCACCATCGTCAGTCAGATCAGAAAATCTTGGCGAACTCGTCCACGTTCTTCGCATCATAGACGAACGGGTCGGACATCGCGCCTTCCAGGTTGTCGTCGAGCTTCAGCGAGCCCATGCGGCCCATCTTGATCTCTGCGCCCGGCTTGACTTCGGCGCCGTTGATCAGGGAGTAGGACAGCATCGCGGCGGAATAGCCGAGGTCGATCGGGTTCCAGATCGCGAAGGACTTGGACGAGCCGGCCTTCACGTGGCCCGCCATTTCCGAGGGAAGGCCGAGGCCGGTAACGTTGATCTGGCCGACCTTGCCGCCGTCTTCGACAGCCTGTGCGGCAGCCACGATGCCGACCGAAGTCGGTGCGATGATCGCCTTGAGGTTCGGGTACTTCTGGATCAGGCCCTGCGTTTCGCGATAGGACTTGTCGGCGAGGTCGTCACCATAGACGGTGGCGACGACGTTGATGCCCTTGTAGTTCGGCAGAACCTTGTTCATTTCAGCGATCCAGGTGTTCTGGTTCGTCGAGGTCGCGGTCGCCGAAAGCACGGCCACGTCACCGCCCTCAGGCAGGTTGTCGGCGGCGAGCTTGATGATCATGTTGCCGATCAACGGGTTGGACGACGGGTTGAGGTGCAGCATGCGGCCGTCCTTGGCGACGCCCGAATCCCACGAAATGACCTTGATGCCGCGATCCATGGCCTTCTTCAGCGCAGGCACGAGAGCGTCAGCATCGTTTGCCGATACGGCGATCGCGTCGACCTTCTGGGCGATCAGCGAATTGATCACTTCGATCTGGCCTTCAGCCGTCGTCGTCGTCGGTCCGGTATAGATGATCTCGACGTCGCCGAGTTCCTTGGCCGCTTCCTGGGCGCCCTTGTTGGCGGCGTCGAAGAAGCCGATACCAAGCGCCTTGACGACCAGCGCAATCTTCTTGGTTTCCGCATGCGCCACGCCCGACATGAGCGCGGTGGTGATTGCGGCAGTCACGAGCAGTTTCTTCAGAATTCCCATGATTTCCTCCCTGGGGTTTGACTTGCCTCCGGTTATCCCTCCTCAGGATATGGCCGAAGATTTCTCGATTGCAGTTTCGTCCTTGCCGGCGACGATCAGTTTCACGCCGGCGCTTTCGAGCATCGCGGCATGCCTGTCCTCGATGCCGGAATCGGTGATGACGGTGGCGATCCGCTTCAATCCACACAGGATAAGGCTGGAACGCTTGCTGAACTTCGATGAATCGACCAGCACGATCAGGTCGTCGGCCTGGTCGATGAGCTTCTGTTCCGCCTGGATCAGCAGCGGATCGGTCTCCATCAGGCCGAGGGGGCCGAGGCCCTGGGCTCCCATGAACATCCGGTGCGCATAGAAATTTCGCGTCACGTCATTGTCGAAGGGCGAGAGGATGACGCTCTGCTCGCGGTAGATTACGCCGCCGGATACCATGACGGTGTTCTTGGAATGCTTGACCAGGTGTTCGGCGATCGGGAACGAATTGGTGAAGACCTGCATGCGGCGGTTGACCAGGAAATGCACCATCTGGAAGGTCGTCGTGCCGCCATTGATGATGATCGCGTCGCCATCCTCGCAAAGCGCCACGGCCTCGCGGGCGATCTGCTGTTTCTGGCGGGAATTGATGTTTTCGCTCACCGAGAAGGGCCGGCCAGCAAGGCCGACGAACTGCGGGGGATGAAGCGCCTCGGCGCCGCCACGCACTCGGCGGAGCTTTTTCTGCACGTGAAGAGCGGCGATGTCGCGCCGGATCGTCGCTTCCGAACTGTCGGTCAGTTCCACCAGTTCAGGCACGGTCACGACAGGTTTTTCCTGTACCGCTGATACGATGATCCTGTGGCGTTCTTTCTCGTGCATAGTCCCTCCCATGTTCTTCATGCTTCCATCATTTCCGCGCAGTGTCAATCATGTTTGATCATATTATTTCATTGTGCAGCGCAATATGACGGAATTTGATCGTTTATGATTGACAACGCGTCGGCTTCCATGTGATTTGAACGTGAACAATTCACCGCGCCAAGGGTGCGGGCAAGCTTCCGGGAGGAGACCGATATGAGCGCAGAGAGCGGCGGCGCGCGACCAGAGGACGGTTCTGCGAACCGCCTTGAAAACCTGTGGGACAAGGCAAAAGCGGATGCGATGAGCGAGCCGGAGCGGCTGATCTATCGTTCGAACCTGCTCGGTTCCGACAAGCGCATCACCAATTACGGCGGTGGCAATACCTCTGCCAAGGTGATGGAGAAGGATCCGCTGACAGGCGAAGAGGTCGAGGTGCTGTGGGTCAAGGGCTCGGGTGGCGATGTCGGCACCATCAAGCGCGACGGTTTCGCGACGCTCTATATGAGCAAGCTCGATGCGTTGAGGAATATCTATCGCGGGGTCGAATTCGAAGATGAGATGGTGGATTATCTCACCCATTGCACCTTCAACCTCAATCCGCGCGCCGCTTCGATCGATACGCCGCTGCATGCCTATGTGCCGCGTGTTCATGTCGATCACATGCATCCCGATGCAATCATCGCGATTGCCGCCTCGAAGAACTCTGGGGAATTGACTGAGGAGATATTCGGCGGCGAGATCGGCTGGCTGCCGTGGAAGCGGCCCGGCTTCGAACTCGGCCTGTGGCTGTCGAAATATTGTGCTGAAAACCCAACGGCGCGTGGCGTGGTGCTTGAAAGCCATGGCCTGTTCACCTGGGGCGATACGGCCGAGGAGAGCTATCTCACGACGATCGAGATCATCAACAAGGCGATCGCCTGGTTCGAGGGCAGGATCACTGGACCGGTCTTTGGCGGTGCCCGGTACACGCCGCTGCAGGAAGATCAGCGCCGCGAGATCGCCGGCAGGCTGATGCCTGTTATCCGCGGCATGATTTCGGCCTCCGAATCCAAGGCCGGTCATTTCGATGATGGCGCGGCGGTGCTGGAATTCGTTTCGTCCTACAATCTCGACCCGCTTGCGGCGCTGGGCACCTCATGTCCGGATCACTTTCTGCGTACCAAGATCCGGCCGCTGGTGATCAATTTCGACCCATCCAATCCCGATATCGAGAAGACGCTTGCTGGGCTTGAGGCGGCCGTCGCCGAATATCGCGAGGGCTACAAGGCCTATTACGAACGCTGCAAACGGGACAATTCGCCTGCGATGCGCGATCCCAACGCGGTGGTCTATCTCGTCCCCGGCGTCGGCATGATCACGTTTGCCAAGGATAAGGCGACGGCGCGCATTTCCGGCGAGTTCTATGTCAACGCCATCAATGTCATGCGCGGCTCGTCCTCGGTCTCGACCTATATGGGCCTGCCGGAGCAGGAAGCCTTCGACATCGAATATTGGCTGCTCGAAGAGGCAAAGCTGAGCCGCATGCCGAAGCCGAAGACGCTGGCCGGCAAAGTGGCGCTGATTACCGGCGGTGCCGGCGGCATCGGGCGCGCGACCGCCGAGCGGTTCCTGCGCGAGGGCGCCTGCGTGGTGCTTGCGGATATCGACAAGTCGGCGCTCGATGCGGCGGTGGCCGATTTCTCCAAGCGCTACGGTGCCGACCAAGTTCGGCCCGCGATGATCAACGTCACCAGCGAGCAGGAAGTCATCGATGGTTTTGCCCATGCGCTGACCGAATATGGCGGTCTCGATATTCTCGTATCGAATGCGGGGCTCGCCTCCTCAGCACCCGTGTCCGAGACCACGCTGGCGCTGTGGGACAAGAACATGGACATTCTTGCCAAGGGTTATTTCCTCGTGTCGCGCGAGGCGTTCCGGGTGTTCGAGCAGCAGAAGATCGGCGGCAATATCGTTTTCGTCGCGTCCAAGAATGGCCTTGCTGCGTCCGTCAATGCGGCGGCCTATTGCACCGGCAAGGCGGCGGAGATTCATCTCGCCCGCTGCCTGGCGCTCGAAGGGGCGGAGAAGGGCATTCGCGTCAACACGGTCAATCCGGATGCGGTGCTGCGCGGCTCCAAGATCTGGACCGGCGAATGGAAGGAGCAGCGCGCGGCGGCCTACAAGATGTCGACGGACGATCTGGAAGAACATTACCGGGCGCGGTCGATGCTGAAGCTCTCGGTGTTTCCCGAGGATATCGCCGAGGGCATTTATTTCTTCGCCTCGCCGGCATCGGCGAAGTCGACGGGGAATATCCTGAATGTCGATGCTGGAAATGCGCAGGCGTTTACGCGCTGATCGCAACGAGGGGAGGAACCAGCATGACCATAATTTCCAAGTACGTCATCGACGCCCAGAACGACAAGGCGCTCGCGGCGCTGAAATCCGACTATGCCCATCTCGGCGAGGTCCTGTCGCGGCGCGGCGTTGACATCGACTGGGTCAAGAACAAGGTCGCGGCTTACGGCGTCGCGGTGCCCTCGTGGGGTGTCGGCACCGGGGGTACGCGGTTCGCGCGTTTTCCGGGCCAGGGCGAGCCACGGCATATCTTCGACAAGATGGAAGATTGCGCCGTCATCCAGGAATTGACCCGCGCGACACCGACCGTTTCGCTGCACATTCCGTGGGACAAGGTCGCCGATATCTCGGAACTCAAGCAGAAGGGCGATGATCTCGGCCTCGGCTTCGATGCGATGAACTCCAACACGTTCCAGGACCAGCCGCAGCAGCGGCTGTCCTACAAATACGGTTCGCTGTCGCATGCCGACCGGGCGACGCGCCAGCAGGCCGTGGACCACAATATCGAATGCATCGAGATCGGCCAGCAACTCGGGTCCAAGGCGCTGACGGTGTGGATCGGCGACGGTTCGAATTTTCCCGGCCAGAGCAATTTCACCCGTGCCTTCGAGCGCTACCTCGAAGCGATGAAGTCGGTCTACACGCACCTGCCCGATGACTGGCGGATCTTCTCCGAGCACAAGATGTACGAGCCGGCCTTCTATTCGACGGTCGTCCAGGATTGGGGCAGCAATTACCTTGTTGCCACTGAACTCGGCCCCAAGGCCTATTGCCTGGTCGATCTCGGCCACCATGCGCCGAATGTCAATATCGAGATGATCGTCGCGCGGCTTATCCAGTTCAGGAAGCTCGGCGGTTTCCATTTCAACGATTCGAAATATGGCGACGATGACCTCGATACGGGTTCGATCGATCCCTACCGCCTGTTCCTCGTCTTCAACGAGCTTGCCGACGCGGAGCTTTCCAATGTCGAGGGTTTCAATCCGGCGCACATGCTGGATCAATCGCACAATGTAACCGACCCGATCGAGAGCCTGATGACCTCGGCGATGGAGGTCTGCCGTGCCTATGCGCAGGCGTTGATCGTCGATCGCAAGGGGCTGGGTGAATATCAGGAGGGTGGCGACGCGCTGCTGGCCTACGAGACGCTGAAACGCGCCTTCCGCACAGATGTCGAGCCGATTCTCGCCATGGCACGGCTGGAGCAGGGTGGAGCGGTCAACCCGGTCTCAGCCTATCGCGCCTCCGGGTATCGCAAAAAAGTTGGCGACGAGCGTCCGGCCGTCACCAGTTCAGGCGGCGGCATTGTCTGATGCGGAATCGTATTTTTCCGGGCAGACCGGCTGGAAGCGAAGCGTGAATTGAAGCCCCTCCGGCCGGTAGTCGAATTTGACATCCGGCTGGTATTCGGGTGGGAAGGCTCTGGAGATCACCTTGGTGCCGAAGCCTTCCTTTTCGGGCGCCGATACAATCGGCCCACCATGCTCCTGCCATTTGAGGGTGGTGATGTTGCCATTGCTGATCGACCAGGTGATGGTCACGTGGCCGGCGAGACCGCTGAGCGCGCCATATTTCGCGGCATTGGTGGCGAGTTCGTGAATGACCAGCGTCAGCGCGATGACAGCCGCTGGCGGCAGGGAGATTTCCGGACCTTCGACCTTGAAGCGGTCATCGCTCGGATCGTGATGCGGGCTGATCGCCCGATCCACCACATCATGGATATCGCCACTTTCCCAATCCTCCGCCAGCAGCGTATCATAGGCTCCCGCGAGGGCTCGGACCCTCAGCGAATAGGTCTCAAGCGCCTCCGGCGGCACGAACCTGCCGAATGTCTGCCGTGCGATGGCCTGGACGACCGAGAGCGTGTTCTTGACGCGATGGGAGAGTTCGCGGGTGAGAAAACCGCGTGCTGCTTCCGCCTCTTCCGCCCGCAGGCGCCGCCGGTTGAGTTCGTCCAGAAGCGTGTCGACCGAGGCGCCGACCTGGCCGATTTCGCCATCACGTCCGTGCATACCGGTGCGTGCGCCAACGTCGCCACCGGCCCAGCGCTCAAGGACGGAGACGACCCTGGCGATGGGACGCAGGATGAAGCGGTTGCCGACGAATACTGCGGCGAAGGCAGATGCAATACCACCAATGGCGATCATGAGGACGGCGGTGAACGTGGCGCGGTCAATCGGCTCCTGCGCTATGCTCTTCGGGACGCCGGATGAGACATAGAGTGGTGAGCCGGCGGAGATCGGTTGGTAACCTATGATGCGGACGACGTTGTCCCTGCCGGGTGCTTCCAACGTGCCTGGCCCCTTGGCCGACAGGAGGTACATGAACTCGTCGGAAATCTTCGTTCCGACAATGCCATCGCGATACGGAACGCGGGCGATCAGGGTCCCGTCGCGATCGGCGATCGCAACGACGCCGCCCGCGGTGGTGCCGCTTTCAAGAAGGCGTGCCTGCAGCCAGGATACTTTTATACCGACGACCATCACTCCAAGGAGCCTGCCGTTTTTTCGCAACGCCTTGGCGACGGGCAGTACATTGCTGCCAGACACGCGACCTTTGGTATAGCCGCCAGTTACGAAGTCGTCGGATTGCATCGCCTCCCTGAAGTAGCGTCGATCAGAGAGATCGGTTCCAGCGGCGGCTTCCACACTGCTGCAGACGATCGTCCCCTTGGTGTCGAGAACCGAGATGGAGGCGACGGAGGGAATCTGCGGCGCTATTTCAGCGAGAGCGGTGTGGCAGGAGGCCGGTTCCATTGCCTGCACGGCGGGTACAGCCGATGTCGCCACCAGAAGAGAGCGTGCGCCGTCGAGAATGCGATCGATCTCCGAGGCGACCTGCCGCGACGCTTGCAAAACTTCCGCGCGCACTTCGACATCGCGCTGCCGGCGATACCAGAATTCGTTATAGGCCAGCATGCCTATCGCCGGTATCAACGCGGTGAGGGCCACCGCAAACAGTCGTTTTTTCATTTCGCCCCCATTTCTCGTCCGCGTGATATCAGCATTACGACGCGGCCGCGGCAAGCAGCGGATGCTATCGGCCGGCAATAGTCACAGCTTCCGACCCATCGGCGGCAGATTCCCTGAGAGAATCACGCTATCATAGCTGCGACGAGTTGGCACGGTGCACGCATTTTCGGAACTGCGCGTTCGATCAGCATGTTACAGCGAAATATCCCTGTTCTTTTCTGAATCCAGTGGGTGCTTCAATGATATTCTTCACAATTACCTGGATCGCTTTCGCGCTCATCGGCCTCGTATTGGCTGGCGGCGGCGGTTACCTCGTCGCGCTGGGCGGCAGTCCATATTATCTGATCGCGGGACTTGGCTTCCTGCTGACCGCCGTGCTGCTGGCCATGCGGCGGCGGCTGGCATTGATCGTCTACGGCCTGGTTATCCTGCTGTCGCTCGGATGGGCGGTGTGGGAGATTGGTTTTGACTGGTGGCAGCTCGGTCCGCGGGGCGGGGTCATCGTGCTCCTCGGCGTCTGGCTGCTGCTTCCATGGGTCAGGCGTGGCCTGGGGCCGGAGGAGCCGGTCGGCCATCGGCGCGGCGCTTCTGCCTGGCCGGTCGCGGTGCCGGTGCTCGTGGCGATCATAGTTGCGGTTTTTTCGATGTTCCAGGATCCGCACGATCTCTCCGGTGAACTTCCGGATGCGGTCACAAAGACCGCCGCTGCATCCACGGTACCCGATGGCGAATGGCACCAGTATGGTCGCACGCCGCTCGGCCAGCGCTGGTCGCCGCTCGACCAGATCACGCCCGCTAATGTCGCAGGGCTGAAGGAGGCCTGGCGGTTCCAGACCGGCGATATCAAGCAGAAGGACGATGTCGGCGAGACGACCTATCAGGTCACGCCGCTCAAGATCGGCAACCGGCTGTTCCTCTGCACACCGCATAACTGGGCCATCGCGCTTAATGCGACGACGGGCAAGCAGATATGGAAATACGATCCCAATGCCGGACTGAACAAGGACCGGCAGCACCAGACCTGCCGGGGCGTCACTTTTTACAAGGACCCCGCGGCGGCTGCCGGCGCGCCTTGCGCCGAGCGCGTCTACCTGCCGACATCGGATGCACGGTTGATCGCGCTCGATGCCGACAAGGGAACCGTTTGTGAAAGCTTCGCCGACAAGGGCATGCTGCATCTCGAAACGGGTATGCTGCACAAGCCGGCCGGCTATTATTACTCGACGTCGCCGCCAGTCGTCGTTGCCGACAAGATCATCATTGGCGGGGCGGTCAACGACAACTATTCGACCACGGAACAGTCTGGCGTCATCCGTGCCTTCGACGTGCATACCGGCGCGCTGATCTGGAACTGGGACTCGGGCAATCCTGATAAGACAACGCCCATCGGCCCGGACGAGCACTACGTCACCAATTCGCCGAACAGCTGGTCGGTGTTCTCGGTCGATGAGGCGCTGGGCCTTGTCTATATCCCGCTTGGAAACCAGGTGCCGGACCAGATCGGCATCGGCCGCAGCGAAAATGTCGAGAAATATTCCTCCTCGATCGTGGCGCTCGACATCAATACCGGGCAGGACCGCTGGGTGCGGCAGACCGTGCATCACGACCTCTGGGACATGGATGTACCGGCACAGCCGGCGCTGCTCGACCTGACCAAGGCCGATGGCACGACGGTGCCGGCGCTGGTCGGCGCGACCAAGCAGGGCGACATCTATGTGCTCGACCGGCGCACGGGCGAACCGATCATTCCAATCAAGGAGGTTGCCGCTCCGGGTGGGGCCGTGGAAGGCGATTTCACGGCGAAGACCCAACCGGTCTCGGACCTCACCTTCATGCCCAGGCCGCTCGAGGAAAAGGACATGTGGGGCGTCACGATGTTCGACCAGCTCGCGTGCCGGATTGAGTTCCACAAGCTCAGATACGAAGGCCGCTACACGCCGCCGTCGCTCCAGGGCACGCTCGTCTATCCCGGCAATTTCGGCACCTTCAACTGGGGCTCGGTCGCGGTCGATCCGGAGCGGCAGGTTATGTTCGGCATGCCGACTTATCTGGCCTTCACCTCGCGATTGGTCCCGCGCGCCGACGTACCGCCAAGGGGCCAGGACGAGAAGGGCTCCGAACAGGGCCTCAACCGCAACGACGGCGCGCCGTATGGCGTCTATATGGGACCCTTCCTCGGACCGTTGCAGATTCCCTGCCAGGCGCCGCCATGGGGTTATGTCGCCGCGGCGGATCTCAAGACCGGCAAGATCGCCTACAAGCACGTCAATGGAACCGTCCATGACATGACGCCGTTGCCGCTGCCCTTCAAGGTCGGCGTTCCAGGCATCGGCGGTCCGATCATCACGCGCGGCGGCGTGGCATTCCTCGGTGCCGCCGTGGACGACTATCTCCGCGCCTACGACCTGAAGACCGGACGCGAACTCTGGCGGGGGCGGTTGCCTGCCGGCGGTCAGGCAACGCCGATGACCTATCTCGATGCCGATAACCGGCAGGTCGTGCTGATCGTGGCGGGCGGGCATGGATCGGTCGGCACCAAGCCGGGCGATTATGTCATCGCCTATGCGCTGCCGAAACAATGATACATGAAAATGCCGGCGGTGATGGCCGCCGGCATTTGCCAGACAGATTG
>Ga0307515_10010447_pt1 | contig 17786 bp, 22 predicted proteins | sample 17_EM_MG_FD_194513 | JGI IMG/M metagenome (GOLD analysis project Ga0307515, IMG submission 194513) | Populus trichocarpa ectomycorrhiza microbial communities from riparian zone in the Pacific Northwest, United States - 17_EM | ecosystem: Host-associated > Plants > Roots > Unclassified | place... | reverse complement strand
GGTTCGGCTTTGCGACCCAAGATACTTGGTTTCTCTCATCCGCTCCCGGAGCGGCATCTTGGCACACACGTCGTGCGTGGAAGGGGAGCCATCCCCTTCAAGTCTCTTATCGATTTCAATATGGATCTATAGGTAAGACTCAATTCACTCTTTTTTGAGAGGTCACTTGGCCGTCTTCCATAGAACTTAGAAGGGGGGGAGGGGAGGTAGAGTGGGCCGTAGGCATACGTATGTATATATACAAAAGCGCCGTGGCGAGTTCAGTACTTTATGCACATGCACACATGACGAAAACCTGTACGGACCATCCGATTAAAGGTCTAGAGGGAAAAAGAAGTTGGAACGTTAGAATTGAAACGAAGTCGTGTGCGCGTGTATGTACTAGTAAAGCGAGAGAGAGAGAGAAGGGTGCGGACCGGTGGGCGCGCCTCTCTGACTCTCTCTCTCTCTTTCTCTCTGTAGCAATCTAACAACCGGGCCCGCGTGACGAGTATGTTGACGGACCGCGCTGCCACAGGGGACAATCCCGATGGGGATGTGAGAGAGACGGTGGAATGCAAAACGTGAGGGAAGTAAAGCATCTATCCAGACCCGGAATACGGATCAGCTATCCATAGAAATCGATTGGCTGCAAGGATAGCGCGGTCTAGACACCCCCACCCATCCCCCCCCTTTCACTTGCAATTGAAAGAAAATTAAGTTGCAGGGTGCAATATGCAATAGTTCAAAGTTCACACGCAACAACACCACGTTATGCATTCGATTCGAAGATGAGATTATACATGAACAGATGGGGTCATAGTACGTGCAGCATTAGCGAAAGCGCGTGACGTTAAAGAAAGCGTAATTGCGTCAGACTCACGCCAAAGGGTTTTGCAAAACCACCGAAGGAAAAGGAGGAGGGAAGATAGAAGGGGGAAGAGGATGAAGGGATTTCGGAAGCGATCAGGAATATTAGCTCTCGCCCGGATCAGAAGACGAGCAGCTTTCCGTAAATGCGACCTCCGGAGACCTCCTCGTTCCTCGGAACATAACTGGGTCCCACCAAACGACCGGTCCAACAGGAAGGGTGATATGCCTGGGATGGGGTGTCCGCGTAACTGTTCCGTTCCTCAAACATGCTCGGGACGACCGCCGGGAGTGGGGTGGGCACGGAGCTTGTGATGGGTTCGAGATTGAAATTGACAAGGCTGGCCGGAACCCACGGCTCGACGGGGGAGCCTTTTCGCCGTCGCCTTTGGGGCTTTCCAGCAACGTGGTGTTGGTCATGAGAACGAGGTCCATGATCGGTAACGGTTCCCGGTACAGACTGACGTCGGTGGATCATCTGCTGAGGCGAAGATGGGCTGCAGGGATCAGAACCATCGCTCGAGGAGGGGGAGGAAGAGGAGGAAAGGGGGGACTCGGTATGTTCGGAGGGATCGGATAAGACAGATGGTGGGGGTGGAGTATCAGTAGCCAAACTGTCGGATTTGGCCCATTTTTCCTTGCAGCGACGGACGTGACGATTGAGGTTGGAAGATACGCTAAAGCGCCTGCCGCAGATCTCACACGCCCAGGCTGTAGTGATGACCGATTACACATTTACGGCAAGTGGGGGGGGGGGGTGTGAGAGAGTGAGAATGGGGGAGGGGGGGAAGACGAGGATGCGGAACAAGACCGTACCTTTTTCGCCGGTGTGGACCAACATATGCTATTCGAGGTTTGGCTGTGAGCGTTTTGTGTTTGATTCCGATCGAAAGAAGGAACAGACCTTCTTGAGAGTGCTCGGACGATCGAACCGCTTGTTACAGAGCTGGCAACTGTTGCGCACCGTCAGCGGACATTCCCCTCCCCGGGAGATTATTTAAAGAGCGTTACCAGTGTCTCTTCTCTCTTCCGCCTAGAGGAACAGAGTCCTCCTGGATGTCGTGGGTATATGCGGGCGGTATATTGTAGGGGAAAGGGACGGGCATCTGATTGTCCTGAGCCGGGGGTAGAGGCAAAGCGGGATGGTGGTGCCAGAAGACGGCGAGACTGGCAGGGTCGATGGGGTGCGGTGGGAATTTGTCGGGAAGCAAGGTTGAGGAGGAGGAAGATGAGATTCCATAAGCGGCAGGTTGGTCGCGATACTGGGGGATCAGCTGGTGATGAAAGCCGTCGTTGACAATGGATGGATCCATGGGGGGAAGAGAGAAGAGGAGGAGTGAGAGAGAAAGAGTAAGAGAGAGATAGGGAGAGACCGAGAGGCAAGCGGACCCCACCCCAGAGTCTTATATTCTGGCAGACCACGTTGGTAGAGAGAACCCCGAAAGCGACAGACGGGTGTTCGTCCATTCGCCAGTCCTTATCCGGAACAGCTCATTCGTCCGCACTCACAAACTCACCCCGTTCCTCGAAAAAAACAGAGGGGGGGTGGTCATTTTACGGTTACCTAACAGATTGGCGCGCGGCCTTTTTTTTCTTCCTCTTTTTTTATCTTCTGCCTCGCCGGTGTAGCGAGTGTCCAGCCAGCTTGAAGCTAGATTCGGCGATCTTCCCCTTGGGTTTGTTAAATCTGGGACCGAACGTCCGAGAATTCCTATTCGCTTGTCTTCTTCCATCTCCCGAGCTTGTTCCCTCATCCTGATTGGTCAACCCAATCGAGCGCCATCCCCCTGCATCCCTCCCCGGTCCCCGGCACATTCCTCCAAAACCGTTTCCTCCCCTTCTTTCGGCTCGCCAAATTAAATAAATCCCAACCCGCCCGGCGAGTTCCGTTGTCATGTTGCGTATGTATACCTGTATGTAACAAACGCACGTATAGTAATCACTAACACATCCTGGCACCGCGCCCGACGTAAGCATCATGCGATCCCACCCCCTCACCGGCACCCCCGAACGGAACAGAAAAGCATTCGGTTGATAGTACACGGGGACAACGACCGAGAGGATATAGACTATATCTGCAGGATCACGTCCGCACCACGCGAGAAATACACGAGACGACGACGGATATCAAGTTCAGCGGGCCGATCGCTTCAACGATCCATATCAAAACACCAAACAATCGTACAACACACCCCAATCTTTCGCTAGTCACTAGTCACTGCTCATAATTTCCGCTCGACGAAAGAGCAGAGAGCCAAATTCTTGTCTTGAACACCCTAATATATAAAATATAAAATCAGCAAACTTTCCCCCCTCCGGTCCCGAAACGTACCTAAACAATTCTCGGACAAGCTCTCGGAAATCTATCCGTTTGTCCGCAATAAAGTAAAAGGTCAATTTACGTCGGTCCCTGCAACCCTCCCGTGAGAACGCCACAGTCCAGATCGTAATAATTGCCCACCCACCACTGGAACTCGGCGTCGATAACTTCCATAGGAAGCTTCTTCTGCCGTGCCTTTGTCCTGCACAGATCCAAAGCACGCTCCTCATCCGCGATTTTTGCAGAGAGCAATCTGCAAATAAATGTGGCGTCAATAAACTAACAAACCCCAAAAACCCTGCCACTCACTGTATGTCCTGATTCCTGGCTTTACCGAAGATCTTCTTGGGGTTGATGTCCTTTTTAGTTCCGCCAGAACTCCCACCGGGGCTACCGCTTTCCTCACCACCCCCGATCTTCGAAGCCTGCGCTTTCTGAAAGGCCTCCACCTCTCTCAACGTGATGGTGTCGTTGATAACCTTGCCCAAATCTTTCCCCCGATCTGCTTCGACGATCACCAGATCCCCCACTCGGATCTCGCTCGTAAGCTCCGCACTGTAGAATAAATCCGTTCTTCCCGCTTTGAATTCCACGATGTACAGGTGCCAATGCGACGGCACCGCGTGTAGCGGTACGCCCCTCCCGAGGTCGTTGACACCGGCGCCGCCACCAGGCCCGCCGCTCAGCTCCGATGTCGGTGGACGTTGTTGAACGGGAGTAGTAGAGGATGAAGGGAAGTTGCGAGCGCTCGTCGGGGAAATCGGAGACGGTGTCGACATCGCCCCCGTCTGTTGATTCAACTGAGCCCGCACCAGCGTCTGCGGGAGGCCAGCATCGGATTTACGTGCCCGTGGTTGATGTAGGCCAGTCGAGTACCGAGTTTGCGACTGCGGTAACCCTTCGCCGAAATGGTCGTCGGGTTCACGTTCCACATGCGCTCTCAACGGGCTGGATCCTGGGGGCAGTACGTTATTATCCACGGGTGATCCGATACTGTGGCGCAAGGCCACATTGCTGGGTAAGTTCATATTGAGCTGCTGGTACGCGAGACGATCCGTTGCTGGCGCACGGGAGATTGGCGCGTGTATCGGGAGCGACGATGGTTGACTAGTCGTCCCTCTCGAAAGGCTGCCGTTCAGGTGGTCGTTCCCGCCCCCTCCAAGGCTCAACGAACCGAGGTCACTTGCAAGATCGTCGTCCGTGAGCAACAGCCCAGATCCACCGTAGGATTGACCGAAGCTGCTATGGGATGTCTCTTCCGGGTCGATTCCAGGTGCGTTGAACCCAATGACGGTCGGACGTCTGCCTTGTACCACGCTGACGCTATGCCTTCGACTGGTAGTCCCGCTACCCCCGCCATGCTCATCCTTGTGATGGTTCATCCCCGCCCAAATCTCGCGGAACGCAGAACTGTCATCCAACAGAATCTGACCCACGTCTCTCACGAACGGACTGACGTTCGAGATATCCGTCGGGCGGTAGCCGTTTGCGGCCATCGTAGCCGACGAAGATGAATTGTAAATGTTCTGAGGGGATCTCGCAACTCCGTAAGAGCCGTACCGACCGGTTCCCGGAGCTTGCAACTCGTTGTATCGGCTGTTCGGAACCGAAAGCGGGTTGGAGAAGTTATCCATCGGCCAATTCGGAGTTAACGAGGGCCTGGAAAATCCACTACCGATGGCTCCCGGCCTGGTCGTCGCCAACGACTGAGACCTGCTCCTGGTGGGATCGTGCGTATACGTTCGCCCTCTCGAAGACAAGAACCGTTCGTCATACGAGTCTTGGAAGTCTGCGAGCGTGTCGGTTTCGTCATCTTCAAAGGTAGATGGGAATGTACGGGTTTCGCGCATCGCCGAAGCGAAGTGTAGTTGGGGGTTGGCGTTCCCGGCGGAAAAGGATGCGCTTCGGGTGGGGACGCTTTGAGGGAGTCCTCCCAAGGTCTGGATCGAGGAAGGCGAAGGGAGTCGTTGAGATTGAGGTGCGTTTAACCAGGAAGATCCGCCGGCTCCACCACCACCGGCTCCTCCGCCGCTACCCGATCCTTGGAGGGCGTTACGTGTGGAGAAGAGATCGCTGACTCCGCGGGGAGGTTGAGAGGCGGCGCGTTCCCGTAATGATCCAGGGGTGTCCGATCCCGAGTGTGACGATGAGAATCGGTTCTGACGGTCTGCGTCGTCGGATATGTGTTGGTGGTGACCGCTTTGTTGTATCATCCTCGAGGGCGATGGTGCGCCTAAGTGTCTTAACTGGTCGAGGGTCTGGGTAGCCAGCTTTGCGGTTATTTTTCTCGGATTAGTTGACTTCTTGCGGTCGGCCCGGGGGAATATCCACCACGCGGGAAACTTTCAATCTATCCCGCGGGTCAGCAACGGCCAGAGAGGACGGATTGTAGGAGACGCCAGTACGCACCCAAGACCGGTTTAGCTTGGCGATTTTTTGGGAGAGAGAGGTCGTAAAAGTCGTGAATGGGGCCGGTTGTCTGAATCTATATGATCCGAAGTTGGGAGGGTGTGGTCGGGGTGTACGTATAGGAAGATTAGTGGTGAAAATCTAGAGGGAGGATAGTACGGTCTAGAAACCACAGACTGCGGGGTAGATGGAGGACAGCGAGCAAAGTCTATGGGGAGCAACACGAAAATCCGGGGGGAATAAAAATCGCCCCTTGCTATAGTCAGCGGATGTGGTCTAGCGGGGTCACAGGGTCATGGAAAGTATTACCCCACAGCGAGAGCTGATCCAGCCTACCAAGTATCCCGCCATCAACCATCAAGCCATCACCCCCTTCAGGATCATCCCCGCGTCTACCTCCAGCCAAGTATAACACTCGATGACGAACTCTTCATACATTAAACACTACATCCGATGCTTTGAACGCTGTGTTCCCGGGCCAGACCTTTATCGCCACCTCGCATTCAACCGTCTCAACCTTCACCGTCGACCACTCCTCCTCTCCTTCACACCCATCCCCTTCGTCCAGTTCATCTCCGTCATCGTACCGCTCCGACCCCGAACCCGTGAATGGTGAAGCCAAATAGCTTGCCCATGATCGCAGCGCCCCGTTTGGTGTTCCGACCGCGGTGGCGTCACTGGTCTGTTCCAGCGGGGCAATCGAAGGGGCGCCTCTCCAGGAGATTCCCCACTCTCCGCTTGGTCCATCTCGTACGAGTGTTTTTAACCGAACGTCGTTGTCACCCTCCCGGCCCTGATCCGAAGAAACTGCCACCAACAAACACAACCTCACTTTCCATTCCAGTCCCCCTGGCCCTGCAGGTATCGGGGGTTCCAGGTACCCAGGTTCCCCCTGTACCTCGATTTGGAACGCAGGACTCGCGTCTGGAGGTATATCCAGCGCAAAAGCTGCTCTCAGTGTCGACGATACAAGCGATGAATGGTGTTCCGCGTGGGTCCTCCGCAGCAATCGTGTGTTTGAACGGCTTGCCAATGATACAGGTAACGTCTCGTGACTCTCCAGCATCGCTGATAACTGCAACAGGCAATGGCGATCATAAGTCAAACTTCAGCTGAAATATACAGCATCAAACCTTCAGGACCCTTGATCGACCCAAACGCTCGTTCACATCAACGACACATATTACCGTCTCTCCGAGTCGATAAGCTGATTTGGTAAAGGTCAGAACCGCAACTTTTACCCCATCCTTGTTAACGTCAAATGACACTGTCGTTCGTCAGTCTCTCACCGAAACGGGGTGTCGCCACCCGGCTTACGCTTTTTGGGATTCCGTGTCAAGATCTCCACGGCTTCTCTACAACCCGTCAGACCCCCAGCCTCTCGTTCTCTAGCAGCATCCACGTCCTGGTCGTTGCAATCTGGGCTCGGTGACGTGGACAACAGAAACTTGGCGTATTCTCGAACAGAGTTCAGCGATCCTTCTATTTTTGGAGCTGGGGTAGGGTGAGCGAGGTTCTCTGCTTCCGCGAACTTGAATCTCACGTGGGGGAAGCTTCTGTTGGAATGGGTTCCTTGACGCCTGTGGGCTCTCGACGATCACCGGTTTTGCCACCTGATGTGGGAACCTGGCGTATTGTACAGGCCACAGCAGATCGTATGGTGATGGTGAATCCATCACTAAACAGAAAACGCATCAGCTACGAAGAAACGTTCGCGCCGTCTCTGCTGACCATTGACGTGATTATAGACACGGACTGGTATCTTCATAACACGACTGTGATTCACCGAACTATTTCCCGGTGATGCCCCAGCCCGACAGACACCAATGGTGAATTCGTAGGAAAACCTAAAAGTCCGCCCCTTGAACGTCGGGGGTAAGTTTTTCGGCAACGACAAACTGTACGTGTCTGGTGACTTGGATGAGGAAAGTGTCATGAACGGTTCACAGAAGGGCTTGACATACAACTGCGAGATTCACCTGGACCCAGGCTAACATCCACGGCTAGCAGCGTCGGTTGGACCTCGTACGTCGGTAGGGGAGCTTCGGGATCGTAAAGCTCTTCCGATGGGTTCTTATGCAGCCCAGGTCCACCGTTAAAGGTAGTTGTCATCGATGAGGTGCTCAACGTCGGCGCCGATCGAGATGCTGGCAGAGATACCGAAAACGACGACCGGTGAGAGGAGGACCATTGTTGTGATACCGAAGAAGCCATTGCCGGAGCGGTGCCTAGCGACCCCAGTAGTGAAGTGGGAGCGGACAGGAGAGAGAAGAGCCCCGATGAAAACGAGGATGTCCTGCTGTGAGATCGAGAGCGTGTAACCGGCGTAACTCTCCTCTTGGACGGATCCAACATTGCAGCGATGTCCATGCTCCCGCCCCCGATGATCGATCGCTTGAGTAAACTCGATCTCATAGAGTTCAGGGCATCCTCTTGTTGGGCATCCGCCGAACCAGCCACAGGGGTGATGGCCAAACTCCCGACAAATTGGACGTACGAGTACAGTATTGTTTCCCTGTCATTTGGTGGACGGCTGTTCGCGTCGGAGGACGTTGTCGCGGCGAATGAGCGTCTCGGCATCGGAGGGAGCTGGGGATCTCGCATTGGTGATACTGGGCCGCGTCCAATGTCGCCAGGAGTACTTGACCGCCGTAATGGCTGAAGTGGCGGGTGGCTGTTTGACCGTGGATCTATCTGACGTTCATGCGGACCAATGTAATGTGCCGTACCGGTAACTGGGGATGCAGAAGTTGGCCGAGAAATGGGTGGACCTGACCCAGGCGAGCTCTCGGAGATAGGATCAAGCGAGAGGGAGAATGAGGGGTTGGAGGGGGTGGCGAGGGCAGACTCATCTTGCGGGAACGGTAATTGACCCTCAGACACTGATTGTTTGCGAGCATGAGGATGTTTGGAGGAGATAGGAAGTGATGCGGATCTCGCGAGAGGCGATGAGATGCGTGGCGATGTGGGAGCTATAATGATAGGTCAGTTCTCTGTTTCCACCGGCGATAGTTGGACATACTAGTCGCAGTACCCAGTGCTCTTTGGACATGAACGGGTACTTTTGATGGCGGCGAGGAAGTTTCCTGTTGAGGAGATACTTCTCCGCTCCCTTTAAACGTCATATCCAAGGAAAGCGACCTGTTCGAGTTCCTCATCCGCCTCTCTGACCTCCCAATGAGACCTTTCCTTTCAACAAGATCGCTCTCACCCGGCTTCCTCGTGACTATGGCAGGCAAAGCCGTCCGAGGCGATCGTGGGGACGTGGGTGGCTGAGCCAACGGAACAACACTGATCGAATGTGCGCTCCTTTTGTGTGTTTGGGAGACTGCTCGAGAGGGAAAGGTTTGCTGGGCCGTGTTCGTGTTCGTGAAGGTGATCGTCATTGTCATCATTTCTCCGGCGAAACACGCGGATTGGGAGGGGGTCACCACCACTCGGATCGGAGAGTCTGCGTCCTGGGACATGGTGGACTTTAAGCGGTTCACCTAGGCGTCCGTGAAGTATAAACAGTTGGTGAGGGCGGAGCGTAGGAGGGTAGAGCCCTAGAAGAGCGGGGGTGGACGTGAATCAGTCAGTGATGAGGTGAAGGTGCAGGTTCGAAGTCGATCACGAATCGGGCGAGTAGAAACCCTGAGCGCTTCTGTACCAAGTGTCTGTTCGTAATTTCAAAGTCGCGGTCCCCGGCCCAACGGATGATACCCAAGCGTCAAGATGTGATAGCTGACCCGTCGTAACCTATCTACAGTTTAGCTAGCATAGGTAATTTTGGCTGCCAATTGATCCGTTCGACCTGACCCGGGATTAGCTCGCCTTGCTCTCGGGATCATGGGGTAACTGCGGAACCTACCATCTCAGGAACCAGATCACGCACGCCGGGGGCACCGAGCAGTTTCATACCGTGAACAATCTCTCGTTCAAGTATCTTCACTATCTTGAAGACTCCCGTTTCGCCGTATGCCTACAGGAAATTTCGGTCAAGGCACACGGGAATGAATCGAATGCGGAACCTACGCTCTGAGCATATAAGAATGGCCTTCCAATTCCGACAGCAGTTGCACCGAGGCATAGTGCCTTCAGAATATCTGCGAGAAACGGTTAGTTTTACAGTGGTGACGATTCCTCACGGACCGGCCCCAACCTGTACCCCTCCTCGCTCCTCCCTCAACGTACACTGCATCGGGCGAACGTCAACGCTTTCAATGCAAAATATCGGAAGAACACCCACCTTCTGTCCTCTGGAAAACATCTGGTCGCTCCATCCGTAACCTGTAGAGTACCTCTATTGAAGGCAGGGAGCTATATCGGTGTTAGAACGATCAACTGATTCGGGTGATGTGAATTAGCACGAACTACTCAAGTTGACGACCTAAAACACTGCCCGTCAAACGAAAGAAGAGGGGATTGACAGGATAGCCCACCGCCATGGTTAGATATCAGAATGCCATCAACCCCGGCTTCAGCGGCCAATACCGCATCCTGTGTATCATGAGTTGCGAGCTTGGTCCAACAGCAGGGACTTCGGCTTACTGCAACACATTGTATGCCTGCAACAAGATATTTAATACCGATTCTTGGGCCGATAGTAACTGGGAAGCACCTTTGATGACTATCGGCAGTTTAGTGACTTTCCTCAACCACGGAATCGTCTGTGAAATTGTTGGTCTTCCTGATTAACTGTACCATACCAGGGACCCACCTTCTCCCAGGTCATATCCACATCGTTCCCCGCAACGAGTGCCCCCGAAGTGCCCAGTGTATCCTCCTCCTCTTCCTGAGGTTCTTCCACGGAAGGTTGTTGTTCGGCCACCTCTTTCTCTTGGTCTTCCAGAACAATCGGTGCCTTGATATCCCTATCTCGTTTCCCGGCGGCAGTTGCATCCACAGTCAGGAAAATAGCGTTGTACCCCAAAGCTTCGACCTCCTTTACGAGTTTCTCAGCTTCAGAATCCTCTCTTTTCTTATAAAGCTGGAAGAAGAGCGGTTGGGTTGGAGATACTCGTGCTGCGGCGATCTCAGAAGCAGAGAACGATGCGTTCGTCGAGACTATCTGTATGATGCCCGTTCGTCCTGCCCCTCTGGTGATGTTTGTCTCACCAAGCGGGTGCCCGAGCCTCGCAAGGGCCGCAGATGAGGCGAATATTGGTATTGAGGACTTGAATCCGAGGATTGTCGTGGATGGGTCACACCGCGAGACAGCCCTGAGGACGCGGGGGTGGAAAAAGAATCGAGAGAATGCCCTGACATTCTCCGTGTGGGCTATTGGCTTGGTCAACAAGACATGATCTCGAGGAAGGAGTCCAGGCAAACACTCACTAATCTGGTCGTCGGCTGCGGAGGAATAGTATGCATTGACCTTGTAAGGTAAAACATCTCTCGCAACATCCTTGCCACGCTCCATCATCCATTCTGCGGCGAGGGAACAAAAGTCCGGAGCGCACCTCCATGTCTTGCAGAGTTAAAACCCTCTTTAATGATGGTTTACCTACTTTTGCTTGCTCCACCCGTAGTTCGTCCTGGGTTTTCTTGCGATTCGCATCCGCTCTTCGTATCTCCCCAACGGCATTCGTATCTACAGGTCCCATATGTTTCTCCTTCGCCAGGTTCTTCTCAAGGGCATCATCAGGATGAATGGGTTTGTAGGCGGCAGTGGCATCCTTCCCAGCATACTTCAGAATGATCTGCTTGCCGCCTGGATGCAGCTGGAGGATACTAGTCAGTGATCCCGGACGGATAAGCCCAGAAAGGTTACCCCCGCACTGGCAAGAATTCCGTGACGTCGTAGACCCTGTTTTCTATAATAACCCAGCAATCACTGCAATACATCCCGGGGCGTCAGTTTATCCGAGAGTTGAACGTTGATCGCCTAAGAGAGGGTCATTAACACACCGACCTTGCCACATTGTGCTTAGCGACCTCGCTCAAGGACCACGCCTTTGCCATGTTGGTAGTTCACGAAGAGGTGGTGTGCACACGTGTGAACAAGAGCGCGTCACTTGTGAACATGATGTCGTTGTTGAAGCACACACGCGGAGGGATCAGGTCCGCTGAGCCGGAGGACGGAAACTCAATAAAATATTAAGGCTCGGACCCCAGATAAGGCATCAGATCGAGGTCCCGAATCGACCGGGCCGCAGTATTCAAGATTATGATGGTGTGTGGTATGTCTAGCATGACGCATTCTAACAGATGCCGCTTGCCTACAACTTGGCCAAGCCGGGCAGAATCGGCTGCCAGTCAACCCTCTCAACCTGGCAAACTGTCGTCAGCCGTGCGTGGTCAGCGTAGAACATGGAAAACCCACCATTTCTGGCACAAGGTCGTTGACCGTTGCCGCGCCGAGTAGTCGCATATCGTGAGCGATTTCACGTTCCAGTATCTTGATTATTTTCACCACCCCGGCTTCTCCGTAGGCCTGGAGAAAGAATGCAGAAAATCAACACATGTACGAAGGAGAGACAAGCAGACCGACACTTTGGGCGTACAGGAAGGGCCGGCCGAGCCCTACAGCCCTCGCTCCAAGACAAAGCGCTTTGAGTACATCTGTTGACAGTCACACCGGATCGAACCGACAAGAGTGGAGGGAGACCAACCTGTGCCTCTTCTCACGCCCCCATCGATGTACACTGTATAGAAATTCAGTCTTCGGTCCCCGGAAGGGAATGACGCTGATCACCTTCTGTCTTCAGGAATACATCAGGTCGCTGCTGTCGTAACCGGTAAAGCACCTCTATAGTCGGCATAGCGCTTCATAGTGATCAGATTCAATGACCCTGTTTTGTCAGTCACACAACATACAATTCCAATTGACGTCCTAGAGAGATAAGAATGAATATGTCACCAGGAGGTCAAAGGGAGGGTTTTCATACCACCGTGATTTGATATCAGGATCCCATCCACCCCTGCCTCTGCCGCTAATACGGCATCCTATCCCAAGTTAGGTATCAGGGCGAGCTGCCACACTCCCAATCAGGTCATGAGACTGACCGCCATGCATTGAATTCCTAGAGAGAATGGTGTCCTATTTAACGCCAGCGAAGGTGCTCGATATGTACGACGTACACACCCTTGATCACGATCGGTAACTTTGTCACCTTCCTCAACCAGGGGATCGTCTGGCCCGATCCGGTTTGGCAAGCACACGAAGTACAGGATGTGGGTACATACCTTCTCCCACGTCATATCGGCGTCGTTTCCTACAATAAGTCCACCCGCGGTGCCAAGGATACTCCCAACAGCCTCGTCTTGTGAATCGTCAACCAACCGTGGCTTTCCTTCCGCCTCTCGCTCCTGATCTTCTAGAACCCACGGAGCTTTGATATCACGTTCTCGGCTAGCGGGAACCACGGCATCGACCGTCAAAAAGATCGCAGAGTAACCGAGAGCCTCAACCTCTCTGATAAGTTCAAGGGCCAGTGCATCTTCCTTCTTTTTATAAAGCTGGAAAAACAGTGTCTGTTCGGGAGACACTCGAGCAGCGGCGATCTGCGCGGGTGAAAGGGAAGCGTTTGTCGAGACCATTTGGATGATGTTGTATTGCCCTGCCCCTCTGGTGATATTCGCTTCGCCCAGAGGATGTCCCAACTTCGCCAATGCCGCACCAGAGACGAAGATTGGTAAGGAGGATTTGTGTCCGAGAATTGAAGTCGAGGGGTCGCAGTGGGACACTGGTCGTAGTACCCGGGGATGGAAAAAGAACCTCGAGAACGCTCTGATATTCTCGCTGTGGGCTGTGGGGTGGGTGATCAGTGATCAAACTAGGAGTGATGCAGGCTTGCGGGACTGACTGATAAGATCGTCAGCCGCAGAGGAGTAGTATGCGTTTGCCTTGTACGATAGAACCGATCTAGCAACGTCCTGTGGGACAACGTCGGGGATGAATGCGAAGAGCTTTAGTATGGCAAACGAACCTCCATATCCTGTAACGTGAGGATGCGCTTCAGAGGCGGTTTCCTTGCTTGTGCTTCGACGATACGAATCTCATCCTTGGTCTTCTTGCGAAGCGACTCATCTTTCTCGAGCCGTTGTTTGGCCGCCACGTCCACAGACCCGAGGCACTTCTCCTTCGGCAGGTTCTTTTCCAGCGCGTCGTCCGGGTGTATGGGCTTGTATGCGGCGGTAGCATCACGCCCCGCATACTTCAGGATGATATTCTCGCCTCCTGGGTGCTCCTGTAGCCTCTCCGATGAGATTTGGAGCCACTTGGTAGCAGATTATAAGCGCACCGGAAGGAAATTTGTGACATCATACACTTTGCCGTCGATGATGACCCAGCAATCACTGACGCAACAAAGGTCAGTTCTAGCGAGCAACTACTTCGGAATACGCGTCACCTTTGAGAGTTGTGCTGTGCCACGTCGCTCAGTGACCAGGTGTTAGCCATGTAAGTGAAGCCTCGTGTCTAACGTCTGTCATTTGGCAGTTCCCTGCGCAGATGGGCCCGTTGACGGCCGAGCCGGACCGGCAGTGGGGTGATGTCACGTGGTTACCGCGTGGAAGACAGACGCCCGTGGTTGGTCCCGTCAACATTGCGGGGACAATTCAACGCACAGGACTTGACTGATAACCGTCACTCAATACTTCCGTTTTCCTCCCCCTCCCGACGTCCGACGCCCATGGCTCCTGCTCCGACTCGCGAATCTCTCGAGTCTATGAAGCGAGCCGACTTGCAGAAGCTGTGCAAGGTTTGTCACCATCTGTCTTCCCCTATTCAGCGTCTCGGCATTAATCCCGGACATCAAATAGGACTACGGCGTCAAAGCTAACCTCAAAACCGAAGCCCTCATTGACTTGGTTCTGGGCGCGACGAGGTGCGTGTATCTGCTCTTCACGTACGTTTTGCTGGGATCTAACGTTTGAACTAGCCAATCTATGCCGAAATCCGAACCAGTTCCTCAACCACAGCTCCCTCCCTCCAAACGAACGACATCCGTTAGAGTCGCGTCGACCCGATCCACGAACGTTGGTCAATCTCGACTGCGTTCCGGAAGCTCTGTAGTCATCCATGACACCGATGAAGAGGGCGAACCCGCAACTCAATCCAAGTCGGACACCTCCAAGAACCCCCGGTCAGTTATCCAACCACGCGTGACTCAACCGCCTCCCGCACCCCCTATAACCCGAACCCGGAAGGCCAAAGAAACCCAACTCAGACTGGGAGTTGGACGACCGAAGGCAGCTGGTGGCACCGGGGCACGCACCGTCACGAAGTCGCTCAGCGTGCCGAAGAACAACAAGCGAGTGAGCAAAAGCGTTAAGATCCCAGAGGCCGTCATTCCAGAAGAACAAGACTCCGGTGCGTATCACGCCCGCAGTTCGTGTTGATCTTTGTGCTAACGCCACGTTCAGAACACCAGCCGCCAAATCCACCAACTACCGCCCGCACAACTCCACCGCCAGTGACTCAAATCATTCCAGCGACACAAGGTCCATCCCAGAATTTTGACAAGATAAATGAATACATGCAGAATATCGTAGGCTCTCCCACTGCCCAGTATGCCCTCTTCCTGACAGCGGTTATCAGGTTTGCCCTCTCCAGGAGCAGATTCAACACTTCCAGTCAGAGTTCCAGCGCCTAAACTTGCAAGTATCAGAGTTGACGGGCACAAAGGCGAAGCTGTCAGACGAGGTGGAACAGTTGAAAGTTCGTGCCCATAGTGCAGAAGATAGGCTAGAGGAGATGAGTAGCAAGTTTGAAGAGTTTATGCGTGAGGCTACTGCCCGAGAACAGTACGTGGCAGAGTCGCGTTCATAAAAATGATGTTCCTCAGGTTGCCCTTAGGACGCTTGAAGCGTTCGTGCGTGCATCCATCGTACAACCACCGGGAACTTTGCTGGGGAAACGGCCGCGTGATTCACCAGCGAGCGAAGTGGATGGAAACACGGAACAACTTTCTCAAGACGACGACTCTCACAAATTACCTCAGCCCCAGAAGAAGAGGATCAAGTTCACCTCTGATCATGAAATTCATATGGTTGCGGGTCCCTCGCGGATCTCGGGCCCCTCGGAACGGACAGCGACCCGCAAGTTCACTGTCTATACGGGTGAAGAAGAGAAATCTGATTACGACCCCCCTCCCCCGACAACCCATCTATCTGATCTGTTCGCCGGACGTTCACCACCAATTACCCCGAGTGATCTGCAAACCACCTCGGCTAACGGAGGGGAAAACCAGCCGTTTGGAGTCCATTATTCGGCGTTCCAGGCCGCCACCTCAACACCAGTCTACCCGGGAGCGGGATTCTCGTCGTACCTTGCCCGGCCTGAGTCTCCGACTTCCCATGTCGTTGAACGAACCGGTCGACGAGACCGAGCCTCCCCCTTCTTCCTATCAGGACCGCCTGATAGTCGCACGGGGTCCAACCTCTCATCACAGCGACCGGCCAACCCAGAACCCAACGATGATAGCTTTTCGGCGCTGTTACGAACGCCACCGTTACACCCCATCCATTCGCATCCATCAGGAAACGGGGAAGCAAGTTCAAGGCTGGATGACACGCCCGCGTTTCCGATGAAAACGATCTACGGGACAGAACTGGAAAGTGATACGCGATTCGGGGATTTTGGTGTCGAAGGCATGGCCACGTCGTACTGGCAGAAGGGTCAACGGAGATTCTGAAGTGCGACGTCCAGATTGCTATCCCGTAATCAGTCGGTTTTCTTATCGCTGTGTAACGCTGTTTTTTGTTGTCCTTTCTTCCGTTAAGCATGTCACTAGTGTGTATTCCGCATGTCGTTTGATTTCATCATGTTTTGTCTGTTAGCACTGCAAGTTATTCCTGATATTGTTGGGTTGAGCAACTCCAAACGCAACAACGAGACCACAAGAGATCAATGCTTCAGCGAGTGGTATGATTGATACTTACACTAGTGATGTTTCGGATAAATCACAGCGATCAGGTTATAATACCCTCAAGCCTCTTCTCGATACTTATTATTCCTCGCTGTCCACCATCGGCGGCCCATCCGTGTCCATCCCCTTGACTTCTTGCGTGTATTCTCCTCTTCCCTGTCCTTTTCCTTCTATCACGCGGATAGGAACATCTTAGAGCCATGTCTTCACGCAAGAACAAACCCTTACCAAGGTTCGAAGTCGGTGAGCACCTTCCGCAGGGTTGGGTCGGTCTTTCGTGTTTCTGAAGTGACACAATTCTCGATCGCAGGTGAAAACTACGAGATTCTTCACCGGCTTGGAGAAGGGGCGTACGGAACCGTCGCCTCAGCGCGGCATATACCCTCTGGCCGGGAGGTGGCTATCAAGAAGATACTACCTTTCGAACATACCCTATTTTGCTTGAGGACGCTGCGAGAGCTCAAGCTCCTCAAGTTCTTCTCCGAGACTTGCATGAATGAGAATGTAAGTGTATGAACTCCGTTCTACAAACTCCGGATCTTCCCCACTTGGGCCGATCTTGTTCATCTGTTCGTTCGCCATGCATTTTCGCCAACTGACCGAATGGAACAGATTATTTCTATTCTGGATATCGTCAAGCCAGCGACTTTGGAAGATTTTACAGAGATTTATTGTACGTGACACCCACCTCATGATTGAACCAATTTTTCACGCCCCTGCGATCCCAGTCATCCAGGAACTTATGCAGACGGATCTTCACCGGGTCATTAGAACGCAGCAGTTGACTGATGATCACTGCCAGGTACGCACCGGGAGCTTCTTCGTCCGTACCGAACACCCGTCTGATCGCCATGCGGTAGTACTTCGTATATCAAGTTCTGCGGGCGCTCAAGTCTATTCATAGCGCGGACATCGTCCATCGGGACTTGAAACCGGCCAACCTTCTGCTTAACGCGAACTGTGACCTCAAAGTGTGTGACTTTGGCTTGGCCCGGAGCGTCAATACTTCCACCGCGCAAGGGAAGGAGGTCGGATTGATGACCGAGTATGTCGCCACCCGGTGGTACCGCGCGCCGGAGATCATGCTTTCATTCAGGATGTACACGAAGGTAGGGGGGTTCCAAACACTGTTCGCCAGCGTTTTTAACCGACCGATAGGCGGTTGATCTTTGGGCTGTTGGGTGCATCCTTGCCGAGCTGTTGAACGGGAAGCCGCTGTTCCCTGGCCGCGACTATGGCCACCAGCTTGATTTGATACTTGATGTCATCGGCACACCCACATTGGACGAGTTTTATGGGATCACCTCACGTCGTTCGCGCGATTATATCCGCGCATTGCCGATCCGTAAACGGCG
>Ga0307515_10010446_pt1 | contig 17787 bp, 12 predicted proteins | sample 17_EM_MG_FD_194513 | JGI IMG/M metagenome (GOLD analysis project Ga0307515, IMG submission 194513) | Populus trichocarpa ectomycorrhiza microbial communities from riparian zone in the Pacific Northwest, United States - 17_EM | ecosystem: Host-associated > Plants > Roots > Unclassified | place... | reverse complement strand
TTAAATCTCCTTTATACACTTGTGTGTATCCTCCCACCTACAAAAAAAAAAAAGCAAAATTATTTCATATTTTTTCTACAATTTCGTAGAACTATTGAATGCTGATTAATTAATTATATATCTTGATACGCAAGATTATCACATGATGATATATATATATATAGACCATTTGGCGCGAGATTAAAAATATAAATGGGGATAGAATTCCTTCTTTTTCTTTTTCTTTTACTTTTTTTGTGGCATGAAATTTCTATTGTTTTTTTTTTTTTTTAATTTAACGTAGGTGTCCGGGCCAGCTTGCGTTCACCTCGACTAATCCCACGGGCCCTGAAGTTAACGACTATGTAAGCCTCCAGTGGCCATCATATGAGCAATCGCAGGGCTCGAACCTGAGACCATAGAGGGAGCAAACCTCTTAGTCCCAAGCTCTTACCACTGGGCCACCATCTAGATGGTTTGAAATTTCTATTGTTGTTCGTACAAGATGAACGTTTTATTTTTTTATGAATTTTTTTTTCTTGTGAGTTGCGACTAATTAATATCACAAGATGTATCATTTATCTCGGGATTATAATTACAAACATTAATAATATAAATTCCTATTTTTAGGACTGGTTTGGATTTCTGTTTTCCTATGCTAAATTGGGAGAAGAAATAAAGAAAACATTTGAGTGGTGAAAAAAAAAACTTACCTCCCCTTTGACGTACCAAGGATGCCATTCGGTTTTAACTTGAAGTTTCATCTTATTTATAGAATATTGAGTTGAAGTAAATGGCACCCTTCCGTCTGTATCACCACTGAAATTACATGCAATTAATGAAGATTTATCATTAGAATAGATCATACGATCACTTCATATCTCTTTATGATCATAGAAGAAGAAGAAGAAGAAGAAGAAGAAGCAAACATAATTAGAGATGTTGGAAGTGGCATTGGCTACAATTATGATAATTAATCTTATTTACCTTTTGTAAATTAACAACATTTACGTACGAAGTGTCACTGAAGCATATGAGGCTTGCTAGCTATTATCAAGTTAATTAGGACCCCACTCAACAAAGTGCAAGACAATATTATACTAAAAATTAATTAAGAACCCACTAACATATGTGATATAATGAGAGAATATTGAGAATAATCATGATGATTATATATATCCAATTAAGCTCATTATTACTTTACCTAAATAGCCACACTCGAAGGCCGTTTGCCATGAATTCTTGCAGTAGCGGAATAATTGTTGAAGGGCTATCTGACCAACTTGGTATGATATCACTACAAGGTTCCCAATCATGAGTGAGTTTGGTGACATTGGCGTGCATGGCTTCTTGGACATCAGGTCGATTAAGATAAGCATACACATAATAATCAGAACATGGATCAAAATCCACCAGCTGCGGCACAAGATTTATAGTCAGGCAAATATTTAATTGGAGGGATATTTTGTATAGTTTATGAGTTTTATAAAACAAATGTTTTAATTACTTACAGAAGGTTTCTTAGGCTTTGCTGTGGTACCCTCACGAAGGCACAATGGACCATAGATGTTGTATATATTGATATAACTAGTATCCTTGCCTGCTGCTTCAGCTGCTTGATTGCACTCATCAGACTGGGATGTCGCATTGGGTGAGAAATCGCAAGATTTTAGTATTTTCTGAACCATCTCATCTGAGATTAGAGCATGGTTTCCGAAATAGCTATACATCCCTATACTATCAGTTTCGTCATTGATCACTGCATTCCCAATCTGCAATTTCCACAAGAGAATGCAACATTACTGTTATGTAAGCCAATAATTTGCACTAGTAAGACTCATGTTAGTTGTTTTTTCAAGTCAGTACTTGAGATTTTCCTCTCTTTTTTTCAATCTCTTACATTATAATGATAAATGATTCTAGCGAACAATCTACTTCTACCCCTTTGGGACCGAAGGACACCCCGACCGGTCCACATCTACCAAGTTTTGCGTAAATCCAATTGAAATATTCTTTCTTCTTTTTTTATATTTCGAATATTTCATCTTTAATTTTATGGTATATATTGATTGAAGTATTCTATCAATATATACCATCTGAATTACAGACAAAAAAGATTCTATCAGTAATTATAATAACCGTAAATTACCAATAAAATTATTCTATTAGTAATTTCGTTGATATTAAATGAATTTATAGTAATGCAATGATGCTTTCATGTGCAAGTCAAGTATTGTAATTATTTAAAGGAAATGCAAGCTGTTTGCAAGTTGGCAAATATTTTCCAAACCTGACCTCCTGAGGAAATCTAGCCAGAGGAAAAAGGATGGTTTTGAATGGTGATTTAGTCTAAATTTAAAATTTAATTCCTTAAATATGATTACAGGTGGATTGAGAGAGAATATACGTACTAGAATTCCTTTGAGATTGACAATGGTCTTCTTAGCCTTGTTGTTATGGTAAAGAATAGTGTGTGCAAGCTGAGGCACATAATGCCCGGCATAGCTTTCACCTGATATGTAGAAATCTCTATCTTTGTATTCAGGAAACCTCTCTAGCCAATTCACTAAGAACACATAATTATCTTCAGCAGTCATTTTATCTCCACTTTTCTTGTAATCTGATGTCGTGTTTGAGTATGAAAACCCTACTCCCGCAGGAGATTCAAGAAACAAAACATTTGCAGCTGAAAAAGAAAACCATTTTTTTATCACTTCGTACACATAACATTAGATGTTAATAATAAATTAACAACCATTTATAAAAGTTAAAGATTTATACCATAATTCCATGAGTGTCTATTTTTATAAAGTGCTTGGCCATCACTATATACTCGAAATGGTCCAAGTTCTTGCATTGCACCATATGACAAAGATGAACAACCAGGGCCTACAATAAAGAAATCAATCTTGTGTTAGAACACACCACCACCACCACCATAATAATAATAAACCTATGCTGTTAGGCAAATAAGCCTTTTGATATCAAACTCTCTCTCTTTAACTTACAAGCATACATCATGTATATATATGAACACACATAGAGAGCAAGAAAGCATGTATTAGTTTTGTGCCCATCAGAAAGGGTCAGCATCTTCTCTCTTTGGGTTTTCTCCAGCGGCCACGGGAGATGAGGCAATGGAGTTCAAAGCTTTAGGGAACTGATCAAATGCAAAATACTTTTTATTTGTCTAGGAATATTTATATACGTTTTTGTTTTTTGTTTTAAAAAATGTAAAAATATGATACTCTCTCCATTTTAAAGTTTTAATCCCATTTGGTTTAATTTTCATACATACTAAAAAATAGGGGTGGGAATTATTAAATCCAATATCCTACCTAATAAACGATTATTAACACGCAAAACGCAATTAGTTAGAGATTATAAATATGCAAAGCGTCAATTTTGGTTTTTTGCTATAAAGCTGGCAAATGGCCTCGCAGATGAGGTGGCAAGATTCACGGTACAGGGTTTATAAATATTGAAGTAATTCTTCATCAAGATTGCCAAGATGATTATTTTGTGGCTAATGCGAGTGAACTTAAGCGTTATTTGCTCTAGTGACGAGAAGAGAAAGAGGGAAGCATTCTATATTAAAAAAATTCAAGCAAATATATATACCGTCACTAAGCACATTGAGGTCTTCTGTAGAGTAGAGAGTGCAAATAATTAGTCTTTTTATATGATATTTTTGGACAAATTACACGTTAGTCAAGTTATAAATGATGTGATCAAGGAGGGATATGTGCCATCAGCCACTAAATCCAATCCCCTTTTTCATATTAGTAGTGTTCTTCTTGAGTGGGTGCTCGGTGGATTTTCAACTTGACAAACATATTATATCGATCCTGAGCATTTAGTGTGAGAGAATGATTACTTGTAAATCATTAGTCTATAGCATTAAGAGGGTTACATAATGAACGGCGAGAAATCCTCATGGGAGTGAATTATGGGATTGAGAAGCCATCATGTGCCAGCTGACCATGTGGGGTTGTTGATTTCATGTTTTCTTCTTCTTTTTTTTCTAAGTTCCAGGGCCCATTGCGGTGAGGGCTCACTGCGCTAAAAGAGAATCTCTTTCTGATTATTAGTTACACCTAATTAAGAAAACAAGGTATTGGACAACCAAATAAATAAACTAGCTTTCTGATCAGGATTATTTAATTTATCCCGGCGGTTTTGTATTTATACTGTCATGCAAGACTGTGGCGATATTAGCAAGAAGCAAAATCACATGGCATGTGAGAGAGAAAAGGAGGAAAAGGTAGCAAACAATGATGAAAAGATTTGAGAGCGGAGACTTGAGAACTTTATGGGATATTTCCATATATTCTGCTTCTCTGATAATTAACAGTGAACGAACAAGAAAAATTAAGAAAGAACACACAAAAAGTAGAAGATCCTATATATCCAAGATCCAAACAGAAAATGAGGGTGCTAATTAAAGGAACTCAGCAATCAATTAATTTTAATATACCATCTAATCCTCTTTAACATGAAGGGAGCATTTTCCATTAGTTTTGGCAAAGTGATAATGTTGAAATATCGGAAGTAAAAAAAACAAAAAAAAAAAACAGAGAGCATGAAAGAAAACGCCGAAGGATGAGAGAAGAGGGTGTACCTCCATTGAGCCAGAGAAGAAGAGGCAAAGACTCTTTATTAGAATGTTGAGCCTCGGCAAAGTAATAATAGAGTGCTCGTCCAGTAGATTTATCAACGGTAACATAGCCTCCATACTGCGAGAACTCTACTTTTGGCTGCCCCGGCAAGCTCTCTATTCTATCCTTCTCTTTTAATCCCTCTTGAGCATGAAACCTGGATGTATCTACATGTTGAATTGCTTGAAAAAGACTATTGTCAACGCTAAGATTTCCCTTCGAGTACTTGGCCTTGTAGAGATGGCCAAGTGCTTCGCTTTGCCTCTTGCCAGCCGCTTCGCTTTGAACTACAGAACAAGAAACAACGAGAAGGACAACGAGAAGCAAGCATGGGTTACTTTCCATGGTATTTCTTTTCGTTACTTCCAAAACATGCACTAAAAAAATTAAGAAGATTGCCTTAATCCACCTGCTCTGTAGCTGTAGAGTGATGGGGGAGTTTTATACTTGCAAAGAGCTCGCCACAAAGTCAAAAATGCCCCCAGATCAGAATATGAAGTCTATACAATTATGTAATAGTTGCCCCCCCGATTAATTTCCCAAATTTAATGCAAATGAGATTTATACCATTTTTTTTAACAATAATTAAAGGGAAGTGGTCCAGTCATGGTGCCTGGGAGATTAATTTATGATATATTTTTCTTTTTTTCCCCTTGTCACACCAATCATGTCGTGCCATGTGAGTTACACTTGTTTGGCCAGTTAGTGAACATGCGTATCTGTGATTTATCATTTGTGTTCCTTGCCAATATGTGATATAAGTGATTGGATACAGTATTATATCTTGAATTTGTTTTTATGGATTATCAATTTGAGTCTTATAAATTTTATGATTATTAAAAATTTATATAATTATTAATTTTAAAATTTATAAAATTAGTTAAAATATATACAGGTGAAGAAAGAATTTCTTCTTTGCTAATTTCCACCTGTAATGTTGTTTTTCAACTTATGAATACTTTTATTTACAACATTGTCGATAATCACGGGGAACAAGACAAACGGAGAAGAGAGAAATTGATATTTAAATGTATCAGAAGTAAAAATAATATTCTGAGGTAGGTTTAGAAAACAGTGTTGGTGGATCCGAGTGTGGATTTTTCTCTCATTTCATTTCTTGTAGGAATCAGCTGTAATAATTATCAGTTTCTTAGTAACTATATATTAATGTAAACCAGTACCGTCAAACTGACGAGGAAAATAAATGCTTTGGTTGCTAGCCTGTAGCAATCACTGTGCATGTAAGAACAAGACTTTTCGTTGTCTTTATACTAATTCTTGACAAAACTCTTCTTCGAGATTCGATGAAGTTCTTCATACTATCTCGTGTTATTTGGCAACTGGCACAAAAAGAAGAAGTCCTTTTCAATTTCCATAGACGGGCTAAATGATGCAGCCATGATTGTAGAATTGAAGCTTTTGAGTGTTCAAGTGAGCATGTGACATAACTGGATGGGGATTTTCCCCCCGTATATAGATTATATGAATTACTTGGCAGATTTTTTGATAATTTTACAAGGAGTTTTCTTGTAATAAGGTATTTCGTTGCTTATTGAATAGATAGATCTAAAAATTATTGTTTGGAACACTTTTGTTATTTTTACTAGTTTTTTTTTAGATTTATTGTCCTTGTTCAGATTTTGTATTAATTTTCTTCGTATCTTTGGATAAAGCCTGTTTGATAGTGTGGTAGTGGTTGCTGATGCTTTTCAAAGTTTTTTACTTAAAAATATATCAAAATAATATATTTTTTTATTTTTTAAAAATTATTTTTAAAATCAGCATATCAAAATGATCTAAAAACACTAAAAAATATTAATTTAAAGTAAAGAAAAAAATAAAATAAATTCAAATTATTTCAAAAATACTTGTGAAACGTAAAAACAAACATGATCTAAAGGTCTTGTAAACCTATAAGGAGGGAAACTTCTGTTGAACTTGTTTTTTAAAAAATAAAATTATGAATTAAAGATTTATATATGCAACCTTTTTGCTTTATTTATATAGCTTTTGTCTGCATCATTAAATATTTTGGTATTGGATCATCAAGTTAATCTGAATGAAATATATTTTTTTATTAAAAGGACATTGTATCATTCTTTTTTTGTAACAAATTCTTTAATATTGACTTGATAAAAGTTTGGACTAGATTAATTTACTGGGCCGATATCTATTTTTGATTTAGAATAAAATATAACTCGGATAATCATGAACTTTTTGAATGAATTTATTATGCCAGATTTAATTATAGCTATGGTTGGTAGCTACTTTCTCGTCGGTTCAAGGGACCAATATATATTATTATTATCTTTGTCATGTTGTTATAATTTGAAACGTTTTTTTTTTTTTTCATCATTAGAAGGAACAGCCAGTGAGATCAGTCGGATTGTAGCTCAAATAGCATCACCACCTCCTTCCTGCGAAAGTTCCTCGCCGAGCCTCTTTTAACTGCAACAAAAAATGAAGAACAGAGAAGAACTGATTACAGTAACATTTGATGATCAATTTTTTTCATAATTATAACGAGTCGAACTTTGTTTTTCTTTGCCAATGAATTCAATTTTATTAGTTTTATAACTAAAATAAGAATTTTAATACCTTTTTTTATTTCTTTTTCACATGAAGCTAATTGTTAGTATGCGTAGTTTAATTAACTTTTCCTTTTCTAGAAAAAAAAAACTAATTATTAGTAGTTATATCCATCCAGTCTTTAATTAAGAAAGAGACTGAAAAATAATAGATAATTTATAAAAAAGTGTTTAATCCCATTTTTTATTTTATATTCATTTATGCATCGCGTAAAACCTTAAATAATATAAAATAAGTTTATTAAATCACCCAAGGCCACCAATTAAAATCTAAAATAATAATAATAAGATTACATCAGAATTTATTAGATTATTAAATTGGATTAATTTTTCTTATAATATATTTTTATTGGTTGTCATCTTATATTATCTTTGACTCTTTTAGACAAAATATTCATTTTTTTTTTTGTAATCTCTTCTTCAAGTCGCTACTAATACTAACAACAACAAAAAAAAATCAATATCTAATTTTGTTAATTCTTCGGGGTTTTTTCAAGAGTTCTTAACTATATTACTAAATACAGGTGATCAAAATAAAATATTAAGAGATGTTTAATGATATGATTTTTATTATATTTTTACTTTTTATAATTGCTACTAATATTAAATAAATAAATAAAAACATTCATAGAATTTATATCCATACCTAAAATTTTTTTTTACCTGTATCCTAAACATGATTAAAATAATAAAATTGTATAAAAATAGAAAAATATGAAATTAAAATCATTTTACAAGAGACCCTTGGTTATAGTTGACTTATACTTTTCTTTTTTTAATTGAAACAACTGTTCATGTGCATTGCAAGACAGAATAAAGCAATTATACCCGCCCTATAAAATATTCACCTCCATTTACTAAAATAATGGGCATGGAAAGAAGAGTACTAGTTTGTTCCGGTGATTTTTTTTTTATTTTTTTTCTTGTCACATCATTTTTTTATTAAATCTTGAATTTTATTTTTTATCACTGAATCTTTATAAAAAAAAATTAATTGAAATTTTATTGAAATTAATTAATTTATAAAAAAAATATTTTGAAACATTCACTAAACAGCTACTATTTCAATTAATTTAGGATTTCATAGAAAAACATATTATAGGACTTGACCGTTATTTAAAATAATAATTATATATAAAAATAATATTTTAAAATACAGTTGTCTTTAAACGGTAATATTTTTCATATACTTTTAATCTCATAACTTTTTACCAATATATGCTATTTTTTAAAAAAATCCTTACAATATGCGAATAATATATTATCGAACTACCCTTGACGGTCCGGAGGCGAGGGAAGCCGAAAGTAGCAGGGAGTGGTTTTACCTTTACATCAATGGATAACAGTGCAATTATTAGGCAAAGGCCCATCATTTTATCTGTTGGAAAAAAAATATGAGCATGATGTGGGGTCCACTGAAGTCAACGTAATATTCCTTGTTTTGCTGCAACTGCCTGGAAAAGTGATGTAGAAGCCTCCAAAAGAAGCGGCAGGAAGACAGATGATGTCCGAGAAGGGTCCCCTCCCGAACCCAACTAGCTAGGAGCCATGAGGCACAGGACCACCATGAAAAGTTAACCAAAGGCATAGAGAGAATAGAACAGATTGTGTAGTCAGAACTCCGAAGTGAGGGGTGCTGGCTAAAAGGACGATGACAAGACGTCGGGGCGGCCATTCTCGTCGGTTGCGTTTCGAATGTGGTTTTGGTTCGAGAACACACCAAATTTTGCTGCAGTAATTTAACTGTTAGATTCAGAATTGAGATGTTTTTTTGCCCTTTGCAAACCAATAATCAAAAGTGGGGCATGGGATGAGATTAAAAGAATTCATAGAAAACCATATAAAATAAATGGATTTTTTAAAGAAAAATCAGATTGGTAAACTAAAAGTTTTAATAGAATAATATTATTTAAAAAAATTTAAGTGAAATAGCACACTTTTTGTCTTGTCGTGCTTTTGAAACACGCATTTACTAAAAGTTGTTATTTTTAAATATAACAAGATAGTTGTTGTATTTTTAAAGCGCGTCAACTTAACATGTAGCCTCACTGTCAATTCTCTAACTTAATCAGTCAACTAGTTGATCCAGTTGTATGAACCGATCGATTATTTCATAAAAAAAACATATTTTTATGAAAATTTTGTTTCAAATATGTTTTATAAGTCTAAATATACACATTTGTCCGACTTATAAACTAAAAATTAAACTCCGATTAAAATCTCAAAAGGTTATTGTTTACATAATGATTATCCTCTGTTTTTCAGTATCAATTGACCAATTTATCCAGAATTTAATTGATATCGCGGTTCAGAATCACGATGTTCAAAAGTGTTCAAAAGTGTGTTATTTCACCAACACTTTAACACTTTTTATTGTTGTGTTAATTTGTCATTTTGTTTTAATTTTGCAGTAAATAAAATATTAATGAATAATTACCATTTAAAAAAACACTAACAAAATAGCCCAATCTTAGCCGGTCGTGATTCAAAAAACATGGATTTTCATGGATGTCGCTATCGTGATATCCAACAAAATTAAACCCCAATCTCCATTCTTCTCCCCCAACATAAAATATATATATATATATATATATATTTACTAAATATCATATTTTTTTCAACCATAATTTCTTTATATAAACTGTTTTGAAATTGTGACAAGTATGAATTGTAATATTACTCTAAAATGCCTTGCAGCCGTGACAAAAAATTAATTCTTTTTGTGCTAATAACCTGAAATAGCCTTTCTATATCGCCTTTGGTCCTCAAAGAAGCCACATTATCCAACCAAGTTCTGCAAAGAAGCCTTCCCCCCCAATAATTGTCAGTGTTGCCTGTCATCTTTTTGGAAGTTTTCCAAAGGCATCAACTCTTGTTTTTTAGCACTTTTCATTCTTTAATGGTTACCAATTTGATTCCGAGCACCACTCTCCGTCTGTTCATGCACTTCCAAGAAAGAGAAAAATGGAATGTTCGACCTTCTTTCCTCTGTCTGGCTCGAGGAATATTACCACTCGGGAAATCGCGGCGAGAGACTCGGGGACAGACCGCCTAGAGGCCCATCAGTCTTTCGAGTTTGTGAGGCCTTCCATATCATATCAGCCCAAGCCCACTTCCCATTTGAGGTGATAGCCTGGGCTGGTATGCTTTTGGAACAGAGTGGTCGAGTCTGGCCGCCATAGCCCAGTCAGAGCTGGACTTTCTCTGATGGATATTTTGAGTTCTCGAAACAGGTCAGGCCCTGGGAGAGATATGGGCTGTTCTTGAAGAGAAGAAAAGGAGATGGTAATTAACACCCTTGCACAAAAAGGAAACATTATTTGTTTTTTAATAGAAAAAAAACATGATTAATAAAGAGATAACGTGATTAATTATAAAAATATCAAGGCTTAAAAAATTATTGCTAGCTTGTGTTAAAAAAAAGGGAACAAAACTCAAATATTTAAATGAAAATCAAATGAGTAGTCCAGATTGATGTGTAATTATCTTGAGCTTCATCACTCATTGTTCTTCCATTTCAGTTGGAGGGAGGAATCGGATCCTGGTTCCTATCTTTGGTGAGACAGTACAATATTCTGTAGCGAAATTAAAGTCCTAATTACTTGTAAACTTGGTTTGCTTTAGAATATTAGATGAGTTTCTAGTCTACTCCGTGTTACAAAAACTTTTGATGCAAGTATGTGTGTGTATACTCGAAATAGGAACGTGCTTGATTGTCGTTGAAGATTATGATTTGGGTTTTAAAAATATTTTTTAAAAAAATATTAATTTTTATTTACTTTTTTATATATTTTTAAATCATTTTGATAGATTAATATTAAAAATAATTTTTTTAAAATAAAATAATATTATTTCAATATATATTTAAATAAAAACTCATCGTTATCACTATTCAACGCGAGTGTAGCTTTCATCAAGTTGCAAGATTAAAGGTATCTTTGCCAATAGAATCGCTTCATCTGTCAAAATTAAGCTTATCAGCTCAACAATCCGAAGAAGAAACCCACACGAAAATGTATAGTACTTTAATGCAGCCTACTTTTTTTTGGGGTGATAGGAACAGACAATATTTCTATTGATCATTTCATCATCACTTTGATGAGAAATATTTGATAAATTTGGTGGGAGAAGTTCATCATCCTTCTAATATCCAACAGTAAACATTAGTTTTATTATATCGATCACTTGAACTTGGGGGGGGGGGGGGATTATTTGATATTGTATGGAACTTGGATTCTCGTTGATAAACACATTAACAAGGCCGAGTGTAAATAAGTAAATAAGAACATGCCCCTATTATAAAGCTAGGATGATCTGATCTGATTCCAGTCAGCGTGTCTTCAAGCACACTTTTTGCAAGCAATCCACGACCTTTTTATATTGATTAACTATTTGTGGCAGATGTTATTCGGCGGGAGGTGAAGCTCCTCTTTCCTTCGTTTTCCTTCTTCGTCTTGCTTGTCACTGAAGGCAGGCACAAGTGGGCCTCCGAAGTTGTTGACTGGTGGTTGGGACTTTACTATTCCAAGAATTGCATAACATAACGTGTTTGAGTGCAGCTGAAGAAGCAGATGCAATACGATAAGATAAGTACATTTGACCGCCACCTTTTTTCCATGTTTATTATTAACATTCCAAGGGTCGCATGAATTGCTGGTTTTGCCCACCTTTTGTGCTGCTGTTTCGGCTTAAGCCAGGTCAGATATCAACTTGTCGAACTACTACTTATAGGCCATTTAATATTGCATTCATTATAGACACATTGACCAAAACCAAACTTTCAAAGATACCTTAGTGTTCCTACCAGAAAGAAAAGCCCCCTATTTTGTATATTGAGTTTCAAATGGTACTCTTGGCGGAAAGGATTAGCAAGCTATACTCCAAGATGGAGAATCATCATCAGCACCAGCAACCAGAAGCCTTATCTGCTTCTTTACAGGCTTTTAGATCCGATGTTTCAAATTGCGTACACCAATTGTGCTTGGATTTGAAGCCCGGGTCAGAAACCCTGTCCTTCTCATGGGTTCTACAATGTTTTCAGCTTATACCCTCCATCAATAAAGCTTTTGCAAAGCTGGTTGTGGATATAGACTACCATATGAGCAAATGGAAGTCCCAGTCTGTTGAAGAATATCTCAAGTATAGCTTGAGCTTGCTGGATCTTCTTAACTCTATTAGCTCTTCTCTGTCTCATTTAGAAAGAGGTCGGCTTTCTTTGGCTCATTCTTTGAGCCTCGTGAAGAGTTCACCTTCTTCGGCAATTGAGCATATCAAGGCAATCAAGTTCAACAGTTCAATCAAGAATTTCAAAGGCCAAGACAACATTGACGATGAGAAAGATAGACCTTGCTCTGGTGAGGAATGGATCATTGATCAAGCTTTGATTGAATTAAAGAGTGTAGGATTCTGGGTATGTTATGTTCTGTTGGCTGGTCTGTCCGGTGATGCTAAGGCATACTTGGAGATGAGAAAATCGACTACTGGGATCTTCTCTAACTCTTCAGTGATCAAACTGGACATGAGTATTTCTGAAGCAGTAATGGATAGAGGGGTTGTGTTAAAGGAGGTTAAAGAGCTGAAAGAAGCAGCGGATTGTATTGCAGCGGCCACAGCTAATGAAAAGGAAAGTTATCGAGCTGAGGAGATGCAGAGAAGATTGAAAGCATTCGAGCAGCTGCTGGATGGTTTGGACAAGGAAGTAAACTCTCTCTTCTCCAAAATATTGGCTGGAAGAAATGAATTGCTTGATGGCATTCGACATACGAAACAATAGTTATGTTGATCCTCTGTATATAGGTTGTATTATTTGATTGTATTATTTTCTGATTGTAGCTATAGAATCATTTGTAAGTGGCAGAACGCCTTTTTACGTTGTTATGAACTTTGAATTATTAAATACTTGTGAAAATTGTCTCCATGATCTCATCCACACAGTCGATATTTTTCCAGTAAGAGCAGATGCGATGCAGGTTTCTACATCTATTAACAGGCTGGAAAATAACGAAGAGAGGGGTGTAGCGTAGCAGGTTAGAGGCGTTCCCACCCAGGTGGCTCGCCCAGGCTCAAGTCATCACTGCAATGCTTGGTAACAATAACATATCAATGCATTTTTTAATCTCACAAGTTCAAATGATTGGATGAGGAAGTGTAAACCTTCGTCTCATCTACTATATGGAAAAGCTAAGTTCATCATTTTAGTCATTGCAAGAAACTAAGCACTACATGCCATTTCAAATTTAGGCAAACCAACTACAGTTCTTTCTTTCTGCCTCACTGGAAAGTTCAGTCTTTCTCCTGTAAAAGCAATATCCGCAACCCACTATTTTCATGATTTTCTTTTGATTGACCAAACTGATGTCTCAAGAGAAACTTTAGTCAACTGCGGCATATTCTTTTCAGTTTTGTTGGCTATATTAACATTACAGGAGAACGGCAAGAAGGATAAATTTACAGCAGGCTCGGTCGACTATCTGAATCATTGGAATGGCTTTCTCCTTCTAGTGCTTTCCTCTTGCGATTGGTGTCAGTTGGCAGCCTGGGAAACGTAGAGCGTATATGAGAATGAGAACCAGTAACATAGTAGCTATACGCAACAATATTAGTTTGATCAGGCTACCCTTTCAAATCATTTGTGAAAGAGAGAATGAGACTGAATCCGTGTAAATAAAAGAGAGATTGAATCCACTGCTACCAGAAGGTATGAAAACAAAGTTAAGTCCATATCTATCAAATGAATTATCAAAACATTGTATGAAGACTTTAAACCTCAGCTAGAGTTTGGTTGGTTTGGGTTTGAATGTGCAAGGAAGCAAAGGAAAAAAGACTAGCAACAGAAACCAGTATGCCAATTCATAAGAACTGAATGATCAGGTGTTTTGATAATGCAACACAGAAGTACCAGATAATGCAACTGCGGGTTCACTACCAAAAAAAAAATATCTATATACAAAATCACCTAAACGAAAAGGAAACAATAGGCAGCCGCATGCAGCCAGTCAGATAGAGGATAGAGGGTGAATGATGCAAGAAAAACAGCATACCCTAAATGCAAAGTTGTGTCTGAATCGACTTTCTCAATGGAGCAAATATAGTGGGCTACTGGAGGGCTTGTGGCGCCATTGTCTATGGGAGGATTCTTCCTTTCTGTAGCATAGTATTCAAGATAAGTTGGGACTGGATGATCAGTTGATGGAAAGAAACCTCGAAGCTCCTCAATCTTCAAAATGTAAAGAATAAACAGTACATTCCATTATATATATCAGACTTTTCAAAGAAAAGAAAGAAACTAATAAAACAATCCTTGCCTGTCTGCGCAAAGTTTCATTCTCCAGCATGGCCCGCTGTTCCTGGAAACCAAAAACTAAATGAAGTACTCTGAAAAAGAGTATCAGTTTTCATAACAGGATGGATCATAACCTTAGTCCAAAAAATCTATGACAATATATAACAAAAATTAATTTTCAGCAAGTATTTTTTTTCCCTTCTGAAAATGATTGCAATATTCAGAAGGACAGGAGAGTACCATAATGTACATTGTCTAAGAAAAAAAGGATTTAGGTCAAAGGAAAACATGCTTCATCAAGAGCTCCAATTACCTGTACTCTTGATTGCTCTAATTGTTCCATCAGTAAGTGCTCCTGCAAAGGTAAAACATGTGGTAATTTACCACAACAACCAAAAATCTCCCAATTTTGCTTTCATAACGAAACTTGGATAAGTAAAAGAAGAAAAACACAGCAGAACCTTTTTCTCTTTCACGAATAACAACCCTTCATTTAACTGATTTTCTAGTTGTTGCAATTCTTTCAAGCTCAATCCAGTCAGGTCCATTCCCGAAAGTCGCCTATAAGTTCAGAATCAGAGACAGACAATAAGATCTTGCATAATTCCAAAAGCTACATTTGACACAATCAAATAATTTAGTGCAGACATACAACTGTTTCACTTGTAGCTTTGCAATTTCTTCTTTTAGAACATCGACCTCTTTCAAATCTGGTTTCTGAAGAAGAATGTACAGTAGAAAAAATTAATCAAAACAAACTGCTCCACCTGATAAAGAATCTCATCCAAAAAGCAGAGTCTATACGTGCGCAAACCACAAAACAAGCACATTGAATGATATTCTGCGAGTGCTAAGGAGTGAAAAGGGAGAAAGCAAGTGCAAAGTCTCATCAATTTTCTCCAGCGTTTCCAATTTGAGATATTTTTGTCTTAGTGTTTTGTTTTAACTCTACTATTGGAAAGCATTTCTCCTTAAATTTCCATAGTACATCTTTTATTTGCGTGGGGGGTTGGGGGGGACAATGATCCTGCCGATGGATAATTTTACTTCATATCCGAATCAACAATCCCGCCTGAGGCTATTTATCAAACATTGTGGGGATCCCAAAATGTAGAAGTCAAAACAGAGGGAACAAGTTAGTATTTGTTTCTCTTATACTGTTCGTTTTAACCTGGCGGGCATAGATAGTTTGCATACAATTTCACAACAAAGCTTATTCAGGAAAAAAGTCATCAAACATCATAAATTTGGTAGGGATGCCTAAGAATCTTTCAATCTTTAAGGCATTGCATAACATGGAGCTTGTTATCAAAACTAACCAAGAAAAATTTTAATGCCTACGAAAGGAATTGCTTCTATTCACATCTAATTCTCTTCTCCAAAATAAATTCTCTAAAAATTGAATTTGATAAGCCCATACTAGCATAGAAAAGGAAGAGACAAGGTATCAGAAGAACGAAAAATAAGAGGAAACAAAAATAACACCACCTTTTTTTAAGTAGGCATGCCACCAGCATGCACAAACACAGAAGAACATAAGGTACTAGTGAAAACATGAATCGAAGACTACCTCAGCCTTGTATTCTATTTTAGGCTGCTCTGGGGAATCTAAGAACTTGTTATATCTCGAAAGTGTTCTCTTCATGCTGCCAAAAAAGACCAATAAGAGAAATTTAGTACTTTCCGTCACCTACATGTTTTAGGTATTGTCGTTGTTTTAGCTGAGAATGCTTTAGATAAAAGCAAACTGACAAACACTTGAAAGAACTCAAGGAACATAGATTTTTCCCTAGACAAATAAACAAATGAAACACAATAAAACAGAGTGATAAAACATTTTGAGAAGAGGTTGAAAAGGAAAGTAGAAGGAAACATTCGAAACATCCATGACTAAAGAAGCAGAATATAAGGTTGAAACCTGTCAGTATTCAATAGATTAAATGTCCTTCATTTCCTGAAAGTACGAGAGCAAAAATCATAGAGATCAAGAATTTCCATGCAGAAGCCACAACTCCACAAAGTTAAATAATACAGGCGAGAGTTTAACTTGCTTCGTTACTTTATTTTCCAGGATTACACCACGGGGAGAAATTTTTTAGGATCTACTGATGTACTAAATAATAAATTCACGGGCACAATAATGTGCTGCTCATCAAAACATCTTTAGAAAACAGAGCACCCAAAAACGGATCCATTAAAGTGAAGAAAAAACCCAAAACGTCAAATCCTTTTGCATACATTGCAAAAAATCCCCATTTTGTAAATCGACTTAATTAAATCTGAAAAAAAAATTATAGGAAAAGGTATCTCTATCAACCTACGACAACAAATGCACGTGAATCAATGTAAGCTAAAACCCTGCAAAAATCTTTCTCAGAAAACCTCAGAGAAAACCATTCCAGCAGACAGCAGATATGATCCAAAGTCGCATGCAAAAAAATGCCTAACAACCCCCCTCAAAAAAAAACATGATTCCACTATTTAACCACTTAATTAAAAGAAATTGCGACGGTAATTTAAAAAGCAATCATGTTAATTTATGAAGTTCACAAAATAAAAACTAAACTTAAAGCTCATCAATACGAAAAAATAAATAAATAAATAAATATCCTATTTTTTTATTAAAAAACCTGCAAAAAAAAGTAAAATAGCTAAAATGGACTCCAAAATCACAACATAAATCAACGAAGTTATGCTATCACCAGGTAACACATGCAATCACCTAAAAATACTCATAAATACCAAAAATTTACCAAAAAGAACTTATTTTTACTCAATGAGCAATATTTTGGGGGGAAGAAAACAGAGATTATACATGCATACCCAGAACTGGAAAACTCAAAAAGCTTGCCAGTATTTGAGAAAACAATTACAGCAACCTCAGCATCACAGAGAATGGCAAGCTCTTGAGCCTTTTTAAGCAACCCGGCTCTTCTTTTTGAAAACGTGACTTGCCTGCTATTTGTATTCTCAATCTTCTTAATTTCAATCTTTCCTCTCCCCATTATAATTTTCTCTTGAAAACACAAAGACCCAATTGATCAAAAACCCCAAAGAAACCAAAAAACCTGAGTCTTTGAAATCAAGAACCTATGTCGATGGTCAGGTTTTAAAAGAAAAGCAAAGGACTTTGCTTTCTTAATTTCTCTAGATAAAAAGAAAGGGGCTTTATTTTGGGTTGCTAAATATAGAAAAGAGAAGAGAAAGAGGGTCAAGAGAGAGAGAGATAGCGCGTTTTTATTGACACAAATGGCCTGAGAGAGAGGGAGGGGGGGGGGGG
>Ga0307515_10010445_pt1 | contig 17788 bp, 17 predicted proteins | sample 17_EM_MG_FD_194513 | JGI IMG/M metagenome (GOLD analysis project Ga0307515, IMG submission 194513) | Populus trichocarpa ectomycorrhiza microbial communities from riparian zone in the Pacific Northwest, United States - 17_EM | ecosystem: Host-associated > Plants > Roots > Unclassified | place... | reverse complement strand
CTACATGGTTCGCTGGCCGACAGGGCGCGGCGGGTTTCGACCCTCGAGCCGTTTGGTCGAGGCATGGTTGCGCCGACAGCATGAGCCATTCACGTGGATGATGGCACCTGCGGCCGCACCCCAGTGGCTCGGCGCGATGAACTATCAGATCGTGGAGCACCGGCAACCGCCATACCGCGATCCCGGCTTGTCGGCAGCGGTCCCCGCTGGCCTGCAGGGCGAGAACCTCATCGAGGCCATCCGGATGCAAGTGTCGACAGCGGTCCCTGGACGGAATCGCTGAACAGGATCAAGACGGCAGCTCTCGCGCCCAGGCCGATGTGCGCTGCCTTAGACTCGCGCCTTTGGATTTGGGGGGACGATTTCAATATGGGACAGAAGTCCAAGGCCGCGACCGCAGTCGCGCTTTTCGCTTTTTCGCTGACGGCCATTGCCGCGTCGAGTGCAACGCCGGCCTACAGCGTGACCGAGCTGCGTTTCAAGCCGATCGATCCGAGCATGCCCAACGAGGTCACCCCGGCGGCGATTGATGCCCAAGGACGTGCGGTGATCAATGTGTACGCGGCAAGCACGGCCGGTGAACAATGCTCTGTTGTGGGGCGTTGCAAGATGATCGGCCCCGCGGGCCATCGCAACAATTGGCTGGCCGCGGCCGGCAATGTGCTCGGGGGCCAGATCGTTGATGAGGAGCAGGGCTGGGCCGCGCGCCGTTCCGGAACGAACGAGATCGAGAAACTGTGGGTGGGCGAGGTGCGCGGGGTCAACGCGTCAGGCGCAGCCGCGGGTACGGCAAACAATTCTGCGGTGGTCTTCGACACCACGCTGCACCATCTGCCCGATCTGAGCAGTGGGGGTGGCCAGAGTTCACAGGCCAATGCAGTCAACAAGACCGGCATGGTTGTTGGTGGCTCAACCGGCCCCCTTGGCAACTATTGCGCCGTCGCCTGGGAGGGCTTTGCCCTGCGGGTGCTGCAATGCGCCCCCGCGGTCTACGATTCGAACGCTTACGCAGTCAACGCGAAAGGCATCGCCGTTGGAGAGTCGAGCTACGTCGAGGTCCGAAGGCCGCATGCCGTCCGCTACGAGAAGGGCGCCATGATCGACCTGGGCACGTTGGGTGGAACCAAGTCCGACAGCAGCAGCGCCTTCGCCATCAACGCCAGCGGCGTCGTGGTAGGGAGGAGCACCGACGTCACCCATGGCGGTGGCGTTCGGGCGACGCGCTTCGACAAGACGGGCCCGGTCGACCTCGCGACCCTGATTCCCGAGGTGGATCGCGCGAAGTACACGATGTCTTACGCTGTTGCGATCAATGACGCCGGGCAGATCCTGGTGGGCGCCACCCGCACGAGCGACGATCGGTCCGTGGTTCTTCGCCTCGACCCGGTGACCACGTCGCGCTAGCGGCACGCGTCAGTACCTATCACTCGAGCCTTCTACACGTAGAGGGCAGCCAATGCGCTTGTCCTGTCGTGCACCGGCTGCCCGGTCCGCCGCGACCAGGCGCCGGGCAGGTCCCTGAGTTCGTCACCGCACAGACACTCCGCGGCGCACCAACTACAAGGAATCATGCGACGATCGCTCGATGACCACGCGCGATGCTGCGCAGTTGCAAGAGGAGATATCGCTATGAACATCCACCTGGGTCTCACTCCCATCATCTCGCTGCTGGCGGGCATCCTGATTCTGGTCATGCCCAAGCTGTTGAACTACATCGTCGCGGCTTACCTGATCGTGATCGGGCTTGTGGGCTTGTTCGGTGCCGGCCAGATGCGACTGGGTTGATCTGACAGAGAACGATGGGTGGTTGGTGCTCGACCGGCTCGCAGCCGAGGGGATAATTCTGCGAGGAGCACCATGAGAACGATCACCGCCACGCGATATGTCACGCCGCTGCGCGAAGGCGGGTCGTTGCCTGCCGTTGTCGAAGCAGATGACGATGGCCTGTACGTGCTGAAGTTTCGCGGCGCGGGGCAGGGATGCAAAGCACTGATCGCCGAGCTGGTCGCGGGCGAGCTTGCGCGCGCGGTGGGCCTGCCGGTGCCTGAGATCGTGTTGATCGAGCTCGACGCTGAGCTGGCGCGCACTGAGCCCGATCCAGAGATCCAGGACCTCATCCGCGCCAGCGCCGGGCTCAATCTGGCGTTGGACTACCTGCCGGGCGCGGTGGCCTTCGACCCGCTGGTCCATCAGCCCGCGGCTGAGCTGGCATCGGCGATCGTCTGGCACGATGCCTTTGTCTCCAACGTCGACCGCACCCCCAGGAACACCAACCTGCTGATGTGGCACCAGAAGCTCTGGCTCATCGACCATGGTGCTGCGCTGATCTTCCACCACCAGTGGGAAGGCTATCTGGAGCGCAGTGTCAGTTCGTTTCCGATGATCAAGGACCATGTGCTGCTCGGCTTGGCCAGCCGCATCGCCGAGACCGACGCCGAGATGATCGGCCGCTTGCCTGCTGAGGCGATCGGTCGCATCCTCGACCTCGTTCCTGATGATTGGCTGGAGGACACGCCGCTGTTCCAGACCAAAGGTGAGCAGCGCGAGGCCTATGTGCGGTATCTGGTGGCGCGCCTGCAATCGCCGCGCAAGTTTGTCGAGGAGGCCGTCCGTGCCCGATCTGCGCACCTATGACTACGCGATCGTGCGGGTCGTCCCGCACGTCGAGCGCGGCGAATTCGTCAACGCCGGCGTCATCGTCGCCTGTGCGCCGAAGGGCTTCCTCAAGGCGCGTGTCGAGCTGGATGAGGCGCGCTTGCTGGCACTCGATCCCGCAGTGGACCTGAAGTCGATCCAGATCGCTTTGTCGGCGATCCCGGCGATCTGCGCCGGCGGGCAAGGGGCAGGGCCGATCGGCCGGCTCTCCGTCCGTGAACGCTTCGACTGGCTCGTCGCGCCGCGCAGCACGAGCATCCAGGTGTCACCGGTTCATACGGGCCGGTGCACCGATCTCGACACGGCGATGGAGCGGCTGATGGAAAAGATGATCCGTCGGCCACGCGTGGCCACGGGCGAAGCCTGACGATTGCGATACGGCGGCCGCATCCAGAGGGGCGCGGCGGTGGTCGAAGGCGGGACCAGGCGGTAGCTGCAGAAGGCGGCCCCCTGGCGAAGCGCGGTAAAGCGCGGTGTCACCTGGATGTCACCTGCGACTCCAGCAAGGGCAAGGGTCGCCCTTCAACAATATACCGTCCACTTGTCACGTTATGTAAGCGCGTGATGGTGAGCCGAGAGTTTTCTGCTTTCGATCCGGCGCCGACGATGGGTCTGACACGTCGAACCTCACCCATCTTCAGGCGCTTCCCCCTGGTCGTTCAAGTGAAAGGTATGTATGTTGGCTACGATTCCATCGAGCTACGTCGAGTCTGCCAGGCGCCTGCCTGCGCGGCCGCTCGCGCAGGCACCCAAGAGTGCGCCATGGCGCCATGCGTTGGTTCTGGCGCTGACGACGACCATGCTGGTTGCTCAGGGCGTGTCTTACGCAGAGAGCAACAGCCCGTCGGCCGCGAGGTCCAATTTGCTCGCGGCACGCCGAGACATCACGACGGTTGCAGTGCACAGCACTGACAAGCACGCGCAGTCGCAGGTTCCATTCACCTTCGGTCAAGTCTTTTCGCGAGGGGATCTCGCGGCCGGCGCGACGCTCGTTGCCAAGGTAGGAACCGATCACTTGCCGGTTCAAATGGACGTGAAAGCCCGCCACGAAGATGGCTCGGTTCGCCACGCCATCATTTCTGCGGCCTTGCCTCAGCTCGATGCGGGCGCGACCACCAAGTTGGTATTGGCCAGTTCGAATGGGGCTGAGGCTGCCGCATCGCTGCCAACCCAACGCGATCTGATGCGCGCGGGGTTCAGCGCCAAAGTGCGGCTCGACATTGAAGGCAAGAGCTACCGCTCGTCGCCCAATTCGCTTCTCTGGCAGCAGCAGGGTGTCGCCTGGCTGACGGGCCCGATCGCCCAGGAATGGATCCTGAATGCGCCGCTCGTCGATGATGCGGGGGCGGTTCATCCTCACCTTGCTGTGCGTTTCGTGGTGCGCTGGTACCCACAGCAAGCTCGCGCGCGTGTCGACGTCGAGGTCGAGAACGCGTGGGCTTACGAGCCCGATCCTCGGAACTTCCTGTACGACGTGAACGTGCGCGTCGGCGAGAAACCCGTCTATGAACAACAGGGCCTGGAGCACTTCGCCCATGCGCGTTGGCGCAAGTCGTTCTGGTGGGGAGCGGAACCCAAGCTGCACTTGCGGCACGACATCCGCTACCTCGTGGCCAGTGGCGCTGTTCCGCACTATGACCTGACGGCCAAGCCGGCTGCCTCGGCACTCGACAGTCTGGCAGCCTCCTGGAAAGCGGCGCAGACCGGGCCGATGGCGCCGGGCTTGGTGCTGCCCGCCATGCCGACGACAGGTGGGCGCCCCGACATCGGGCCTCTGCCGCAGTGGGAGGCGTTGTACCTGCTGAGCATGGACGCGCGTGCGAAGAAGGTGGCGCTTGGCACGGGTGACCTCGCAGGCAGCTGGCCCATCCACTACCGCGACAAGAACACCGGGCGGCCCGTCAGTCTGGCCGACTACCCCTACATGACGATTCTCGGCCGGCCGGGCGATACCGTGAACCCGCGGACAGGGTTGAGCGAGGCTTTTCCTGAATGCCACGCTTGCGACACCGAGCCCTATGTCTACCAAGTGGACTCGGCGCATCAGCCGTCGCTGGCCTACCTGCCGTACCTGGTGACGGGGGACCACTACCACCTGGAAGAACTGCAGTTCTGGGCCAACTACAACATGCTGCAGTCGAATCCCTACTACCGCGGCTTCGAAATGGGGCTGGTGAAGTGGGACCAGGTGCGCGGACAAGCCTGGTCGATGCGGACATTGGGGCAGGCTGCCTACATCACGCCCGACGACGATCCGATGAAGTCGTACTTCATGGAGCGCCTGCACCACAACCTGGACTGGTACAGCACGACCTACGTCGATGGGCGGCCGAACGCGCTCGGCGTGATCGATGCGGGCTACGCCATCGTCTACACGACGCCAGCGGGTCCGATGACGGGTCTCGCTCCGTGGATGGACGATTTCTTCACCTGGAGCGTGGGCTATCTTGCCACCGGGCTTGGCTTCGCCGACGCACTGCCGCTCGCTCGCTGGAAGGGCACGTTTCCTGTCGGTCGGATGACGGCGGCCGGATACTGCTGGATCGATGGCGCTACCTACGCGCTGGCGGTGCGCCCGTCGGCCAGCAGCCCATTGTTCAGTGACTTCAGGCAGGCCTACCTGACGACGATGCAAGGTACCGACACGTCGGGCAAGCCGATACCGCTCGTCAACAGCACCGGGGCGCTGTACCTGGATCAACCTTGCGCCAGTGTGGCGCAGGCGCAATGGCGCACGCAAAAGGACAAAGACCTGGGCGTGTCGCGCTCGCCGTGGGTTGCCGGCGAGATGACGGGCTATGCGTCAGAGCCTGCAGGCTACCCGTCCAACATGCAGCCTGCGCTCGCCGCCGCGGTCGATGCCGGGGTTCCCAACGCAAAGGCGGCGTGGGACCTCTTCATGAGCCGTTCCGTGAAGCCGGACTACACGCAGGCACCGCAATGGGCCGTCGTGCCGGTTGACCAGAACAGGCGCTTGTCGCGACAGTGAATGCTTTGCGTTCTGCGGCAGGCGAGCGGCGCATGGCTGTCGTAGCCCTGGGATAGAGAGATCTTGGCCATCCGCAGATGGCCAAGGTCCACTCAATGCTGGTACGCGCCGATGCCGTGTTCCATCGGGGCCGGTCGCGCCGATGCCTCCCGCCCCGCAGCGATTCACCGAAGTGCGGCCTCAGCCTCCTGCGCCAGCGGAGTCAGCAGCAGCGAGTGCAAGTCAGCCCCGTTCTTACCGTCGCACACGATCTGGCCTGCGTCGTTGATCGACCAGGCCATCGTCAGTGTCCAACCGGCGCCCGTCGCATCGACCATCTCGTTCAGGTCTCGCATCCCCGTTCCGTCGTGGAGGATGGCGTGGATGTTGCCCTGGTCATCGAAGTCGCTGTAGCCCACGACGCGGCCGAAGCGGTTGATGCCAAAGGCGCCGCTGCGACGCAACGCCGGGTCGCCCAGGGTGCCGAGGTCCTTGGGGACGCCCTTGTGCCACAAGGTCGCGTGCGAGCGACCAAAAGGCTCATCGACGTTGGAGCTGCCGACGATGTCGCCGGCGTCGTTGATGGCCGCCGCAAAGCTGGAGGCGTGGCTCAAGCTGCTGATCGCGGGCAGCCGCTTCCAGACCCCGCTCTTCCAGCTCATCGCGTGGGGGGCATAGTTCGACCCTCCTGAGAACACGATGCTGGCGTAGCCGACGGCCTGCCCCTTGCCATTGACTGCATCCAGCCGGCTGTCGAAGGCGCCCGGTGGCGGCGACAGCAGCGTGAGCTGTCCATCTACGTAGACAAAGGCTTGGGCCGGGCGCCCGAGCGTGTTTTCGCGGTAGCCGACCGCCATGCCGGCGTTGTTGATGCCCATGGTCTTCGAGCTGGTCCCAGCGCCCACGGCGAGCCCGAGATCGTGCAGCACGCCGTCGGCGAAGACGTTGGCGTGCAGCCAGCCATCGTCGCCGACACTGGCCCCGGCGATGGCGCCCACGTCGTTGATGTCGAAGGCGTAGCTGGTCGGGCCGCCCATGCGCGCCAGCAGCTTCACCTTGCCGCCGTGGTACAGGAAGGGCCCGTCGTGGCCGGAGCCGACGACGTCGCCCGACGCGTTGTTGGCCAGGCCCTGGCGTGAGCCGAGGTCGGTCACGCGGTAGCTCGGCGCGGCCAGGGCGGCCGTCGCGGCCAGGACGAGGGTGAAGGCGAGGAGGAAGGAGCGGGTCGGGGAGATGGACATCCTGAATCCCTGAGTCGTTGGTTGGGTTGGGTGGGGCACGCGAGGTCTTGGCCCCAGCGCGGTCGACTCGCGCCATGTGCGCGCGATCGCCGGTGGCGCCCCTTGTTCGTGGGCGTCAGCGCGAGCGTCTGCGTGCCGCGGCGAATGATGCCCACCAATCAGCCTCTCACGTATCCCTAGGGAGCGGCAGCCCGCCGGAAACTTCCCGTGCTGGTTCACACTTCACGACGATTTGCATCGACGAATGCATGCACGATGGAAAAAGTTAGGCTGTCGGCGGGACGGCTCCGTCCATGCGACGACCAGGGCCCGACGAACTCCTGTTCCGTCTGGCCGCGACCAGCACAAGACGGTACCTGCAACACTGCGCATTCGCCGACTGGCCAGGGAGCTGACATCAGTCGGAAGCTGTGCGTCGTACCGCGGAGGCCGTCCGGCGGCTGATCCTGGGCCACCGTCGCTGCGCTCGAGTACCCGGTCTTGGTGGGAGAGCAGGCGTAGGCAGCGTTGGCCGTCGAATGTCCGGTGATCGCGGTCGAAGCCGATCGAGCTCCAAGTCCGAACGTCTCAGTCCAGTCTTGACCTGTCACATGGCTTGCAAACATATCCGACGGCCGATGGCCGTGTCCGTGAGTTCGTGCCGCGGCGCTACAGCGGACTTTGAAAGAGATAGCGCCAGCGCGAAGGTCAGCAACCTAGTCGTGCGGTGTACTCACGCGGCCGACCATTTCCATCCTCGGTCTGGTCGGTCTAGACTGAGTCGATGACCGTGTCGCGAACTTTCTTGGCCTCATGGCTGATTGCGCTGGGTGCGCTTCAAGCAGCTCAAGCGCAGTCGACGCCGCTACGCAATGAGAACTTCGTCCTTTCCATGCCGGGGCACTGGCTGCCGAAAGCGGACTATGACAGTGTTGTCGTCGGCGACGACGGCCAGGTCGTGAGTGTGGAGACCAGTGTGTTCAAAGGCGATTGGCCTGCTCCGATTCGTGACCAGATCGTTCGCGAAGAAGCCGCCCAGGCGAGGGCTGAACTGGAGCAGTTGCCTGCCCGGATGCGGGCATCCCTCCAGGAACCGCTCCGAATTCGTCGCCTTGCATCGGGGAGTGACGCCTACTCCGCCACCGTCCGGAAGATCGACGGATCATTGCTCGAACTGTTCCTTGTTCTCCATCATCCCGTGAGCATCCGTGTCACGGTCGAGTTCGCTTCGAACGCGGCCCACGCCTTCGCTCATGCTGCGGTGGGGCAGGCGCTCGACTCCATGGTGTGGACCCCGCAGAAAGCGATGCCCGGGTCGGCCGCCCGAAGCTCTGTGGCTGTCACTGTCTTGCCATGACCCCGCATTTGCCATGACCCCGCATAGGTACACACGCTGAAGATCCGAGGACCGCAACCGCTGCGGTGCCGCATCATGCCGCGCGAAGCCGAAGGCAGGTCAGGGTCGGCAGCGCCAGTTCGCGCCCTTTTGAAAGCAGCCACTGGGCGGCCGCAGCTGCGGCAAGTTGAGCCGCGATCGTGCGCGGTGTGTTCCAAACGTCAACTTCCAAAGTAGAGCGCTCCGCCGCCTGAACGAGAACCGAGCGACCGGCAGTTGCGACAGCCCGACATTCGCCCGCCCGAACCGGACAGCAGCTACCGGTCTGAACTGGCCGTCGAGCGCGCCAAGGCGCGGTGGGACTGCGCGGCTATGACGACTCAAGGGCCGCCAAGACGCTTGCGTTCGCTGTACCGGTCAGGTATTCACTCAGCTGGTCCAGAGGCACCAGCAGCACCGCCTGGGATTCCCATCCCATCTTCGAAGGCGTGCCGCCAACGCGCTTGGCCAGGTAGTAACGGGTTCGCGTCAAGGTTCGGTTGAAGTCTCCGATGAAGCTGATGATCGCCACCTGCAGGCCCGATTCTTCAAAGGCTTCTTTGATGGCCGTGGCCTGCAGCGACATGCCATCCGTCCGTCCTTTCGGAAAGACGTAAGACCCCCCAAATCCGTTTGTGGGTGCGGCGATCCACACTCGGCCGTCCTGCTCCTTGATGATGACGCCGGCGGCCGCACCAAGATGCCCCGGGCAGTGGAACGGTGGCTCGTAGAGTTCGGCTTGGCCGTCGACATCTTCCCACTCGCCCTCGGTCTGGGGGATATCGGCCCAGGGGGCGAAGGGGATGCCGTTCAGCTGTTCGGGCAGCGTGCCACCAGGCGTGACCAACGCGACCTGGTCGCCACTTGCCCAAGAGACCGGATCGGACGCCTGGTGCGGCTTGTCGATCGGCACCTTATGGCCTTTCGTATTCAGCTCCGGGTGCCAGGCTTTCGGGACGAGCTTGAGCTCGGATTCAGAGGGCGAGTCATCAGGCCTGCGCGTGTTGCCTTCGGCATGTGCTTTCGTCAGCGCGGCCCCCTCTATGTTTTTCTCCAAATCGCTCACTGGATCCCCCAAGGCGTAGCAGCAGGTCGGCAGCCTGGCCAACGACCTTGTCAAACAACTGGCCCACCTCTCTGGGCCTCACCAGAGAATAACCGAGCGTTCAAGTCTCGAACGGCCGGTTGGAATAGCGCACATACCTGCGGTAGGCGCACCCTTCGAACCCCCTTGCTCGATGGGAGACCGTCATAGGAACCGCAAGCAGCGCCACTTCTCGCGAGCCTTGGAACAGGGGAAAGCTCGTCGAGCAGAAGGCGCCCTTCAAGCACCGCTTGCCGTGCTCCCCTTGCCACCGACCACCCAACGGGAGCCGATCAGCTCTGGGCCCGAAATGATCACAATGGCGTCATGAAACGCCTTCTTATCCTGACCCTGCTGGCCTCCGCCTTCGCTGCTCACGCCGAGCATGTGGGGGAAGTCGATACCGTGTTCAAGCTCATCGGCCCCGACCACAAGATCGTCGTCGACGCCTATGACGACCCCGATGTCAAGGGAGTCACTTGCTATGTTTCGCGAGCCAAGACTGGCGGCATCAAGGGCGGGCTCGGTTTGGCAGAAGACAAGGCCGAGGCGTCCATCGCCTGCCGGCAGACCGGGCCGATCTCGTTTCCCAAGCCGCTCAAGCAGCAGGATGAAATGTTCAGCGAGCGGATCTCGCTGGTCTTCAAGCGCCTGCGCGTTGTGCGGATGGTGGATGCGGCACGCAACACACTCGTCTACCTCACCTATTCGGACCGCGTCATCGAAGGCTCTCCGCAGAACAGTGTCACCGCTGTGCCTGTAGACCGCGGTACACCGATTCCGGTGCGCTGAAGGGCGGCCGCTCGGGACCGCGCTGGCACCTATCCCCCGAGCCAGGCCCTGAATGCCGCCGCGCGCTCCTGGCTGACGATCACCGAGTCCATCCCGGCCGGCCGCAGTTCTACTTTGAGCCGGCCCTTGCCGGCGGGGGCGAAGCGTGCGACGCCGTGGGCAGCGACCAGGACTTGCCGGCTGGCCCGGAAGAAGCGTGTCGGGTCGAGGGTGGTCTCCAACTCGGCCAGCGGCGTCTCGAGCAGATAGCGCTCGCCCGCCGCATCGATCGCGAACACGAGCTTGTCCACCGACACCACACAGGCCAGCTGGTCGACACTCAGCGCATGGAACTGCGAGCCCTTGCGCCCCACCAGCCGCTGCCGCCAGCGCTGTGGCGCCGGGCCCAGTTGCTGCAAGAGCGCCATCACGTCGGTGCCAAAGGATCGGCGCAGACGTTCGACCTTTTGCAGTGCCTGCGCCAGCGCCGCTTCGGCCACCGGCTTGAGCAGGTAGTCCACCGCCAGTGCGCGAAAGGCGTCGATCGCGAAGCGGTCGTATGCGGTGGTGAAGATGGTCGGCAGCGCCAGCTGGCCATCGGCGAACAGCTCGAGCGAGAGCCCATCAGCGAGCTGAATGTCGAGCAACAGCAGGTCAGGCGGCGGATGAGCGCTCAGCCAGGCCTGCGTGCCACGCACGCTGTCTGAATGGCCGATCACGGCGACGTGAGGCGCCACCTGCGCGAGCGCCAGCGTCAGCCGCTCGCGCGCCGGCGGTTCGTCTTCGGCGATGAACGCCTGAAGCGCGGCTGTCATTGGTGCACCCTACGGCCTGCGGCCGGTCCCGCCAAGCGGGAATGAGCCCCTACGGGCGGCCGGTCGGCGCTCATTCGACGGCCACCATCGGCACCCGGACTTCGAAGCGTCCGCCGTGCTGGGTCAGCGTCAGCGGCCTTCCGGTCATCAGCCGGCAGCGCTCGTCGAGGTTGGACAAACCGACGCCCGCCGATGGCAGCGCGCTGCGTCGGGGTCGCACCGGGTTGCCGACGCTGACGACGCCATCATCGAGCGCAAGGTGCACCGGCAACGGCTCGGTGGTGCTGGCCTGGTTGTGTTTGACGGCGTTTTCGAGCAGGCCCTGCAAGGCCAGCGGCACGATGAGCCAACGTGATGCCTCCGCCGCCAGGGCATCGGCGCCCAGCAGCGGCATCGCGTCGCCGAACCGCAATTCGAGCAGGCGGTGATAGTGGCGGACGAAGGCCAGTTCGTCGGTGAGTGGCACCAGATCGTGCTGACGGCTGTCGAGCACGTAGCGGTACACCTCGGCCAGGGTGTCGCAGAACTCGCGCGCGCGTCCGGCGTCCTGCGCGATCAGGTGGCCGAGTGTGTTCAGGCTGTTGAAAAGGAAGTGCGGGTCGACCTGGGCTTTGAGCGCAGCCAGCTCGGCCTGGGTTCGTGCGCGCTCGAGCCGCTCCACGCGCATCAGGTCGGATTCGCGTTCGCGGATCAGGAAGATCGTCTCGTACGCGTGGGTCACGAACAGCACGCAGATCACGTTGGTCAGCACGACCAGTTGCAGCGCGTTGGCATCCACCGGCAGTGCGGCAACAGAGAACCAGATCAACAGGCCGAGCGCGGTGATCGGCGCCGTGTACAGCACATTGGCCGCCACCACCATCATCAACTTCCGCCACGGGGTGTTGAACCAGTCGAAGTGCTCGCGCTGCTTGAACAGCAGCCAGCGGTTGCCCAGCCAGATGGCCGCCGCCAGCGCAATGAAACCGATCGTGCCCACCCAGTACATGCCCTGTCGGGGCGTCAACGGGCCGTAGAGCCCGGTCAGCCAGGGGATCGACAGGCCGAAGGCGAAGATGCCCACCACCATCACCGGTCGGTCGTCCAACTGGACCGGCGTCTGCGTCTGCGTTTGCCGGCCATCGGGTAGATGCGGCAGGGGCGGCAGATGTGGCAGGTGCGGCGAGTTCGGCGGCGAGATGTCGACCTTGAGCACGTGTTTTTCCGGGTTCGGCAAGCGACGGGTGGCGTGGGTGGCGCTGCGCCGGCAGGCTGTCAAGCCTCAACACTAACGCGAGCCGAGCACCATGGAGCCTGTCCATTTCAATTTCGCCGCCATATTCGTGGCCGCCCTGCTGAGCTTCGCCCTGGGTGGGCTGTGGTATTCGCCGCTGTTGTTTGCCAGGGCCTGGATGAACGAGGCCGGCCTGAGCGAGCAGAAGACCCGTGACGCGCCGATGGGGCGGATCTTTGGCCTGGCCGGGCTGGCCTCGCTGGTCATGGCCTTCAACCTGGCGGCCTTTATCGGGCCGAAAGCCAGCCTCGGCTTCGGCCTGTTTGCTGGCGCCGCGGCGGCGATCGGTTGGGTGGCCATGTCGCTGGGCGTGATCTATCTGTTCGAGCAGCGATCCTTGAAGCTGTGGCTCATCAACAGCGGCTACCAGATGCTCGCCTACACGCTGATGGGCGGCGTGCTCGGTGTCTGGAAATAGGGCCGGGCTGCCATTGGCGCGACAGGCGAGGACGGCCATTCGCCCGGCGTGCGCGACGGTCGCTGGGTCACCAAAAAACCCGCACGCGTTTCCACGTGCGGGTCCGGCCTGCAGCCCGACGAGTCGGGCCCCCAACAACGCCACTCAGTGCTGGTACGCGCCGATGTCGTACCCGGTGGTCTGGTTGCGCGGTTTGCCGTCGAAGTCGGTCGGCGGTGCGTAGGTGCCGAGACCGTGCCCGATCGCCGGCGAACTGCTGGTCAGATGGAAGTCTGGCTTCGGGGCCGGGTAGCCAACGAACAACGGGTTGGCACTGACCGTGTCGTAGTGTTGCAGACCGTTCTGCAACGACCAGTCGTAGGTATCGTTCTGGTACACGAGGTTGTTGCGGTAGGTGTTGGCCGCGCCGGTCTTGCCTTGCTCTGAGATGCCGTAGGTGTTGTCGAACACGATGTTGTTGTGCACGTGGACGTTGTTGGCGCCGCTGCTGTCGTGATAGAAATCGCCGCCGCCGACGACGATGCCTACCTCCGACGAGCTGACCGTGTTGTTGACGATCTGCAGGTCTTTTGCGTCGTGCCACAAGTGGATGGCGGCCCCACTGATGCGGAACGCCACATTGTTCTTCGCGCTGCCCGACGTGCTCATGTAGATGCCATGGACGAAGCCGCATCCGGCCGGTCCCACGTCGTGGACCCGGTTGCCGATCACGTCGCCTTTGACACCCTTGTAGTAGCTGTCCACGCCGATGGCCGAGCCGCCCGTGTCGGTGCAGGGGATGGTGGTGGCCACGTGGTGCACGTGGTTGCCTTCGATCACGCTGTACGAACCACCGGTGTAGATGCCGCCGCGCCAAAGCGTGCCGCTGCCGAGCTTCTTGCCGCTGACTTCGAAGCCAATGATGCTCACGTAGTTGCCGCGGTTGTCCCAGGCGCTGTCGGTGGTCGAGTTGGCCGGCGGCACGATCTTGGCGCGCCACTTGGCGGTCGAGACCCAATAGATGCGGCCGCTCGCGCTGCCATTGGCGATGGTCTTGATGCCGCCTTCGTATTTGCCCGGAGCCACCCAGACCGTGGTGCTCTGCTGGGTCGCCGCCATGGCGGCGCGCGCCAGTGTCTTGAAGGGTTGGTCTTTGCTACCGGGCGCCGAGTCAGAACCATTGGGCGAAACGTAATAGTTGTACGTCGTCGGCGGCAAGCCCACTTTGGCGTCCGTTTCAGCGCTGGCGCCGCTGCACAACAGCAGCGTGTAAGACAGCGCGACAAAAAGCCTGTGAGATACCATGAACGCTCCTTGCGCACCAAACAAGCGGCGGCCGAAAACGCCGCACCGCGCTTCATCTGGCATTGATTGAAGTGGCGGCAGATTCTGCGAGCGCGCGTTCCAATTCCGGCAAGCGGGGAGGTGACATGCAGGTGACACACCACTCGGCCTTGCCAGAAGAACTGGAGACGGGACTGCAGCGCCTGCTCGACAGTTCATGCTTCGCCAGTTCGGCTCGGCAACAGCGCTTTCTGCGTCACCTCGTGGATGGCGTGCAAAGCGGGCAGACCGCAGGCTTGAAAGAGAGCGTGCTGGCGATCGAGATCTTCGGTCGCTCCGCGGACCGGTTCGATCCGACGCAGGACAGCATCGTGCGCGTCGAGGCGCGAAGGTTGCGCCAGCGCCTGGCCAAGTACTACGCGGGGGCGGGTGCGGCCGATGCGTGGGAGATCAGCCTGCCGGTGGGCAGCTACGTGCCGACCATCCTGCGCCGGGATGCCGTGCAACGCTCATCAGGCTCCCGGCGGGCGCGTGATTTGGTCGAGCGCGGCGACCATTTCCTGCGCGAGGGCATCTTCCATGACGCCCTGGAACGCTACCAAGAGGCCTTGCGCGAATGCAGCGACTATGCGCCCGCTTATCTGGGCGCGGCGCGGGCTTGGGTCAACCTCGGCATGAGTGGGCTCGAGCCGTCAACGCCGAACGTGGACGACGCGCTGGAGGCCCTGAGCCGCGCGCTCGAGCTCGACCCCTTGCTGCCCGAAGCAGCCTCGCTGAAGGGCCTGGTGCTCCATCGGTTCGAGCACGACTGGCCTGGCGCCGAACGTGAGTTGAAGCGGGCAGTCGATCTCGCTCCGGACAACGCGCGTGTCAGAGACCTTTTCGGCTTTCAGCTGATGTTCGCCGGTCTGCACGATGCAGCGGAATCGGAGTTGCAACGAGCGCGCGAGCTCGACCCGCAGAACCCCGCCTTCCGTTTGCACATGGCCTGGCTGCGCATGGCCCAGCGCCGCTGGACCGATGCTGAGAAAGAGTACGACGCGCTGCTCGACATCGCACCCGACAACTTCTGGGCGCTGCTGTCGCGCGCTGACATGATGCTGTACTGCGGGCGCCACGAAGACGCCATCGCGCTCTACCGCGACGCCAGGCGCCGCAGCCCAAGCCATGCCGATTGCCAGTTAGGCGAGGCGTGTGCGCTGTTCGCGCTCGGTCGGGACGAGGAGGCGAACCGCATCTTGCAGGCGGCCGGCGCGGTCAACCCTCCACCCTCGCCCTACGTGCTGGCAGAGGTGATGGCGGCCCGGCATCGTTACGACGACGCGTTGTCGCTCTTGCAGCAGAGCGCCGCCGTGCGCGACCCGTTGTTTCTGGTGGGCAGCACCAGCCCGCTGTTCGAGCCGCTGTACGGCGATGCGCGATTTCAGGATCTGTACCGGAGTTCGAGAGCCCGCGGGTTTGCTGCCGGGCAAGCCCACCACTGCGACCCTGCACAACGGTGGTGAGCCGTTTGAACCCTCTGGGGTGACTTTGGTAATGACATCAGACAGAAATCTGCACGCGGGCTTTTGATACGTCGAGTCACAATGGAGGGCTAACCCTGGCTGCCCTTTGTGGCAGCCCCCTTCCGCGATGCGCTTGTTGCCGATCACCCCCTTGCACCAATGGACCGCCAACGTGGCTGCGGCCTGGGCGCGCTGGGCGCCGCCCGGTGGGCTGCTGCTGGCGTTGCTGGCCAGCGGGATGACGGCGGTCTATTCGGCCAATGGCGAACCCCTGCCGATGGCCGACTGGGAGGTTCTGGACATCGTCGGCGAGGGGGGCAGTGCGCTGATTGCCGCGCTGTGGTGCGTGATCGTGCTCAGCACTCGGCCGCGCGGGCGCGTGACAGGTTTGCTGGCCGGAGGGTTGGGCATGATCGCGCTGGGCAACTGCGCCGACTGTCTGGATGAGTTCTACCGCCTGCCGCACACGGTGTGGTGGGACAACGCACTCGAGGGCGTGCTGATACCGGGCGGCATGCTGGTGCTGACGCTGGGGCTCATCGCCTGGCGCACCGAGCAGCGCCTGCTGGGCGAGCACCTGCGCCAGCGCGAGCGGCTGCACCGCGACCACCGCGGCTTCGACCGCGTGACGCAACTGGCCGACGCCGGCTACCTGCGCCAGCTGATTCGGATCGAGCAGCGCGAACACCCGGGTCAGCCTTGTGCTCTGCTGATGCTGGATGCCGACCAACTCTCGTGGTGCCTGCATCAGCATGGGCCGGCCGAGAGCAACCGGCTGCTGCAAGCCCTGACCCATTTGCTGCTGCTGAACCTGCGCGCCACCGACGTGCTGTGCCGATTCGCAGGTGATCGGTTCGCGGTGCTGTTGCCGGCCACTGGCGGCGACGTGGCCGCGCGGCTTGCGGCGCAACTGCGGCAGGCGGTGGCCAGTCTCAGCTTCCACACGAGCGACGGGCAACTGATCGCGGCCCGCGAGCCCCAGATCGTGCTGGCCGAGCTCGATGAATCCAGCGCTGACCCGGTCGACGCGCTTGTGGCCGCGCTGAACCGCCGCGCCAACGAGCCGCGCAGCACGGGCCAGCCCTGACGCTGACCGTGGCCGGAGACGCCGAGCCTGCTGCGCGGCGCTTGTCGCTGTAGGGCTGTAGCGCTCGCCCAGGACGTCTGAGACGTCTTCGTGCCGCAGACGCTAGACGTTCGGCGCTGCGGTGGATGGGGTTGCAGCGGGCGGGGCTGGAAGAAGCTCATCCACGTTTTCGAAGCACCGACCGTTCGGCCAACGAACGTCGACCTCGCTGTCGCCCAGTGGGAACGGCGGCTCGACAACGAGGCCCATCCCTTCGCCTCGGCCCCACGAGTCGAACTCATTCGCCTTCCACGTGGCCGGATTCTTGATGACCGCATCACCCACGTTGAACTTCATCATGCGTCGCCTTTGCGTGCCAGTCCACCAAGTGGACGAGACATGACGACACTGTCGTAGTTGGTGTGCGGTTGCCAGCTGTGCTCGCCGACTTGTTGATAGCCCCACGTGCGGTACATGGCGATGAGTCCCTTCGCTGGGGTTGCCGTGTCGATTGCCATGACCTGGCCGCCGTTTTGGCGGGCGTGAGCCAGCGCAACCTCATGGAGGGCCTTGCCGAGACCGGAGCCCCTGACGCTTGGCGAGACCGCGAACTGACAGATTGACCAAGTGTGCGCGTCCCGATACAACTTGAGCGCAGACTCCGGCTGCGGCGGCCGAACGGTCACTGTGCCAACGTATGCGCCTGCCAATTCAGCGACAAAGCCTTGGCCTGACGCGAAACGCTTGGCTGTATCAGCGACCGACTGATGGGTTCCCCAATAGCGCAGGCCCATGGCGGCGTGCTGTGCGTAAGCGAGATGAATGAGGCGAGTGATTTGCTCCAAGTCGTCCGTCGACGAAAAGAGACGAATCTGAATCTCTTGGGACATGCGAATTACGTGCCCTAACGTTTTACGTAGGCGGCAAACGGGGGCCCGCGAAGCACGCTGGACGCTGTCGGCTCGCAGGAACGATCGGGCGTCATGCCGAATCCCTCAGGCGCGTGACCAACCGCTCGGAAGCTTGACGGAGAAGGAGCTCCAAGTCGTTTCGGCGAGCCGGGCGCTCCAGGCCAACGAGAACCCGCCAGGACAAGACTCTGCTCAGATACATGGACCAAGGCATTCGCTGGGTGACCTGAAACGTGGCCTTCGGTTGCTTGGATTGAAGATGGTAGAGCCTTGCGGCGAGCCGAACGCTTGGTCGCCAATACAGAGGAAAGCCGATAGCGCCCAGCGAGAAATCTGTCGCACTGCCGGACCGATAGCCCTGCAACGCGACATCGACTGCCATGTCTGTTGCCAACGGCATGTCGACGGCGGCGGCTCCAGGGAAGGGAAGCATGTCTGAAAGCTCTGCGAGAAGCGCGCGAGCG
>Ga0307515_10010444_pt1 | contig 17788 bp, 13 predicted proteins | sample 17_EM_MG_FD_194513 | JGI IMG/M metagenome (GOLD analysis project Ga0307515, IMG submission 194513) | Populus trichocarpa ectomycorrhiza microbial communities from riparian zone in the Pacific Northwest, United States - 17_EM | ecosystem: Host-associated > Plants > Roots > Unclassified | place... | reverse complement strand
GGATGGTATGTGAGTAGAACGCCGCGTTGGTGTGTGGAGGTGTAGTAGGCAAGCGATAGCGGGGATCCTAAAAAATGTAGAGAGAGAGATGCGAGGGTAAGAATGCGAGGGCCCAGAGGATTTCGAGGATGCAGGGCTTGGGTTCTTTGCCGATTGCTCGAGTTCGCACAAGGAAATAGTACTAGCATATTCATTAGTAAGCGTATCGAGCTCGTGATGAGACGACGCACCACTTCCTCGCCTATCTCTTCTGCATCCAGTCCACCCTGGTAGTACTCCACAGAGGTCGGCGGTGACGACGGAGTCTTGACGTTCGCCACAACTGAGGACGAATGGGGGGTGTATCACGATCCCTGTTGCGGAACGACTGCAGGCATCTACTGCAATGCAGGGCCTTGTCTACAACGAACGGCACGGACACCTTCTTTCATGCACCAGGTGGCAAAGACGTATATATGCGGGGCCTATGCTGAGATTCGAGAGGGTGGTGAGACGAGTCCGAGAGCAGGTGCTTTTTGACGCTCGAGGAAAGAACATGGGAATGCGGGTGAGAGGAATGACATCCACGGGGGCCGTGAACAGGGTATTGCAGTGGATATACCTTGCAAAAGACAGAGTACTGGCAGCGCGGTACGAAAGGCAGAGGATACCTCGCTATCTATGTTGCGAATGCTCGTCGAGGCGGGAGTGCGACCGTGCAGAATGGTAGTCCACGCAAAGCAGAAGGTAGCAACAACTACTCTCGAGCTGGCAGTAAAATTATCGCCAATCAGCACGCCACCGCTCGGATAGGAAGCCTGGCGCTCACCAGTCAACGAGTTCGGAGTCCCTGTTCACAGCGTTCGATGCCACCGCCGTTTGAGAAGCTCGGTGACAAGATATGTGCCATCACGCGGTGTTTTTTCGTCTTATCCGCACTTGTGGAAACACTGGCGTGAGCTGCAGCAAGGTTAACAGCCAGTCGTCGCTCGCACTTGTACACGAATGCATCTTCCAAAGGCGTTCTAGGTTTACTGAAGAATATAGGAGCGGTCCTACAAGTAAGTCGCGTTCCTTGGGCGAGATGGAGGACAAGAGCGAGGCCAGGATTATCCCTTGTCTGGTTGGGCTTGGCCCTCAGGAAGATGCCATTGCACCCCGAGCCCTTGAGATTATTAATACGCGTGACTGTACCAACGAACCGCATAATTGGACAGCCCGTCGAAGGTAAGGATGGAGTTGGGATGGGTGAAGTAACTCACGGGTCAACAACGGCCGGAGGTGTAATGATTGCCGATATTTAGCGCACTGCCACACCGATCGAAATCTTGTAATCTGTTCTATATTCCTGTTTCGCTACGATGCACACGCGTAGTGGTCACGCTAGGCCAGACCTCAGACGATCTTGGTCTCTGCCTCACATCTTGCCCGATCCCTGCCCGACACCCCACTCGAATCCAGAAGATCCCCGGTACTCGACGTACATACCCCCGCTTACCCCGAACCCCGAACGCGACAGGATGAACTAACTACAACCCTCGAAGATTGGATCTCAACCTTCAACCTGGCCGATCTCAATACTCCATCGCACATGGTGGTCGAACGAGCTGAGCTCCATACATCGAAGCAACTAAGAAACCTTTCACTGGTATTTGCCTCCAAGTGAAAGTAAAGGGAGGCAGTGTGGATCATCGGGCTGTCCGATGGTCTTTGGCACCTGGACAAATAACAGGAACGATTTTTATAATGACCCACCCAGGAACGGCGCACACAGTATTCCATCCGCCGCATCTTCACAAGTTGTGTAGCGAATGATTGTCACGAGCGTCCTTTGCGCCCCGCAGTACTTGCGCGAGCTGCAGCGAGGCCAACAGCCAGACGCCGCACTTGTACACAAATGCACCTTGCAAAGACGTTCTTACGCGTGTTTACTGCATACTACGGGAGAGAGTCGACCAGTGAATTGCGTTCGTCAGGCGAGATGGAGGTCAAGGGCGATGCTCACGATAGATAAGAATACGTAGAGACGAGTGAGCGGCTCACGTGTCCTCAGTACCTACGAAATAGTGACTTCGTTCCTGTATGGCCCAAACGCTGAAAGGCGTAGTAGTCAAAACGACTTCCATTCATACATTGAACCATTCAAGATATATTTATGGCCATCCAGTTCAACGTAACCTCATTGTGACCGCTCGTTTTCATAGAACACAACTTTGAATTTACACCATAGAAAAATGTGGACGTCAGTAAGGTCACTCGTCCTCGTTTCTGAACGCTCTTCAACAGGACTGATGTTAATAGAAGAGGTTCCAACTGACCGAGAAGTCATGGCTGCTATTGAGGAGCTGGTTTGTTCTGTACATGGGTGGAGCGTCGCGCAGGTTTGCAAACGGAGTAAGCGAGGGATAGTGAGGGATTCAAAGTAATGTAGAGAGAGAGGTATGAGGGTGAGCATGTGAGCGCCCAGAGGTTTTCGGGGATGAGGACCTTGGGTTAGTTGCCGATTGCTCGACGTCCAGGTACTCTGCACAGGAAAATAGTACTGGAATGGTCCATTAGCAAGCGCATTGAGGTCGTGATGAGACGACGCACCGCTCCCTCGCCCATCTCACCTGCATCTAGTGGTATCATTCTGGTGGGGCTACAGAGAGATGGGCGGCCACGGCGGAGTCCTGACGTTTGCCACGTGCCGAGGAAGAATGGGGGTTGATCATGATCTACCTCGCGGAAGAACTGCCGGAATCCACTGCAGTGTAGGGACCTGACTACAGCGAACGGCACTGACGACTTCTTTCATGCACCTGGTGGCAAAGTCGTATATACACGAAGCCTGTGCTGAGTTTCGAGAAGAGGGTGAGAACGAGTCCGAGAGCATGCGCCTCTTTGAAGTTCGCTTGAGGGACGGACATGCGGGTGACAACCATGGGGCCGTGAACAGGGTTTTGCAGTGGGGATCCCTTGCAAGAGACAGAGTGTTGCTAGCGCTGTATGAAAGCCAGAGGACAGTTCGTTATCTAAGTTGCGAAAGCTCGTGGGCTGCGACCTCGCAGAGTGGTAGTGAACGTAAAGCAGAAGATAGCAGCGGCCTCGAGCTGCGAGAAAAACTATCAATGATCAACACGCCATCCCTCGGATAGTAATGTTGCTCACTGGCAAAACGAGCGAGTTCGGAGGCCCGGTTCACGATGTCCAATCCCACCCCCGTTTGGGAAGCTCCCTGACGAGGTGAATACCACCACACGGCGGAGTTACTTTTCTTTTCGCCTTATCCGCTGTTGTGGGTAGTACTCGCGGGACCTGCAGCAAGGCCAAAGGCTAGTTGTCGACTTGTACATGAATATACCTTGCGAAATGTTCTACACGTATTTGTTCCAGACCATGGGAGCGAGCCGACAGGTGAGTTGGGTTCGTCGGGCGAGATGGAGGTCAAGAACAATTGGAATGATTTTCCCGCTTGTCTTCGTCCAGTTTACACCGTAGGCTCGAGGCGTGCCTGGCTCTCAGGAAACCTGGCACCTGACATACACTCTGTCCTTGAGGAAACACCCGTCGTAATTCAACGTGGCATTATTGGATAGCGCTGTCCAAGTCAGGATTGAGTCAGGATGATTGAATAACTCATGCGCGAGAATAACGGATGAATAACTAGAACCATCGAAGGGTGATTGAGGTTGTCAGCTCGTTGACGAGCCTCTGGTAAGGAACACCCAATCGGCGGCGATGACGGGAGATCTGGTGTTCACCAGAAAACGGGGTTTTCCTTCACGCGCGGTCTAGTGAAGGCGAGGATATGCGAGGCTCGTGCAGTGCTTCGAGGACGCTGGAGTGAATTCGAACCCAGGTACATCCCAACGCGGCTTGCCATGAGTGCATAATAGACGAGCGGCGAACGACGACCGTGACCGTGAGGGTCCTCTACTGGGGTGTGGCGCGATACTAACGACGGGGCGCTGTCCGGTTTTGAGAGACGGTGGGTCGAAGGTGATTTGTGAGCAATGTAGCGACACGAGACCGACTTCAGAGTCGGTAAACTGATCTAGCGATGAAAACTACAATCCCGGTTGGCGAGTGTCCTTCGAAATCAGACTGCACCTCTGTCATGTGACACCCTTCGACATATTGAACGCACTCACGATGTCGGCCCATCTGCCGGTTCGCACGCCCGCCGTTCGCGTCGTCCCGTTGGTTATCCCTTGCCTGTCGATGTCGCACATGAACCAATGACGACCACTCAACATTCGCTCCCTCGTCCTCGACCTCCGCTTGGGCTTTCGATCATCGTCATTGAGGAGATTAGCGAGCCTGTGGCGTCTCGTCTGCTTCGACGCACGATGACTTTCTTGAGGCGGCGTCGGAAAACTCGAACATGCGCCCATCAAATTGTCGCTGACCAATGAAGTCATGCGGGGTGCCTGGGTCAGGCCAAGCGTGGGGAATGGATCGGGCTCGAGAGTGGCCTCTTGCAGTGTTCGAGACCCAGCGTTCTTCACCATTGGCAGAATTAACTTCTTCCCCGTGGGCAGAAGTAGTAATGCTGCATCGACACTGGCTGCATCGACACTGGCTGCATCGACGGCTCCACTCTTACCACCAGAGTAAAGAGGCCGCTAGGAGCACTAGCACCTTCTCACACGCGCACCACAGCCAACGCCCCGTCGGTCATTTTCGGCCATATCGCGAAGACACATCCGCATTGTCCACAATCGGCAATGCCTTGGCTTGTTCCACCCTGACTCCACCGTGGTGTCGATACATTGTGATATTCCGCCTGCTCTGGTGACATCGCGTCCATTTCATCCTTTGAAGGCGCAACATATCTCATGAAATGTCCTCGCCGACGAGCCGAACTTGACACCAAGCACAAAAGTCAACGCTATGACGAAATAGGGCAATGGCATGCGTGGGAGCTGACAAGGTCAATCTCCCATGGTCCCACTTCGCCTCCCAGAATTTGCCGAAACCGCGTCGTACATTGCAGACTGACCAGCGGACACGGGGTGAGCCCACGAGCATCAGGAGGATGCAAATAGAACATGAGCTTCATTCCCCTCCCAGTATATGTATCGTCCACCCCTCCCTCTTGCAGGCCGGTGTCTAAAGGATGGGTGCCGCAGGAGTGGCGCTGCACACGCACGAGCCAGGCGCAGTGAAATTATATGTGGGTGGATTATTCGTATTAATTATTTAAACCAGTCTCGTTGTTAGGAATAGAGACTTGCATAGGCATGGAAAAATATCTCTACGTACATACTTCTGACATCGTTCTAAGCGTGATCATTGCAGTGATTAGGCCAGAATTACTCATGTCAAATGTCAAGTTTAAAGCTCTGAGCTGGAACAACCTCTTTCATAGTAAAACCCCCATCTCTCCCAATCAGCTCCCACTTTTTTTCGGGATAATAATCATAAAAGGTGAAACTCTTCAAAGGAGACCCAATAATAGCACGCAGAGTGACGATGCTTTTGAGAACTGGCATCAGCTCTGGTCGGACAGTGGGACTAATATGTTCGATCTGCAGACTCTCCAACCTGGGGCAAAGTACTTCGGGTATCTGGTCCTCACAGATCGGTTCAGTAGTACCCTGTGCATTCATTGGGATAAACGCCTCAAAGAAGGTGACATATGGTTTAACTAGATGCTCGTAGTAGAGAACCAAGGTTTCCAGAGCTGGTAACGATCCAAGGATCTTTGGGATATCATTGAAACCTGAGACTACACCGTCGGATGTGGATAGGTTCAGGAGCTTCAATCCTGATAGCTGTGCGTTGACTGCGACGTACTTTTCCCAGAGGTAATCGGGTCCCTCCGCATCAACAAGTACTTCCAATTCACGGACCTGTGGAAGTTTCAAAGTAGCAAGTCTGGAGAGCGATGTAATCAATCGAGTGCAGACAGGCATTTCTGTCAACCAGTCCTGTCTTGGTTCGTCCACATCAGAAGCATATTCTTCCTGGTATCTCTCAAGCTTGTGGAATGTTTGACTAGCCAAGGGTGACAGACGAGAGGTGTGAACCATAAGAACCTTGAGTGTATGGAAAAGGGGTGCATCTGGCGAAGATTGTGTGTTTGGCCACATGCCCAGGCCTAATACCTTCATCCTCATTTCTTTGAGGCTATGCAAGGAAAAGAAATAATCAATGGGAAGCTCCAAATCCTCATTAGTTGCAATGTATTCCGACTCCCTAGGAAGTGGAGGGTATTCTAACCCGTTGAAGGGCTCATAAGACCTACCCACTGAAGCCCTGGATAACGGAACTATGCCTAGTGGGCTTGAAACCCCAATGAAGATTCTGTCTCCATGCAATTCAATATCAAATCTCTCCACTGGTTCATGCACGATCCATTCCTGCAATTCTGACCCTTCACCAAAGCTCAATCGAAATGAGAAAACCTGTTCCTTGGCCCGGTGTGATGCCACAATAGCACCAAAGGCCGGGATGAGTCCATTTCTTTCTGCGCCTCTTGACCATCGTTTGTAGTGCAGATGAAGCTTCCTCAGCTGCCTACAGAGAGGCACAATAGTCTTGCATGGTGCCTTTGCACTTACGTTGCGCCCTCCAGCAGCGAATGCTCGGAAGAAAGCGCTGCTCAGTGTATTGGGGCTACAAAGCCTCATCGACAACTCTTCCAAAGCTGGGGCTAGTCCCAGCGTATAAGCCAACAGCCGTCCACTGCATTTGATTTCCAGATGCAGGCAAGTCAGACTCTGAGCAGCAAAAATCGGATGCAAAGCCGCAAGCTGCAAATCCCCTCTCCATCTCCTCCATTGGCCACATTTTATCGCTAACTCGCCTAGGCGAGGGCAATGAAATTGCTCAAGGGCACCTAGGTTATTAGAATCATATTTCAGAATCGAACATGACGGCATATACACAGACTGGATAGTATCAGCATGGTGTGGATATATGATGGAGCATTCTTCGAGGGCAGGAAAGATCCGGCCTGCCATCCATTGGACGGAAACAGACTTCAGATGCAAGACACGGAGGATCTGGGTTAGGGGGAGGTCAACTCCTGGTGAATAAATTGGGATGCGAAGATGATGGGCTTCAAATATCTCCAGCTTGTTCAGGGATGGGAGGATATCGACAGGATTCTGCATCCTGCCACAACTAAGTCTCACGGTTGTGAGGGATGAGAAGAATTGAAAGTGAGCAGGTTGCACAAGGTGGAGTGCAGCATCAGGGTGAAACACCTCCATGACAGTAAAGCGTGGGGTGACAGTTGTGGTGATTGCGGTGAGAAGTGGCTCCAAGAAGTTGCCAAGGTCGCAACTTGCGGCGAGTTTGAAGGACTCAAGATACTGCAAAGGATGCATAATTTGCAAATCCTTGTATTCTCCAGGAGGTGGGAATGAAAGGAGTGCAAGCGACCGCCATCTGGCTGCTGCCTCGGCTGCAGCCATAATGCATGCATGAGATTCGACAGGATCAACACCTGGTTCAATGTCTCCATATATATCAGTCTCCAAATGTTGTGTATCAACAGTCACATCAAGAAGCCATCTCCTCCCAAACCTCTCGACAATTTTCTTCTCTGTCCAACCGTAGATCCTCAATTGAGAGTGGATGCCAGGAGTGGAAAGCATAATATCGCGCCAGTGTCGGCACACAAGCATCAAATTCGTTTGAGAGTGCGGATCGTCTTGGACCGTGAACAGAAAGATGTCGGAGAATATTTCTACAGGGACGAGGTGTGCTTTGTGACACGACTGATAGATTTTGTGACAGGGCAGCTGGTGGAAGTGGGAGGGTGCCCTTCCGATTCTAGTCCGATGAGAATATATCTTGCGTCGTGGATATGCTCTGTGGGTTTCCATGATTTAATGAGTATTGATCCTAGCGCACTGGGAGGTGGCAGGGGTCAGGGAATGCTAATCCGCTCGCCGCACGGAAAGCGTGTGGCATGAAAGGCAGGACTACCTTTTCAGGCCGGGCTCCCCGTAGAACGCAGACTGGACGGGACAAATTAAGTGCCCCCTCGAGAAGTTTCCGTGGGGCGAATCAGATCTCCATTCTCCCTTGGCCCGACTCGCGTGCCCTTGTTCGCAAAGCGGGCACGTGGCTAGTAGAGAACCGCTAGTCGAAATGGATTCACGATCGATAGGATTAGGTAGGGACGAATCAGTGGCTCACGCATCCTCTGTACGGACGAAATAACGACTTCGTCCCACGTATGACTCAAACACCGAAAGGCACAGTAGTCGAACTAGCCACAATCTATAAATTGACTATTCAAGATATATTTCTGGCTGTCTAGTCCAAAGGAACCCCTTTGCGTCCAGTCGTTTCTGTTGGGGGGCATCCAGGAAAGAGGACGAGTGACCTTACTGTTGTCCCAAAATTTCTATGGTGTAAAACCTCTGGGCTTGTATTGAGAGAAGAGGTTCTAATTGACCCAGAGATCGTGGCTGTCATTGGGAGGCTGGGCTATCCCGTACGTGAGTGGAGTAATCGCGGTGTGCAGTTGCAGTAAGCGAGGAATTCCAAGTAATGTAAAGAGAGACGTACGAGGGTAAGCGCGCGAGCGCCCAGAGGTTTCGAGGATGCATAGCTTGAGCTATTTGTCGATTGCTCGAGGTCCAGGTACCCATAAGCAAGCGTGCTGGGTGCGTGATGAGACGATGCGTCGCTCCCTCGCCGTCTCTTCCGCTCCAGTGGTATCACCCCGGTGGGACTCCACGGAGGTCGGCGGTTGACCACGATGATCTCCTGACGTTCGCCACAGCTGAGGACGAACGGGGGCGTATCACGATCTCTCTCGCGGAACGACGACCGGCTGCAGTGCAGGTGTTGTCTACAGCGAACGACACTGACGACTTCTTTTATGCACCAGGTGGCAAAGGCGTATACATGCGGAGCCTGTGCTGAGGTTCGAGAGGACAGTGAGACAAGTCCGAGAGCAGGTGCTTTTCGACGCCCTCGGGGACGAAGATGGAGTTGTGGGTGAGACGAATGACAATCGCGGGGGTCGTGAACAGGGTATTGCAGCGGGTGCAAGAGACAGAATGCTGATAGCGCGGTACGAAAGACAGAGGATACGACGTCGCGAATGCTCATCGCAGCGGGTGGTCTATCTTGCAGAGTGGTAACGAATGCGAAGCAGATGATGGCTGCCACCCTCAAACTATGAGCAAAATCATCAATGATCAGCACGGCGCCCCTCAGATAGTAAGCCTCGCGTTGTTGCTCACCAGTTCGGAGGCACAGTTCGCGGCGTCCGACCCCACCGCCCTTTGAAAAGTCCGTGACGAGGTGAATACCATCATGCGGTGAATTTGGCCTTTTTTTCTCGCCTTATCCGCACTTCTGGATATACTGGCGCGAACTGCAGCAAGGTGAACAGCCAGTCGTCGCACTCGTACGCGCATTCATCTTGCAAAGGCATTCTACGCGTGTTTACTGCAGAATATAGGAGCGAGTCAACAAGTAAGTCGCGTTCGTCGGGCGAGATGGAGGTCAAGGCCTGGGCCTTGCCACCTGAGCCCTTGAGAAACTTAATAGCCGTGACTGTACTGTACCAACAAGCCATATTATTGGACAGTCCTATCGAGGGTAAGGGTTGGCCGGGACTCACGCGCGAAAACAACGGATGAATAAACTCTAACCCTCGAACAGTGAGATCTCAACTCTCATCGCCTCATCGTACATTGGTCTAAGCGACTTCAATTCACATATCGAGGTAACTAAGATATATCTTTCACTTGTCCTTCGAGCACTTTGCCCCCAAACAGTCATCCTCGTTTAGAGAAGATAATCCAGGTTACACTAAAGGCAAATACAGAAGGCCAAGGGGCTCTCTAGTCCTGCTTTTTAGACCCCTTCAAGCTCAACAAGGGAGGTTCCGGTCGAATCGGGCGCTCTAATCTCCGTCGAGCGGTGGGTTTTTTAGGAGATGGCGGGGTGAAGTGAACCAGCGTTAGCTGAGTGTTTAGGATATGTAGATAAAGATGTACAAGGACAAGAATACAAATGCTGAGAGGACTCGGAGGATCTTAGTCCTTGGGTACATTGCCGACCACTCTAGATGGTGTGAGCGTCCAGATACCCCTGAAAGAGAACGATGGCTGTGTTACTTAATTGGCTCGTTATTGATCTCGTGATGAAACGATCTATCACCCGCTCACTCGCCGCCCTACATTACTGGTGGTGGAACACTCAATCGAGGCAACTTGACGGACGACTTGTGTTCACCAGAAGCGGGAACGAATGGTTGTACCACCACCTCGGGCGGTGCACACAAATGGGTAGAACGACGCACCCGCGCACCCACTGCAGAGCAGCGGTTCGTCCCACGGGGAGAGGTCCTTGAGAGACTCCTTCACGCACTGTGTAGCGAAGGTGAGGATATGCGAGTCGCGTGCAGTGCTTCGAGGACGCTGGAGTTTGAAGGCAGGAACACCCCAACGTGACTTGCCATGAGTGCATAATAGACGAGCGACGCACGATGGCCGTGACTGTGAGGGTCCTCTACTGGGGAGTGACGCGGTACTAACGACGGGGTGGGTTAGGTTTTGAGAGACAGTGGGTCGAAGGTGATTTGTGAGCAATGTAGCAACACGACCGATTTCAGAGTCGGTAAACTGATCAAGCGATGAAAATTACAATTATGGTCGGAGAGTGTCCTTTGAGAAATCGGACTGCACATCTGTCATGTGACACCCTTCAACATATTGAACGCACGCACGATGTCGGTCCATCTGTCGGGTCGCACGCCCGCCGTTCTTGTCGTCCCGCTGGTTATCGCTTGCTCGTCGGGGTCGTACATGAGCCAATAACTATCACTCAGCATCCGCTCCCTCGTCCTTAACCTCTGATTGGGTTTTCGATCGTCGTCATTGAGGAGATTAGCGAACCCGTGGCGTCTCGTCTGCTTCGACGCAAGAGCTAGGACTTTCTTGAGGCGGCCTCGGGAAACTCGACAATGCACCCATCACATTGTCGCTGACCAATGACGTCATTCGGGGTGCCTAGATCAGGCCAAGCGTGGGGAATGGATCGGGCTCGAGAGTGGCAGTCGCCTGTTGCAGTGTTCGATTTCACCATGGGCAGAAGTGGCAATGCCGCATCGACACTGGCCGCATCTACGACTCCACTCTTACCCCGAGAGTAAGGAGGCCACTAGGAGCACTAACGTCTCCTCACACGCACACCACAGCCAACACGTACTCCATCGGTCATCTCTCGGCCATATCGCGAAGACACATCCACATTGTCCACAATCGGCAATGCCTTGGCTTGTCCCACCCTGACTCCACCATGGTGTAGATACATTGTGATATTCCGCCCGCCCTGGTGGCATCGCGTCCACTTCGTCCTTTGAAGGCGCAACATATCTCATGGGATGTCCTCGCCGACGAGCCGGACTTGACACCAAGCACAAAAGTCAACGCTATGACGAAATCGGGCAATGGCATGCGTGGGAGCTGACAAGGTCGATTTCCCATGGGCCCACTTCGCCTCCACAGAATTTGTCGAAACCACGTCGCACATTGCAGACTGACCAGCAGACACGGGGTAAGCTCACGAGCATTAGGAGGATGCAAACAGAGCATGAGCTTCATTACCTTCCCAGTATATGTACCGTCCACTCCTCCCTCTTGCAGAACGGTTTCCAAAGGATGGGTGCCGCAGGAGTGGTGCTGCACACGCATGAGCCAGGCGCAGAGAAATTAGAATGGAAACATGTGGGTTAATTATTTGTATTAACTATTTAAACCAGTTTGGTTGTTAGAAATAGAGACTTGCATAGGCATGGAAAATTATCCCTACGTGCATACTGCTGACATCATTCTAAGCATGACCATTGCAGTGATTAGACCAGATTTACTCCGGTTAAATGTCAAGTTTAAATCTCTGAGCTGGAACAACCTTTTTCATAGTAAAACTCCCATCTCTCCCAACCAGCTCCAACTTTTGGGCGGAGTTGGGATCCCAATCCCGATCCCAATGATAAAAGGTGAAACTCCTCAAAGGAGACCCAATAATAGCACGCAGAGTGACGATGTTTTTGAGAACTGGCATCAGCTCTGGTTGGTCAGTGGGACTAATATGTTCGATCTGCAGACTCTCCAACCTGGGGCAAAGTACTTCGGGTATCTGGCCCTCCCAGATCGGTTCAGAAGTACCCTGTGCATTCATTGGGATAAACGCCTCAAAGGTGACATATGGTTTAACTAGATGCCTGTAGTGGAGAACCAAGGTTTCCAGAGCTGGTAACGATCCAAGGATCTTTGGGATATCATTGAAATATGAGGTTCCATACTCGGTTGTGGATAAGCTCAGGAGCTTCAATCCTGATAGCTGTGCGTTGACTGCGACGTGCTTTTCCCAGAGGTAATCGGGTTCCTTCTCACGACCAACAAGTACTCCCAATTCACGGACCTGTGGAAGTTTCAAAGTAGCAAGTGTGGAGAGCGACGTGACCAATCTAGTGCAGACAGGCATTTCTGTCAACCGGTCCTGTCTTGGTTCGTCCACACCACCAGGATATCTTTCCTGGTATCTCTCAAGCCTGTGGAATGTTTGACTAACCAAGGGTGACAGACGAGTGGTGTGAACAATAAGAACCTTGAGTGTATGGAAAAGGGGTGCATCTGGCGAAGATTGTGTGTTTGGCCGCATGCCCAGGCCTAATACCCTCATCCTCATTTCTTTGAGGCTATGGAAGGAAAAGAAATAATCAATGGGAAGATTCAAATCCTCATCAGTTGCAATGTATTCCGACTCCCTAGGAAGTGGAGGGTATTCTAACCCTGTAATGGGCTTGTTGTTAGGCAAACGCACTGGCGCCCTGGATAACGGAACTATGCCATGTGGGCTTGAAACACCAATAAAGGTTCTGTCTCCTTGCAATTCAATATCAAACCTCTCCACTGGTTCATGGACGATCCATTCCTGCAATTCTGACCCTTCACCAAAGCTCAATCGAAATGAGAAGGCTTGTTCCTTGGCCGGGTGTGATGCCACAATTGCACCAAAGGCCGGGATGAGTGCATTTCTTTCTGTATCTCTCGACCATCTTTTGTAGTGCAGATGGAGCTTCCTCAGTTGCCTACAGAGTGGTGCAATGGCCCGGCTTGATAGCCCTACACTTGTATTGCGCCCTCCAGCAGCAAATGCCAGGAAGAACGCACTGCTCAGTGCATGGGGGTCCGAAAGTCCCATCCATAGCTCTTCCAAGGATGGGGCAAGTCCCAGCATATAAGCCAACAGCCGCTCACTGCATTTGATTTCCAGATGCAGGCAAGTCAGACTCTGAGCAGCAAAAATGGGATGCAGAGTGGCGAGCTGCAGATTCCCCCTCCAGGCCCTCCATTGGCCACATTTTACCTCCAATCTAGCCAGTGGGGGATGATGAAAATGTTCAAGGGTGCGAAGGTTATTGGAGTGATATTTCAGAATCGAACAGGATGGCATATACACAGACTGGAGAGCATCAGGGTTGTGTGGGAATATGATAGAGCATTCTTTGAGGGCAGGAAAGATCCGGCCTGCTATCCATTGGACGGAAACAGACTTCAGATGCAAGACACGGAGGATCTGGGTTAGGGGAAGATCAACTCCTGGTGAATAAATTGGGAGGGAAAGACGATGAGCCTCAAATATCTCCAGCTTGTTCAGGGATGGGAGGATATCGACAGGATTCTGCATCCTGCCACAATTTAGTCTGAGGGTTGTGAGGGATGAGAAGAATTGGAAGTGAGCGGGTTGCACCAGGTGGAGTGTAGCATCAGGGTTCAAGACCTCCATTACAGTAAAGCGTGGGGTGACAGTTGTGGTGATTGCGGTGAGAAGTGGCTCCAAGAAGTTGCGAAGGTCGCAAGTTGCGTCGAGTTTGAAGGACTCAAGATGCCGCAAAGGATGCATAATTTGCAAATCCTTGTATTCTCCAGGACGTGGGAACGAAAGGAGTGCAAGCGACCGCCACCTGGATGCTGCCTCGGCTGCAGCCATAATGCATGCATGAAATTCGACAGGATCGACATACGATTGACCATATGTATCCAAACGTTGTGTATCAACAGTCACATCAAGGAGCCATCTCCTCCCAAATCTCTCGACATCCTTCTTCTTTGTCCAACTGTGGATCCTCAATTGAGAGTGGATGCCCGGAGTGGAAAGCATAATATCGCGCCAGCGTCGGCACACAAGCATCAAATTCGTTTGGGAGTGTGGATCGTCTTGGACCGTGTACAGAAAGATCTCGGAGAATATTTCTACAGGCCGGAAGCGGGGGACTTTTTGAAGGGGCGGCAACTGATAGGTGTACGGCAGCAAATCATGACCATTGTGGAAAGTGGGCGTGAAGAGGCTAGTCAAGCTCACGCCAGGGTAGCGCGAGCGGACGTCAGACCGAGTGCGGGGTGAGCCGAAGTCAGAATCCTCAGGCATGGATGGATAAGGGTCTGAGTGGGTTTCCGTGATTTAATGAGGATTGATTCGAGCGCACTGGGAGATGGCAAGAGACAGAGAATCGACCATCGACCATCCGCTCGCCGCACGGAAAGCGCGTGGCATGGAAGACAGGACAGCCTTTCAGGCCGGGCTCCCCGTAAACACAGGCTGGACGGGACAAAATACGTGCCCCATTGAGAAGTTTTGGTGGGACGAATCAGATCTCAGATTTCTTGGCGTGCTCTTGTTCGCGAAGCAGACAGGCAGGGTGCGATGACTAGCTGCACGGTCACATTGTTAGGCCAATCGAAATGGATTCACGATTGAGAAGAATAAAAAGGGGAAAGTGAGCGGCTCACGCGTCCTCAGTGCTTACGAAGTAACGACTCGTTCACCGTATGGCTCAAACGCCAAGAGGCGTAATAGTCGAGCCAGCCTCAGCTCGTACATTGAACTATTCAGGATGTATTTTCTGGCCGTCTAGTACAACGATGACTTTTTGCGTCCGTTTTCAGACAAATAACTTCGATTTTACAGCATAGAAAAATGTGGACAGTAGTAAGATCACTTGTCCTCTTCTCTAATCTTACCCAACAGGGCTGATGGTAATAGAAGAGGTTCCAATTGACCCAGAAGTCATGGCTGCTATTGAAGGGACGGTATGTGAATAGAGCGCCGCGTTGGTGTGGAGGTGTAGTAAGCAAGAGATTGTGAGGGATCCTAAGAAATGTAGAGAGAGATGTACGACGGTAAGCATGCGAGCGCCCGGAGGATTTCGAGGACGCAAGGCGTGGGTTCTTTGCCGATTGCTCGAGCTCGCACAAGAAATAGTACTAGTATATTAATTAGCAAGCGTATCGAGCTCGTGATGAGACGACGCACCACTTCCTCGCCCATCTCTTCTGCATCCAGTACCACTCTGGTAGGACTCCTCAGAGGTCGGCGGTGACGACTGGATCTTGATGTTCGCCACAACCGAGGACGAATGGAGGGTGTATCACGGTCACTGTCGCGGAGCGACTGCAGGCAGCTACTGCAATGCAGGGCCTTGTCTACAACGAACGGCACGGACACCTTCTTTCATGCACCAGGTGGCAAAGAGTATATATGCGGGGCCTATGCTGAGATTCGAGAGGGCGGCGAGACGAGTCCGAGAGCAGGTGCTTTTCGACGCTCGAGAGACGAAGGTGTAGTTGTAGGTGAGCGGAATGACAATCGCGGGGGTCGTATCGCAGTGGGTGCAAGACACAGAGTGCTGACAGCGGGGTACAAAAGACAGAGGACACTAAGTTGCGAATGCTCGCCGAAGCGGGCGTGCGATCTTGCAGGGTAGTAGCGGACGCAAAGCAGATGATAGAAGCTGCCCTCGAACTGTGAGCAAAATTATCAATGATCAGGACGCCGCCCCTCGAATAGTAAGCCTGGCGCCGTTGCTCACCAGTTCGGAGGCCCAGTTCACGGCGTCCGACCCCACTGCCCTTTGAGAACGCCCGTGACGACATAGATACCACCTTGCGGTGGATTTGTTCTTTTTTTCGCCTTTATCCGCACTTGAGGATATACTACATAGTGCGAGCCGCAGCAAGGCGAACAGCCAGTCGTCGCACTTGTACGCGAATTCGTCTTGCAAAGGCGTTCTACGCGTGTTTACTGCAGAATATAGGAGCGAGTCAACAGGTAAGTCGCGTTCGTCGGGCGAGATTGGAGGTCAAGAGTGATGTCTTTCCTGATGCCACCCGGTCCCTTGATAATATTACAAACCAGCACTCATTAGTTGGAGTCGGGGTGGGTGAATAACTCATGCGCAAGAACAACGGATGAGCTAACTACAACGCTCGAAGATTGGCCAACGACACGTCGATCCCAACTTTCCGCTTGGCCGATCTTGTCGCCCCATTGTACATGGTGGTCAAAGCGGTTTCAATTCATGTATCGAGGCAACTAAGACATATTTGCCTGGTAATTTAAAGAGTTTGCCTCCTTCCACTTTTACGAACGAATCCTTTGTCGCCAGATCGAGTCTGAGAAATGAGAGTTGGAGGCAGTGTGGACCATCGAGACGGTTCGAGAGGTTTGGTGGATGTGGCTTTGGCACCTGGACAAATGACCGGTTTCAACAGGAACTAATTTTATAATGTCGCACCCATGCCAGGAATGGCGCACACAGTATTCTTCATGAATCACGCCGCGTTAAGCAAGTGGTTCAGCGGGTGGTTGTCACAAGCCTGAGAACAAGTTCAACACGTTGAATGTGAACATTGGTTGAAAGATTCCCTTGACGACGCGATTTCAAACTCCGCAGGCCAAACAAAGTTTCTCCACCCAGCGCGAGTTCGCGTTCATCCTTGAGAACGATGTCTGCCTTCGTTACAATTCTTTCAAGGACTCGGACGACCTGAAGAAGAAGATCGGAAAAATTGAATCCCAGTTGTTTTCGAAATCGGAGCAGTGTACAACGCCACCTCAGGCACTCGAATCCGGGGCCTTTCAGGCCCGGCTAAGCCTAGTAAATTTACCCCCTGAAGGGGGGGTCGTCAGCAGTCAGCAGTCAGCTTCTACATGAGGACGTCAGCTTCTAGATGCTGACGGCCGTCCTCATCTCTCCCTCCGTGGGCGGGCTGCTGGGGTCGCGATAATTTTTGTACGCACATTAGGATAGTCTGAATACAAATATATTATTTATTATATTATTTACGTCGTCTAGAAAATGTGAGAAAAATAGAAAGGGGAACCGTCATGATGGCCACCCTTAGATCCTTCCGGTCCATCATGACGGCCGCCCTAGGTGCTGACGGGGCGTCATGACGGCCACCCTTAGGTGCTGACAGTCCGTCATGATGGGCCCCCTAGTGCTGACGGGCTGTCATGACGGCCGCCCCTAAGATGCTGATGGTCCGTCATGACGGCCGCCTTAGGTGTTGATGTCCCATCATGACGGGCCCCCTAGGTGGTGATGTCCCGTCATGACAGGCGCCCCTAGGTGCTGACGGTCCATCATGATGGGCCCCCTAGTGCTGACAGGCTGTCAGCACCCAAGGGACTGTCAGCAGCATGCGATAATATCGCCCTTTTTTCCTCTTTTCCTCTTAATTCCGATGTCCTCCGCTCCCGTCTCCACTCTGTTTCCAATCCCCTCGTCCCCTTCCCTGTTCCCTATGACTCGTGTCTCGTGCTACGGACTCTTTCTGGTGTTCACTGATTTATTCCCTGTATTTCCCCGCACTTGTACCATTCTCCGCTTGCTGCTAGACTCGCTCCGATAGTGTAGGCCCTCCGCCCCGCACACTCCACTATTCCCTCTTCGCTTCCACCTCCGTTCCACCGCATTCGCATAGCCTCCACCTCACTGCCCGTGTGTAGTTTCCACCTCCACACCACCCCCGCCTCTGCTTCTTACCACTTTTTTTTTTTT
>Ga0307515_10010443_pt1 | contig 17789 bp, 18 predicted proteins | sample 17_EM_MG_FD_194513 | JGI IMG/M metagenome (GOLD analysis project Ga0307515, IMG submission 194513) | Populus trichocarpa ectomycorrhiza microbial communities from riparian zone in the Pacific Northwest, United States - 17_EM | ecosystem: Host-associated > Plants > Roots > Unclassified | place... | reverse complement strand
GGCACCCGCTTTACCTGCGCGCTGGCACGCGATAACATTTTCGCCACACAGTTCCACCCCGAGAAGAGCGCCGAGCACGGGCTCGCGCTCTACCGCAACTTCCTCCACTGGAAACCCTGACCGCACCTTTGCGTTGATGCGCCGTCTACTGCGTCATCTCTTGCGTCATCTCGGGCATTCCCCCTTCCTCCTCTTCCAACACATCTGACTCGGCCATGCTGCTGATCCCTGCAATTGACCTGAAAGATGGCCAGTGCGTGCGCCTGAAACAGGGCGACATGGCCGACTCCACCACCTTCGGTGACGACCCGGCCGCAATGGCCCGACGATGGGTCGATGCCGGCGCGCGGCGCCTGCACCTGGTTGATCTCAACGGTGCTTTTGCCGGCAAGCCGGTGAACGAGGTGGCGATCAAGGCCATCCTTGCCGAGGTGGGCGACGAGATTCCGGTGCAGCTGGGTGGCGGCATCCGCGACCTCGACACCATCGAGCGCTACCTCGACGACGGGCTCAGCTTCATCATCGTCGGCACGGCCGCGGTGAAGAGCCCTGGCTTCCTGAAGGATGCCTGCAGTGCGTTCGGTGGCCACATCATCGTCGGCCTCGACGCCAAGGACGGTAAGGTCGCGACCGATGGCTGGAGCAAGCTCACCGGCCACGAAGTGATCGACCTGGCAAAGAAGTTCGAGGACTACGGCGTCGAAGGCGTGATCTACACCGACATCGGCCGCGACGGCATGCTCACCGGCATTAACATTGAAGCCACCGTGAAGCTGGCGCAGGCGCTCAGCATCCCGGTGTTCGCCTCGGGTGGGTTGTCGAACATCGCTGACATCGAAAAACTCTGCGCCGTCGAAGGCGAGGGCATCGAAGGCGTGATCTGCGGCCGGGCCATCTACACCGGTGCACTCGACTTCGCGCTGGCGCAGACACGCGCCGACGAACTCAACGGCGCAGCGTAGCGTCTGAAAGACGGCATGCTCGCCAAACGCATCATTCCCTGCCTCGACGTGACCGGCGGGCGGGTCGTCAAGGGCGTCAACTTCGTTGAGCTGCGCGATGCTGGTGACCCGGTGGAGATTGCCGCCCGCTACAACGAGCAGGGGGCCGACGAACTCACTTTCCTCGACATCACGGCCACCAGCGATGGCCGCGACCTCATCTTGCCGATCATCGAGGCGGTGGCGTCTCAGGTATTCATTCCGCTGACGGTGGGCGGTGGCGTGCGTACCGTCGAAGACGTGCGGCGCCTGTTGAATGCGGGTGCCGACAAGGTCAGCTTCAATTCGGCCGCCGTGGCCAACCCGCAGGTGATCCGCGATGCGTCGCAGAAATATGGCGCGCAATGCATCGTCGTCGCCATCGACGCGAAGGGCCGTGCCGACGGCTCGGGTTGGGATGTCTACACCCACGGCGGGCGCAAGAACACCGGCATCGACGCGGTGGCGTGGGCCGGGCAGATGGCCGAGTACGGCGCTGGCGAGATCTTGCTGACCAGCATGGACCGCGACGGCACCAAGATTGGCTTCAACCTGCCGCTCACGCGCGCAGTGAGCGATGCGGTCGACATCCCGGTGATCGCGTCGGGTGGCGTCGGTAACCTTGAGCATCTGGTCGAAGGCATCCAGCAAGGTGGTGCCGATGCCGTGCTGGCCGCCAGCATCTTCCACTACGGTGAGCACACCGTTGGTGAGGCGAAGGCCTTGATGGCGAGCCGCGGCATTCCGATCCGGTTGTGATGCGTCATGGCTGAGGTCCGCATCATTGGCGGGCAGTGGAAACGCAGCAAGTTGCCGGTGGCCGATGCGGTTGGCTTGCGGCCTACGCCTGATCGCGTGCGCGAAACGCTGTTCAACTGGCTCGGCCAGGATCTTGATGGGTGGCGTTGCCTCGATGCGTTTGCCGGCAGCGGTGCGCTGGGCTTCGAAGCGGCATCGCGTGGTGCGGCTGAAGTTACGCTGATCGAACGCGATACGAAGCTGGTTCGCAGCCTGCGTGCCGTGCAAGAGCGGCTGAAGGCCACCGAGACCGTGCGCGTCGAAGCCGTCGACGCCTTGGCCTGGATGGCGCGCAGCGCGCCCGACCGCTTCGATCTCGTGTTCATCGATCCGCCCTTCGACGCCGATCTGTTCGTGCCGGCATTGAAAGCCGCTGTGCGCGTCGTCGTGCCCAGCGGGGTCATCTACCTGGAAGCGAGTCGATCCTTTGTCGACGACCCTTTGCTGGCCGAACTCGGGTTGCGCCTGCATCGCCATGGGCGGGCTGGGGCCGTGCACTTCCACCTGATCCAGCGGGCTGAGCCCGGCTAAACTGCCCTCAACCCCGTGCCGCTGAAGGAAGCCCTTTGACCTCCGTGACCCGCCTCACTGCCGTCTACCCTGGCACCTTCGATCCGATGACGCTCGGCCACGAAGACTTGATGCGCCGCGCGAGCCGCCTGTTCGAGCGGCTGATTCTTGCGGTGGCGACCGGCCATCACAAGCGCACGATGTTTTCGCTCGCCGAGCGCCTGGAGATCGCACAGGAACTCGCAGTCAAGCACCCCAATGTGGAGGTGATTGCCTTCGACGGCCTGCTCAGCGATTTCGTCATGAGCCATGGCGGCAAGGTCGTGGTGCGTGGCCTGCGCGCCGTCAGCGACTTCGAGTACGAGTTCCAGATGGCCGGCATGAACCGCACGCTGATGCCCAAGGTGGAAACCGTTTTCCTCACGCCCAGCGATCAGTTCCAGTTCGTCTCAGGCACCTTCGTGCGCGAGATTGCCACCTTGAAGGGTGATGTTTCCAAGTTTGTGTCACCTTCGGTCCTCAAGCGCCTGCAATCGCGTGTCGCAGTGATAGCAGGCGACTGAGTTGGATGGAGTGATGCTGTGGCGCTGCTGATGACTGACACGAACGGCGGGAATCCGCAACGCTTGCGTTGCGCCGACGTGCGCGGCGCGCGCTTGCAAGCGCGTGCCGTATTCGTCGCTGGAAGGGGGGCACTGTGGCACTCCTGATCACCGACGAATGCATCAACTGCGATGTCTGCGAGCCCGAGTGCCCGAATCAGGCCATCTCGCTGGGTGTGCAGATCTACGAGATCAACCCTGACAAGTGCACCGAGTGCGTCGGCCATTTCGATGAGCCGCAGTGCGTGCAGGTGTGCCCGGTGAGCTGCATTCCGGTTGATCCACAGCACGTGGAGTCGAAAGAGACGCTGTGGGAGAAGTACCGGCGTCTGCAGGCAGCCGCTTAGGAACGACTCTTGGTTTTCTTGGCCGGCGCGGGCGCGATGGCCTTGAAATCGTCGCTGGCTTGCTCGGTTTTCGGCTTCTTCTTTTTCGACGCCTTGGCCTTGGATTTGGAAGCGACCGGCTCTGTGACAGGCGCCGCCTTGCCACCGATCTTGCCCGGCGCAGCGGGCTTGCCAGCTTCACGGTCCAGCCGTTCCCGCTCGAGTGCGTCGCCACGCACCTGGTCGTCACGAGCCCGGTCCTGAGCGGCAGCGCGTTGAGTGGCACTGCGTTCGTCGCTGACATCCACCGCACGGCCTTGCGGGCAGGGTGATTGCGAGTACACACGGCCATCCGGTCCGCAGCGGTAGACCGTTTGGGCTTGCAGGCTGCTGCCGATGCAGAGAAGGCCCATCATCAGGACGAGTGCTCTCACGGTTTCGGCTCCGCAGGTAGCCCGTCAGGCCTCGGCGGCTTCGGACGGGGGGGCTTGGCGTTGATCTTCATCATTGCGCGCTCCATCTCGCCCGCCAGGATGAGGTCGAGCGCGGGCAGCGTCTTCGCGATGGACTCGTGGATGGCCTCGCGGTGTGCCGGCGTGGGTTTGCGCAGCACGTAGTCCACCACCTCGGCCTTGACGCCAGGGTGGCCGATGCCCAGGCGCAGCCGCCAGTAATCGGGCGTGCCGAGTTGGGCATGGATGTCGCGCAAGCCGTTGTGCCCTGCATGGCCTCCGCCGCGCTTGATCTTCACCTGGCCCGGCATGAGGTCGAGCTCGTCGTGCGCGACCAGGATCTCTTCGGGGGCGATCTTGAAGAAGCGCGCCAGCGCCGCCACCGATTTACCGGAGAGGTTCATGTACGTCTGCGGCTCGAGCAGCCACAGCGGCCCGTCACGTCCCGGTGACGCGGCGTTGACGCGCGCCACCAGCCCGAAGTAACTGCGCTCGGGCGTGAGAGAAGCCTTGAGTTGCCGCGCCACGGCATCGATCCACCAGAACCCGGCGTTGTGGTTCGTGGCTTCGTATTCGGGCCCGGGGTTGCCGAGGCCAACAAGCAGTCGAATCATGATCTCGCGGATTATCCTGGTGGGCAGGCATTCAGGCAGCCCCGCCGAGGTGGGAGACGTGACAGATAGGGACGAAAAAAAGCCCCACCAAGGCGGGGCTTGAATACCTTCCGAAGAAGGATTACTTCTTGTTGTTGATCTTTTCGACCTTGCGGGCCTTGCCTGCAGGAGCGGCAACCGCCACAGGTGCGGCGACCACTTCTTCTTCGGCGGCTTGCACCGAGGTCGAGACAATCACCGGGTTCGGCTTGCCCTGGGTCACGACGGTGATGCCGTCGGCCAGCTTCAAGTCGCTCACGTGCAGGGCCTGGCCCTTGGTCAGGTTGGCCAGGTCGACCGTCAGGAATTCAGGCAGCTTGGAAGCCAGGCACTGAATGCGCAGTTCGGTGACGACGTGGTTCACCAGGCACGAGTCCGTCTTCACGGCCGGCGAGGTTTCTTCGTTGATGAAGTGCAAAGGCACTTTCTTCGTGATCTTGGTGGTGGCATCGACACGTTGGAAGTCGATGTGCAGCACGATCTGGCGGAAGGGGTGGAGCTGGTAGTCACGCAGCAGCACTTGTTCCGTCTTGCCACCCAGTTCCATGTCGAGAATGGTCGAGTGGAAGGCTTCCTTCTTCAGTGCGTGGAAGAGGGCGTTGTGATCGAGTTCGATCATGGCAGGCGTACCTGCGCCGTACACGATACCGGGCACTTTGTCGGCCAGGCGCAGGCGGCGGCTCGCTCCGGTCCCCTGCTTTGTGCGCTCGTAAGCGACGAATTTCATGGTGTTCTCCAAAAATGGATTTGACGCCCGCGACCAGGCGTCAAAGAAAGGTCTTGCGACCTGGCGGAACGGCGCACACCAGTGCGCCGCTTGTTGCGAATCAGAAGTTGTTGTTCTGCTCCGCGAACAGGGACGTCACCGATTCGCCGTCGGAAATGCGACGGATGGTTTCGGCAAACAGGAAGGCCACCGACAGTTGGCGAACCTTCGAACATTTCTTGCCATCCTCGCTCAGCGGGACGGTGTTGGTGATCACGACTTCGTCGAGCGCCGAGGCCTTGATGCGCTCGATCGCCGGGCCGGAAAACACCGCATGGGTGCAATAGGCGTAGACGTTCTTGGCGCCGCGCTCCTTGAGCACCTCGGCGGCCTTCACCAGCGTGCCGGCGGTGTCAATCATGTCGTCCATGATCACGCAGTTGCGGCCGTCGATTTCGCCGATGACATGCATCACTTCCGACACGTTGGCCTTGGGGCGGCGCTTGTCGATGATGGCGAGGTCACAGCCGAGTTGCTTGGCCAGCGCGCGGGCGCGCACCACGCCTCCCACGTCGGGCGACACGACCACGAGGTCCTGGTAACGCTTGCTTTGCAGGTCAGACAGCAACACCGGCGAGGCGTAGATGTTGTCGACGGGAATGTTGAAGAAGCCCTGGATCTGGTCAGCGTGCAAGTCCATGGTCAGCAGGCGCTCGACGCCCACTGCTTCCAGCATGTTGGCCACCACCTTGGCGCTGATGGGCACACGGGTCGAGCGCGGGCGGCGATCTTGGCGCGCGTAGCCGAAGTAGGGGATCACGGCCGTGACGCGACGGGCCGAAGCGCGCTTCAGTGCATCCACCATGATGCACAGCTCCATCAGGTTCTCGTTCGTCGGCGCGCAGGTGGGCTGAACGATGAAGATGTCGCGGGCGCGAACGTTCTGCTGGATCTCGACGTCGACTTCACCGTCCGAGAAGCGGCCGACCTTGGCCTTGCCGAGTTCGATGCCGAGATTGACGGCCATTTCCTGCGCAAGCGCTGGGTTGGCATTCCCGGTGAACAGAACGGTATTGAAAAGCACATTCCCTCCGTCGAGGCTCATGGGGCGCATCCTTGGGGCACAGCGCACCCTTTTTACATCAGCCCCGGTGTGCCTTCTGGTGTGACCCGAGGCACCGGGAATCAAGAGAAATTTGGCAGGGGAAGAAGGATTCGAACCTTCGCATGTCGGAATCAAAATCCGATGCCTTAACCAACTTGGCGACTCCCCTACACCGGTTGACTGCTCGCGCAGCCCACCTGAAACCTGCTCTTCGCTCAGTCTGAGCACCAACCCAGCAAGGGATGATGGTCCAGACTGCGGCACATCCGCCCCACCCAGCCCGGCGGAAGATCCACCGGAAGCGTCGCCTCGGGTTCTGCGAGTGTGCCAGCCCTTGCAAACACTGCACTGCCTGAACCCGTCATGCGGCTGTTGCCGAAACGAGCCCTGAGCAGCTGGGTGGCCTGCGCCACTTCAGAACATTCATGCTCGGCGGGTGGCTGCAAATCGTTGCGGCCGAAACCCCCTACCAAAGCGTCAATGCCAGCCCCTGCAAGGAAGCCTTCAACTATAACAGCATCGGTATTTCTGACCAAGAGCGGGCTGGCAAAAATGGCACGGGTTTCGATGCCCGTTGGCGGTTTGACGACAGCGAGCCACTGACGGGGCAGCGAGATCGGGGTCAATTGCTCGCCGATGCCTTCCACCCAAGCGTTGCGGCCACCGAGGAAAAAAGGCACGTCGGCGCCCAGTTTCAGTCCCAGCGCCATGAGGCGTGCCAGGGGCCAGTTCAACTCCCACAGGCGATTCAAGGCCAGTAGCGTGCTGGCGGCGTCAGAGCTCCCGCCCCCCATGCCGGCGCCCCAGGGCACCTGCTTGTCGATGGAAATGTCAGCGCCAAGCCGGGTGCCGGATTCGGCTTGAAGTGCCTTTGCCGCACGCAGGCACAAATCGTCGGCAGGCAGCACCGCGGCGAGGTCGTGGCGAGCCAGCAAACCGTCGCTGCGCCGCTCGAAATGCAGCGTGTCCGCCCAATCGATCAACACAAAGGCCGACTGCAGAAGGTGATAACCGTCCGCACGACGGCCCAGCACATGCAGGAAAAGATTGATCTTGGCCGGCGCGGCCACGTCGTACAGGGCGGTCAGGGCCATGCTCAGGGGGCGTCGACGCGGGCACGCACGGTAACGACCGGCGCCTGGGAGCGCTGAGCCACGATCCAGCCTTCACCGAAGCGGGCCAGGTCGACTGACCAGCCCAATTGCTGGAACCCCGGCCCGGCCGTGGCTGTTCGAGCCTGACTTGGCGCCCCGGTCCAGGGGCGACCTCGGAGCCAGTCAAACAGTGCCGCGACCGGCAGACGTTCGCCCAGCATCTCCTCGGTCAAAGCGTCCAAGTCGGGGTAGGCCGTTTCGCCTTGCGATGTAGTCAGCCAGGCGCGCCGGCCCGACCAGCGTGCCTGCGCGAGCACCGTCCCCAACGGCGACGACAAGTTGAGCTGACCGTTGTCGGCCGTCCCCTTCAACTCGAAGTTGCCGCTCTCGCTGCGTGCTGGCGCTTCGCTGCTCGCGTCGACCCTCACCGAGAGCTTGCCGGAGATCGTCTCCGCGCCCGCGGGCGCGCGCTGGCCCACCGAAGCGCAGCCGCTCAGCAGGCTGGCCGCAAGCAGCCAGGCGGCCGCCGCACGCGTCACAAATCCACCCGCAGGCGTGCCAGCGTTTCTTTCAGCACGTCGTTGGCGTTGTCCTTGTTGCGGGCGTCGCGCAGCACGCGGCGGGCTTCGTCGCGCTGGCCGCTCATCCACAGCACTTCGCCCAGGTGCGCGCCGATCTCGACATCCGGCCGTGACTTGTAGGCCTGCTGCAGCAGGCGCAACGCTTCGTCGCGGTTGCCCATGCGGTATTCGACCCAACCGAGGCTGTCGGTGATGAAGGGCTCGCCGGGCGCCAGGTCGAGTGCCTTCTTGATCAGGCCCAGCGCTTCGGGCAGGCGCTGATTGCGTTCCGCCAGCGAATATCCCAGCGCGTTGTAGGCGTGGTGGTGGTCGGGCTTGAGCTCGATCACCTTGCGCAACAGGCGCTCCATCTCGTCCATGCGGTTGAGCTTCTCGGCCATCATCGACTGCTCGTAGAGCAGGTCGGCGTCGTCCGGGAACTTCTGGTTGGCCGAGGCCAGCACGGTGTTGGCCTCGCTCCATTGCTTGGCGTCGCGCAGCAGTTGCGCTTCGGCGAGCAGCTTGGCGCGCGAGTCTTCGGCCGTCTTTTCAGGCGTGCGGCGAATCAGCTCGCGGGCTTCTTTCAGTTTGCCTTGCTTGGCGAGCAAGGAAGCGCGGCGGGCCTGAACGTCGAGCGCGCGCTGCGGGTTGTTCACCTTCGCCAACCAAGCTTCGGCACCGGCAAAGTCTTTCTGTTGTTCGGCCGCTTGAGACAGCAGCAGATACGCCTGCGTGCTGCCGAGGTCGGGCGTGGACGCGTCGTTGTCATCGTCTTCTTCGGGCGCCGCGGGTGCGACTGTGCCGGCCTGCATGCGCGCCAGGTACTGGTTCAGCACGGTGGTGGCTTCAGCCGGATGCTTCAGCTCCAGATGCAGTGCGCCAAGCGTCAGCCATGCGGCGGCCGGTGGGTTGTCGGCGCGCAGCACGGCTTCGAGTTGCGGCACCGCGTCGGCATAGCGCTGGGAGCTGCTCAAGACGCGCGAATAGACCATGCGAATCGGCGTGCTCGTCGGCTTGGCCTGAAGGTGATCCGTCACGATCTCTTCGGCCGCTGGCGTCGTGGCCATCAGCTCTAGCGCCAGCAGCGCCGGAGCCTCGGCGGCAGGATTCTGGGCATGCGCTGTCTTGGCGAGGCTGAGCGCTTGCGTGGTGTCGCCTGCGGAAAGCCAGGCGCGGCCCATGGCCACCTGCGCGGCAACGCGCGTCTCGGGCGCCGCCAGCGAAGGCTGCAGCACCTGCTCCAGGCGTTTGGCCGACTGGGTCTTGTCGGTGCCGCGGTCGAAGAGGCGGGGCAGCGTGGCGATCACACCCGGCCGCTCAAGTGCTGGCGTGAGCTTGATCAGCGTGCGGACGGGTTCGACCGTGTCAGCCGGGCGGTTCAGCGCGATCAGCAGTTGCAGCTGATAACGCACGGCGTCCAGCGATTCAGGCAATGCCGAACGCCACGCCTGGGTGGCTGCCAGCGCCTGGTCGCCTGCACGCTCTTGCAGCGCGACCTCGGTGGCACGGCGGAACAGCGATTCGTCACGCGTCTTGCGGCCTGCGTCCAGCAGCACTTGGTAGGCGGTGCCAGCCTCGCCGGAGCGCAGCTCCATTTCGCCAATGATGAGCTGATAGAACAGCGGTGCGTCGAGCGAAGAGTTCTCGACCGGGGCGACGGACTCTGCTTTTGCCAGGTCGGTCTGCGCATGGGCGCCATGCATCAACACCAGCGCGCAGGCCAGGGCCACGGCGGCGCGGGGGAACAAGGGAAGGGGGTGCATGGGTGCTCCTGAGGGCTGCAAAAGATTCTAGTCAGCTACTGCGACCCGGGCCCGCCGCGATAATTCCCGAAATGCCAGAACTTCCCGAAGTTGAAGTCACGCGCCAGAGTTTTGCCCACCGCATATCCGGTGCCAAAGTCACTGCTGTACGCCTGGGCAAGCCCTTGCGCTGGCCGCTGGGCTGCGAGCCTGACAGCTTGCTGAACCAAACCGTAGGCGATGCAACGCGGCGGGGCAAGTACCTTTGGTTGCCTTTGTCCCAGGGCGGTTTGTTGCTACACCTCGGCATGTCGGGCTCGCTTGCGTTCAACGAAGACAGCGCGCCCCACGGCAACCACGATCACTTCGACTTGGGCACCACGCGCGGGACCTTGCGCCTGACCGACCCGCGCCGCTTCGGCGCTGTGGTGTGGTCGATCAGCCAGACCGAGGGCATGGCGAGCAAGCTGCTTGCCGGCCTGGGGGTGGAGCCATTCGATGCCGCGTTCAGCGGCACGTACCTGCACGCCGCCTTGCAGCGGCGACGCGTTGCGGTGAAGCTGGCGCTGCTGTCGGGCGACATCGTCGTGGGCGCCGGCAACATCTACGCCTGCGAAGCGCTGTTCGCCGCTGGTATCGACCCGCGCACGCGCAGCGACAAGATCAGCCGCCCGCGTGCCGAGCGCCTCGCCATCGCGGTGCGCGAGACGCTCGCCCGTGCCCTCGCGCTGGGTGGTTCCACGCTGCGCGACTTCCGCGATGCCCACGGCATGGCGGGCGAATTCCAGCTTCAGGCTCAGGTCTACGGCCGTGAGGGCGAGCCTTGCCACGTCTGCACAACGCCTATTCGCCGCATCGTCCAGGGGCAGCGTTCGACTTTCTTCTGCCCCACTTGCCAGCGGCGCTGAAACGACTCTTTTCGCCTCTTTCGATTAGCCAAATACCGCACGAACGGCGACCCGCTTGGGTGACCAGATGTTTCTGCTGACCTGTGGCAAATGCACCTTGCGCTACCATGGCTAACGCTTATTTGCTGGGCCGCGATCTCTCACATGGCTTCTTCTTTCGCAAGCAGTCTTGACGAACTCTCCCAGTGGCGTGCGACGCTCGGGCAGCGCATTGACGAGTACAGCCGCTTCCTCAGCGAACACGACGTCGCCGACCCCGCCGCCCACGAATCGCTGGACACCTTGCGCCGCCGCTTGTCAGGCGAAAAGCTCATCGTCGCATTCGTGGCAGAGTTCTCACGCGGCAAGTCCGAGCTGATCAACGCGATCTTCTTTTCCGACACCGGGCGTCGCGTTTTGCCCGCCACGCCCGGCCGCACGACCATGTGCCCGGTCGAACTCGGGTTCGAGGCGGGTGAAGAACCGGCACTCGCGCTGCTTCCCATTTCCACGCGGCTCGAAGGCCTGTCGCTCACCGAATTGCGTGGCCAGTCGAAGGCCTGGACGCATCTCCCGCTCGACATCAGCTCGCCCGACAAGCTGTCCGAAGCCTTGCTTGAAGTCATGCGCACCCAATGGGTCAGCGTCGACGAAGCCAAGGCCCTCGGCTTCTGGAACGACGACCAGCCTGACGACAACCCGCCCACCGACGACGATGGCCGCGTCGAAGTGCCGGCCTGGCGCCACGCGATGATCAACTACCCGCACCCCTTGCTGAAGCAAGGCCTGGTGGTGCTGGACACGCCGGGGCTCAACGCCATCGGCGCCGAACCTGAGCTCACGCTGAGCCTGATTCCGTCGGCGCACGCGATGGTGTTCATCCTCGGCGCCGACACCGGCGTCACCAAATCGGACATGGCGATCTGGCGCGACCACCTCGGCTCGCCGTCCGACACCAGTTTCGTGGTGCTCAACAAGATCGACGCCTTGGTCGACCCGCTCGCCACCGCAGAACAGGTGCGCGACCAGATCGAGCAGCAACGCCAGGCGACGGCCCGCACGCTCGACACCGCGCCCGCACGCGTCTTTCCGCTGTCTGCCCGCCAAGCCCTGGCGGCGCGAATCGATGGCGACAAGTCTGCACTGGCCGAGAGCCGGCTGCCGGCACTCGAGGCTGCGCTCGGCGCGCAACTGCTGCCGCAGCGCCGCGATGTGCTTCAGCAGATGGTGGCCGAAGCCACCCAGCGCATGGAATCGCAAGTCGCCCGCCGCCTGGGCGACCGCCGCCGCCAGACGGCCGAGCAGATGCTCGAGCTGCGTGGCCTGCGCGGCAAGAGCAGTGCCAAGACGCGCCTGATGCTCGAGCGCGTCGATGCCGAAACGGCCGAGTTCGAGCAGTGCACGGCCCGCCTGCAGGCCATGCGCATGGTCCACAGCCGCATGCTGAAGAACGCGCTGGTCGACCTGACCAGCGATCGCCTGCGCGAAGAGGTCAACGAGATGCAGACGGCGATGAACGCCTCGCTGCTGAACCTCGGCGCGAAGAAGGCGTTTCTGGCGCTGTGCGCCCGCCTGCGCGAGTTGCTCGAAGCCTCGCAAGTGCGCGCCGGCGAGATCCACGATATGCTGAACGCGTCGTTCGCGAAGCTCAACGCCGAGTTCGGTTTCAGCCTCGCGGTGACCAAGACGCCCGACCTCGAGCGCTTTGCGCGCGAACTCTCGCTGATCCAGCGCAACTACGTCCAGTACCTCGGCTTGACGCAGGCCTTGCGCTTGTCTCAGCCCAAGTTCATGGAACAGTTCCGTCGCATGCTGGTCTCCAAGCTGCGCGTGGTGTTCGAAAACGCCAGCAGCGAGATGGAGCTGTGGAACAAGATGGCTTCTGCCCAGGTCGACTCGCAGCTGCGCGAGCGGCGCCGCGGCTTCCGCCGCCGCCGCGAAGCGCTGGAGCGAATCCAGAGCGCTTCAGGCGATCTAGAGCAGCGCATCGCCGAGCTCGAAGCGCAAGACGAGCAGCTGCAGCAGTTGCATGCGCGCAGCACCGAGCTTGCCGTTCGCATCAAGGAGCAGTCGCGACTTGACCCGCCGGTCGAGTTGCCTGCCACTGCGCCCGGCGTCCTTTACGCCGTTCGGGCCTAGTGATGTTTGCCCCCACGTCGCTGTGCTCCTGCCCCCCGAGGGGGTGCTCAGCCGCCTTGAGGCGGCTCGGCGCCGGCTGAGGGATTGGCTCTCGCCAGCAAAGAGACATTCGCTACGCCACTGATCGCGTGGCAGCGCGAGCATGGCCGCCACAGCCTGCCATGGCAGCGCACCACCGACCCCTACCGCGTGTGGCTGTCGGAAATCATGCTGCAGCAGACGCAAGTGGCCACGGTGCTCGCTTATTACGAGCGCTTTCTGCACCGATTCCCTGATGTGAAGGCGCTGGCCGCCGCGTCGCAAGACGAGGTGATGGGGCTGTGGAGCGGCCTCGGCTATTACAGCCGTGCCCGTAATCTGCACGCGTGCGCCAAGGCGGTGGTGGCCGAGCACGGTGGGGCATTCCCGCGCAGCAGCGCGGTGCTGCAGACGCTGCCCGGCATCGGCCGCTCGACCGCCGCGGCGATCGCGGCTTTCTGCTTCGGTGAGCGGGTGGCGATTCTCGACGGCAACGTGAAGCGCGTGCTGACGCGCTTTCTCGCATTCGACGGTGACCTGGCCCTCGCGCGCAACGAGCGCGAGCTGTGGGAACAGGCCACCGAGTTGCTGCCGCACGAGTACATCGAGGCCTACACGCAAGGCCTGATGGACCTCGGCGCCACCGTGTGCCTGGCGCGCGCACCGCTGTGCCTGCTGTGCCCCGTGCAGGCGAATTGCGCGGCGCGGCAAGCGGGCACGCAAGAGAGTTTTCCGGTCAAGACGCGCAAGCTCAAGCGCGGCTTGCGCAACAACGCCTGGCTGTGGCTCGCGTGGGGCGACAAGCTGTGGCTGTGCCAGCGGCCCGACACCGGCGTGTGGGCGGGTCTCTGGAGCCTGCCCGAGTTCGACTCACCCGATGCGCTGGAGCAGGCCATCGCCGCATGGCCGGGCGTGGCCACCGCGCTGCCCAGCTTCACGCATGTGCTGACGCACCTCGACTGGACGCTGCACCCGCTGCGCTGGGATGTGCCCACCAGCGCGCCGAAGAAACAGATCGCCGACATCACCGCGAGCCTGCCCGCAGGCGGCTGGTTCACGTTCGAAGAAGCGATGGAGATGGGCCTGCCCGCGCCGCTGCGCAAGCTCTTGCTGCGGTCTACTTGACCACGCCCTTGGTGCGCAGGAACTCGTCGACCAGCTGAAGCCGCACCTGCGGGTCGGGCAGCTCCATCAACTTCTGCTTGGCTGCCCCCGAGATCGGCAGGATCTCGCACCAGCGGTTGGCCACCCAGCCCGAGTTGTCGAACAGGAACGGCTTCAAGAAAGGTTCGGAGCCTTGCTGCTTCAGCGTGGCGATGGCATTGGCCAGGCCGCGCACCGTCTCGACCAGGTTGTCGGTCGGCAGCATCGCCTCATCGTCGGGCAGCATGCGAGCCTTTGCCTGCCACAAGCCATCGGCCTGCTGTTCGCGCGACAACACCTCGAAGCGCTGCGTGCCACGGCAACGCACTTGCAAGATGCCGTGCTGCGCGCTGTCCACATCCAGCAGTTCGGCCAGCGTGCCGATGCTTTCGGTCACCACCGTCTCGCCCGGCTTGCGCAGCTCGGCGCCTTGGCGCAGCGACACCACGCCGAAGGGCTTGCTTTCGCGCAGGCAGTCGCTGACCAGGTCGAGGTAGCGAGCCTCGAACACCTTCAGACTCAGCAGCCCACCAGGGAAGAGCACCGCCTGCAGCGGAAACAGCGGGATCAACAGCGATTCAGTCTCGGGCATCGAGCTCTCGGTGGCGAATCAGCGTGATGCCGCGGCTGGCAAAGCGCTTCGCAAGCGTTTCAACAAGGTAGACAGATCGGTGCTGGCCGCCGGTGCAACCGATCGCGACCGTGAGGTAGCTGCGCTGGTCGTTCTCGAAGGCGGGCAACCAGCGTGCGATGAAGGCCTCGATCTGCGACATCATTTCAGCCACCTCGGGCTGGGCCTGCAGGTAGGCGACCACGTCGCCGTCGCGTCCTGTCTGCGCGCGCAGCTCGCGGATGTAATGCGGGTTGGGCAGCACGCGCACGTCGAACACGAAGTCGGCATCCAGCGGCACGCCGTGCTTGAACGCGAACGACTCGAACACCAGCGTCAGCGCGTTCGGCTTGGCCTTCACCAGGTCGCGCATCCATATGCGCAACTGCGCCGGGCGGAGCTGGCTGGTGTCGATCACGGTGGAAACCTCACGCAGACCGGCGAGCAATTCACGCTCCAGCTCGATGGCGTCGTTCAGCGCGTGGTGACCGTCGTAGGCCTCGTCGTCACGGCGGCGTGCCGGCGGGCGCGTCATCGCCTGCTGGGTCAGCGGGTGAGGGCGCCGCGATTCCGAGAAACGGCGCACCAGCGCATCGGTGCTCGAATCGAGAAAGATCGAACGAATGACGATGCCTTCGCTGAGCAGCTCCTGAAAGAGTTGCAGCAAGTGCGGCAAGGAGCCGGCGCTGCGCACGTCCACAGCGATCGCCACGCGCCGCTGCAGCCGCTCGTGTTCCAGCCGCAGGAACTCGCGCAGCAGCTCGGGCGGCAGGTTGTCGACGCAGAAGAAGCCCGCGTCTTCGAGCGCGTGCAAGGCGACCGATTTGCCCGAACCGGAGATGCCGGTCACGAGCACCACTTCATGCGGCGCCGGCACGGGCACCGGTGCTTCGCCTGCACTCACCGGGTTCACGTTCATGGGCGTTTGCGTGTGTTGCGGGCCGGAGTGGCCACGGCGGACTCGGCGGCCACGGCCAGCAGCTCCTGCGCATGCGCCAGCGTCGTGCCCGACAAGCGCTCGCCGCCCAGCATGCGCGCCACCTCGGCCACGCGGGCTTCGCCGTTCACGGGCGTCACGTCGCTGCGTGTGCTGCCGTCGCGCAAGGCCTTGCTGACCACGAAATGGTGATCGGCGCAGGCGGCCACCTGGGGCAGGTGCGTCACGGCCATCACCTGGCGGTCGCGGCCCAGTTGTTTCATCAGCCGGCCGACTGTGTCGGCCACTGCACCGCCCACTCCGGCATCCACCTCGTCGAAGATCAGCGTGCCGGCCGCTTCACCAGATTGAGAAAGCTGGCTCGTGGTCACGGCAATTGCGAGCGCAATGCGCGACAGTTCACCGCCCGAAGCCACCTTGGCCATGGGCCGCGGTGTGCTACCGGCATGACCGGCGACCAGGAACTCGGCCGACTCCAGGCCGAAGGATTGCGGCGCATCTTGCGTCGTCAGGGCCACTTCAAAACGCCCGCCCGACATGCCCAGCTGTTGCATAGCCTGCGTGACGGCAGCCGCGAGCTTGGGCGCCGCCGCCTTGCGCTGGGCCGAGACGCGGCGCGCTTCGGTATTGAAGGCCGCCTGCGCGTCTTTCAGCGCACGCTCCAGGCCGTCGAGGTCAGATGCTGCATCGAGCGCACGAAGCTCCGCTTTCCACTGCTGCAGCAGGGCTGGCAGCTCGGCCGGTGGCCGACGGTAGCGCTTGGACAGGCTCATCCAGGCCGACAGGCGCTCGTCGAGTTCCTGCAGGCGCTGGGGATCCAAGTCGGTGTGGTTCAGGTAGCTGCTCAGCGTGTGGGCAGCGTCTTGCAACTGGGTCTGCGCGCTTTGCAGAATGGCGGCCACCTCGGCCAGGCGGGTGTCGAACTCCGCCACGTTCTGCAGCGCATCTGCAGCGCGGCCGGCCAGGCCATCGGCGCTCACGTCGGCGTCGCTGACCGCATCGAGTGCGGTCCGTGCCGCATCCATCAGCGACTGCGCGTTCGACAAGCGCTGGTGATCGGCGTTGAGTTCTTCCCACTCGTCGGCGCCGGGTGCGAGCTTGTCGACTTCACCCACCTGCCACGCCAGCCGCTCGCGTTCGCGCTCCAGGTCGGCTTGTTGCGAGCGCGCCTTGGTGAGCGTTTCGCCAGCGGCCTTCCAGGTCGCCCACACCGCTGTCAGCGGCGCGGTATCGACGCCGGCGTACGCATCGAGTAGGCCACGCACCGAGGCGCTGCGTGTGAGGCTTTGCCACGCATGCTGGCCATGGATGTCGACCAGGTGGTCGGCCGCTTCGCGCAGCTGCGCCACGGTGGCCGGGCTGCCGTTGACCCATGCCCGGCTCTTGCCTTGCGCGTCGATCACGCGGCGCAGCAGCAGACTGTCGCTGGCTTCGAAGCCAGCGTCTTCGAGCCATGACGACAAGCTCGCGGGCGAATCGAACTCGGCCGTGATCTCGGCCCGCGCCGCGCCTTCGCGCACCACGCCCGCGTCGCCGCGGCTGCCCAGCGCCAGCTGCAGCGCATCAATCAGGATGGACTTGCCCGCACCGGTCTCGCCGGTCAGCACCGAGAAGCCGCTGGACATTTCCACTTCAAGCGAGGTCACGATCACAAAATCGCGAAGAGCCAGGCGCCTCAACATTCAGGTCACTCCCGCGTTCCAGTGCAGTTTGCGACGAAGGGTCGCGTAATAACTCCAGCCCTGCGGATGCAGAAAGCGCACCTGGTGTCCTGAGCGCCGCACCACGATGCGGTCACCGGGCAGCAGGCTGGCCAGGCTTTGCATGTCGAAATTGACGCTCGCGTCGCGGCCGGCCACCACCTCGAGGGTGATGTCTTGCCCGTCGGGCAGCACGATCGGCCGGTTCGACAGATCGTGCGGCGCAATCGGCACCAGCAGCCAGCCGCCGATGCCGGGGTGAAGAATCGGCCCGCCGGCCGAGAGCGCATAGGCCGTCGAGCCGGTGGGCGACGCGATGATCACGCCGTCGGCCCGCAGGTTGGCCACGAATTCGGAGCCGATGTCGACCTTCACTTCGATCATGCTGGCGGTGGCGCTGCGGCTCACCACCACGTCGTTCATCGCGAAGCCGTCAAAGATCTTCTGGTCGTCGCGCCACACATTGCCTTCGAGCATGGTGCGGCGCTCTTCTTCATGGTCGCCCGCGATGATGGGCGCCAGGTTCTCGGCGAACTGGCCCACCGGAATGTCGGTGATGAAACCGAGCCGCCCCTGGTTGATGCCCACCATCGGCAGGTTGAAACGGGCGAGCTGGCGGGCAATGCCGAGCATGGTGCCGTCGCCGCCGAGCACGATGGCCATGTCGCAGTGCTTGCCCATTTCGGCCGGGCTCAGTGCGTTGAATTCGGAGATGCCGGTGTTGAGCGCGGTCTCGCGTTCGAGCGACACCTCCAGGCCTTGCTGAACCAGAAAATGTGCGATCTCTTCCAGCACGCCGCGGATGCCCCGGGCCTGGTATTTGCCTA